>Ga0180438_10002451_pt1 | contig 30218 bp, 19 predicted proteins | sample SS_ome_12_FD_132455 | JGI IMG/M metagenome (GOLD analysis project Ga0180438, IMG submission 132455) | Hypersaline lake sediment archaeal communities from the Salton Sea, California, USA - SS_3_D_2 metaG | ecosystem: Environmental > Aquatic > Non-marine Saline and Alkaline > Hypersaline >...
AAAGACCGTCCCGCACCTCCCGAAGATGCGCTGAGCAGCGCACAACCTCAAATACCACCATGACACAGCGCGAGGATGGCTCTTGACACGGTCATTCCATATCAGGGCGGGCGTCTCCAGTATCGCGACCGTGGGAGGGCGAGGCTCCCGCCGAGCCGCAATGTCCCCTCCCTTCTTTGGTGTTCCCTCTCCCGTTTTGGGAGAGGGCTAGGGTGAGGGCGAAAAAAAGTAGACGATAGTCAGCATACAGGGAAGAAAGCCGAGCCTCTCGAACAGAGCCGAGGGAATATACAGGACTAAACAGGATCTGGATAGGCTGCTTTCCGCCGTCTACCCATAACGTGCGTCCTGTTAATCCTGTCGAATAAAGGGGTGTAGGAAAAAGGTCCAATTGCGGCTGGCTGTAGTTTCGTCCTCGCAAAACCTTGGCCGACCGGAAGGTCAGCCCTCCCAACTCCTCGGCTCGGCTGGAGCCTCGCCCTCCCGAAACCGACTCGTTGCACGTGGCTGCTATATTCTGATAGGATTCGGATTGTCTTATGCGTTGCGGCGGGTAATGGGACGTTACGAGCATCCGGGCGGGGAGAGAGCGACGAAGCTATGACTTCTCTTGTTGTTACCCTTTCGATCGCGGCGGGATTGACTATCGGGAACGCGGGATTCAGCTCGGCAAAACCTATCTGGCCTGACGGCCGAGCCGACGAGAAGAATCTTTTCGTTGGTTTCCGGGCAGTGTTTGAAGCTCCTGAAGGTGAGCGCGTATTCGTGCGCGTTGCGGCGTCCAGTCTGTACCGGGCTTTCATGAACGGCGAGTTTTTGGGACACGGACCAGCGCGCGGTCCTCACGGGTACTTCCGGGTTGATGAATGGGACGTGACCGGCAGCCTTGTCCCAGGCGAGAACCTCGTCGCGATCGAGGTTGCCGGTTACAATGTCAACAGTTTCTACCTACTCGATCAACCTGCCTTCGTTCAGGCAGAGGTCGTCGCCGAGGGGAGAGTGCTCGCATCAACGGCGGGAGAGGGGGTGCAGTTTTCAGCGACGATTCTCAAGGAGCGGGTTCAGAAAGTCCAGCGATACAGTTTCCAACGCCCGTTTTCCGAGGTCTACAGGCTCTCGCCGGACCACGACCGGTGGCGTGAAGAGAAGTCGGTCCCGTTCGAGGTCGCGGAGTGTTCTGTACTTCCAGAAAAGAATTTGCTCCCGCGCCGCGTACCGTACCCGCGGTTTTCAACGCTGCAGCCCGTATCACATGTCTCCTCAGGGAAGCTCACGCCGGGCGCCAAGGTCAAGCGGCTATGGAAAGACCGGTCACTAACCGGCATCGGTCCACAACTGGGCGGGTTTCTTGAAGAAGAACTTGATGTCATCCCGTCGATCGAGGTGCAGCACTTCAACTCCGTGCCGGACAGCGAACTTAACCAGCCTTATTCACGGGAAACGAAACTCAAACTGTCAAAGAACACATATCATATCCTGGATTTCGGGACGAATCTTACAGGGTTCGTGGGCGCGACAATAACCTGCCGGGCGAAGACCCGACTTCTCTTCACGTTCGACGAAATCTTGACCAAAAACGATGTGGACTTCAAACGGCTCGGCTGCGTGAATATCGTCAGTTACGAAATGCCGAAAGGGACCTATGCGGTTGAATCGTTTGAACCGTACACGCTTCGTTACCTGAAGCTCATAGTGCTCGATGGTGAGTGCGAGGTCGAGAAGATCTACCTGCGCGAGTATGTTAATCCCGACGTGTGGGAAGCCCATTTCGCCGCGAGCGACGACCGGTTGAACAGGCTCTTCGCTGCCGCCCGGGAGACATTTCGCCAGAACGCCGTGGACATTTTCATGGACTGTCCGTCGCGTGAGAGGGCAGGGTGGCTCTGCGACAGTTTCTTCACGTCGCGGGTCGCATACGATCTATCGGGTGACGCGGACGTGGAAACGAACTTCTTCGAAAACTTCCTTCTGCCGGATAAGTTTGCCCACATCCCGCAAGACATGCTCCCTATGTGTTATCCGGCGGACCACTACGACGGTGTGTTCATCCCGAACTGGGCGCTATGGTTCGTCGTTCAGCTTGAGGAGTATCTGGCGCGGACCGGCGATCACCAGATTGTCGAGGGCCTCAAACCGAAAGTTATGAACCTGTTCGAGTACTTCAAATCGTTCAAGAACGAGGACGGTCTGCTGGAGAAGCTCGAGAGCTGGGTGTTCGTTGAATGGTCAAACGCGAACAAGTTCGTCCAGGACGTCAACTATCCGACGAACATGCTATACGCCGCGGCGCTCGATGCGGCAGGTAGGATTTACGATCTCACTGAGCTTTCCGCCGAGGCCGAGAAACTCCGCGCGACAATCCGCGAACAGTCGTTCGACGGCAAGTTTTTCGTGGACAATGCCGTAAGGAAGGACGGGAGATTACAGGTGACGAGCAACCGGAGCGAAGTCTGCCAGTACTTCGCCTTCTTCTTTGACATCGCGACGCCGGAATCGCACGGCGAGCTGTGGCGGGTGCTCTGCGAGGATTTCGGCCCGCAACGAAAAGAGACGAAAACCTTCCGGGAAGTGCACATGGCCAACGCGTTCGTGGGTAACGTGCTGCGCCTGGAGATCCTTTCGCGTTACGGCCGGTGTCAACAGATTCTCGACGAATCGATCGGCTACAACCTGTACATGGCCGAACGGACGGGAACGTTGTGGGAGAACGACGGCGATTACGCGAGCTGCAACCATGGGTTCGCCTCGCACGTTGCACACATGCTGTACCGAGACGTACTGGGCGTGCAGCGCATCGATCCGGTAAACGAGGTTGTCAGACTCCGCTTCAGCGACCTCGCTCCGGACTGGTGCGAAGGACGAGTGCCGACACAGGGTGGCGCCATTTACCTCAGGTGGTGGAAGGAAGGGGAGGGGATTCATTATAGTGTCAGCGTTCCTGCAGGGTACGCAGTGGAGATTGACAATCTGAGTGGCAAGCAGCTGACCAGGCGCTAGTGCGCCGGCGATCTTCGCGACGGTGCACGAGCCAATTGCCCGACTTTTGGTCGAGAGGAAAAAACCGCTCGCTTAGTGATCAAAACAGGCTATTAACTACATATTAGAAATGTAGAAAAGGGTTGACAGAGACTACATATGTAGGCTATAATAATGCGGCGGAACACAGCGGAAGTTAGTACTGTGTCTGCGGCAAAGCAGGCGGGTGACATGGAAGAGGGCACAGCCATGGGTGCAACGCGCGCTTGGGAATCCCTTCCAACGCCGCGAAAACGGCCGCACAAGTTGACGACGAGGTTCTTGCACTACGAGACAGGCTCCTGCCTTAGTTTTTTGCAATTCATACTATTGCACGTTACAATGGCAGCCAGGAGGCTCAAACGTGTATGGTTCGTCGGGCAAGGAGTATCATCATGGACCCTCTCGTCACCACTCTCCGCAGACTGTGTCGCAGACTCTCCGTTCAGCAGTGGGTGCGCTTCAACGTAGAGGTTTTTTTGCTCTCGTCGACAGCGGCGTGCCTTTGGCTGCTAATCACACGCCTTTTCCCGGTTCTGGGCGATCCGATTCCAGTATGCCTCGCGCTGGTTGGAGCAGGGGCCGTAGCTGCAACCATCCTGGGCTATCTGCGCCGCCTTAACATCGTGAAAACGGCTCTCGAAGCCGATAGCCAACTGGATCTTCAAGAACGTCTCACCAGTTCCTACGAACTTGCCCATGCGGAAGGTCCGATGGTGGAAGCGCTGCATCGCGATGCTCGCCAACATCTGAAACGCCTCCACGTGCAGAAAGATTTTCCCTACCGACTACCGCGTGTCGGGCGATGGCTCCCCATTCCGTTGGTCGTTTTTGGTTTGGCTTACATGCTGCTGCCCGAGTTTGACCTTCTGCGCCACCGGGAACGAGAAGCCGAGGCAAAGGTTTTGAAGGAGGCTACTCGTGTGAAGGCTGAAAAGCTTCAGGCAGCAGTCCGTCCGCTGAAGAAACCTCTTACCGAAGAAGTCAGTGACGTGGCGGAGATCACCGGGGCTGTCGAGCGAGTTGCCGAAAAGCTGAAAAGCAGTGAGATCAGCGAAAAACAGGCGCTCGCGCGCGTAACGAGCCTGAGCGAGGAGCTTCAGAAACAACGCGAGAAGCTCCAGAAGGATACCCGGATGCCTCAGGTCGCCGGCGACACTCAGAAGCTCGCAATGACACGCGAGATGGCCAACGACATTCAGAATGGGCGGTTTGGAGACGCGGCACTGAAGGCACGTGAGCTGCAGAAGAAGCTGGAGGAAGGCTCGTTGAGCAAGAAAGAAGTGGAAAAGCTCAGCGAGGAACTCCAACAACTCAGCGAGATGTTGGGCGGTGAGGAGAACTCTGAACTGGGCCAGGCTCTCGCCGAAGTCGCTCAAGGTCTGAACATGGACGATATGGAGGCCGCTCTGGAAGCCATGAAAAGCATGGGGCTCTCACTGGAAGATATCGCATCAGTTCTGGAGCAGCTTGAACAGATCGACCTGGCCATGGTCGAGCTGTCCGAATGGCAGCAGGCCCAGCTCGGCCCGAGCGAGTACTGCCGCTGCTGCGGCGTCAAGCTGGCCCCCTGCGGACAGGGCGAAGGTTGCATGGGCGGTTGCGGTCCGGGTTTCAGCTGTTACGGTCTCTGCAGCGCGTGTGGCGGCGCAGGATGTTCAGGCTGCGGTGGAGCTCTTTGCCTTGCCGCCATGCGTCGGCCGTGGGCGCCGGGGGAAGCAAGAGAGTTTGGTACCGGTATGGGCGGTCCGGGTCGCGGGCGGGGTGCGCGGGTTGGCGAACTCTCGGACGTAAACGCCACTTTCAAACCGACGATGTTACCGGGGTCGCTCACCAAGGGCAAGCTACTGGCTGACATCATACAGAAAGGCGCGCCGGACGAGGGTGCCGAGGCTACACTGGAATACGTGACCGGCGCTTTTGCAGCGGTACGGCAAGAAGCGGAACAGGCGCTCACGAAGGAAGAGATTCCTCCCGGGGCAAAAGAGTTCGTACGCCAGTATTTCGGCTCGATCGAGCCGGAGCAGACAAGGTCGCAAGAGAGCGCTTCCGGGCCGCAATAGTCTTTGCGCTGTCAGAACGCTCACTCGACCAAATAGGGGGAACGTCGTAACACATGGAGCTCGAACCTCTTATAATGCTTGTTCCCATACTCGCAGCCCTTACTCTGGGCTGGTTCAGTGCCGAGAAAGCTTACAGGTTCCACAAGAATCTTAAGAGGACTGATCCATTTCTCTTCAAGATTGGCGGTATGAACGAACGATATCTCGATGACAAGGCATTGTGGACAAAGCATTTTAGACTCTATGTGGTACTGATATGTCTCGTTTGCCTGTCTATCGTCTTATCGATGGCTCTTGCGTGAGGGCTGTCGGCGTTTTCGATTTGCCGAGTCCGGAGTATACAAATGCCACTTGCTAGACGGCAAATCTTAGCGATGTGTGCGCTGTCACTGCTGTCCGCGTGTGGCGGGCGGCCGGGAGGCTCTGCGCGAGCGACATACAAGGTCTGGGGACAATCGGGCCGCAGAAGCGGCTCGTTCGTTCGACCTCGCGCAGTCGGCGTGAAAGACAACGAGGTCTACGTTGTCGACACCACGGGACGAATACAGGTATTCACCTTTGAAGGAGAGTTCCTGCGAAGCTGGTCCACCCCGGCCTATGAGAACGGTACGCCGACTGGTGTGGCTTTTTCTCGTGAAGGACGCGTGCTTATACCCGATACGCACTACAACCAGATACTCGAGTACTCAAAAGAGGGCGACCTGCTGACGCAATGGGGTTCTTACGGTACCGGCGTTGAGGAGTTCGTTTTTCCGACCGATATCGCCCAAGCGCCCGACGGCACTTACTACATTTCCGAATACGGCATGGATGCCGAGCGGGTGCACGTGTTCGACGCGGAGAGACGGTACGCGCGTCACTGGGGCGGCCACGGAGAGGCGGAAGGTCAGTTGAACCGGTCAATGGCTATCGCACTTGACGACCAGGGCACGCTGTATGTGGTTGACACGGCCAACAACCGCATCCAGTGCTTTGACACTGACGGCTCCTTTCTCCGCGTCATCGGGGAGCCCGGCACAAAACCGGGCCAGCTCAAGTACCCACACGATGTTGCTGTCGCGCCCGACGGCTCGCTTTTCATATGTGAGTATGGGAACAACAGGGTTTCGCGATTCGCTCGCGACGGGACGTTCATCGCGTGTTACGGCCGCCCGGGCCGAGAACCGGGAGAGTTCAACGCGCCGCAGGGGATCGCCGTTTCGGAGAACGGTCTCGTGTTTGTGGCCGATACGGACAACGACCGCGTCCAGCGGATGCAGGTGGAGGGGCTGCGATGAACGTCGTTCCCCGCTTTGTCTTTCCCTGGGCGCTCCTCCTGCTCGTCCTGGTACCCCTGAGCGTCTGGGTAGGGGCCAAGATACGCTCTCTCTCCCAGGCCAGGAAATGGACTGCAATCGTCCTGCGGTCGGTGATTCTCATCTGCCTGATTGCCGCGCTCGCCGGAGCGGAATTGGTGAGAGAGAACGACAAGCTCGCGGTCTTCTTCCTGCTCGACCAGTCCAACAGTATTCCTGAAGGGACGCGTCTGGCGGCAGCACAATCGGTGCGCAACACCTGCGACGAACTCATGACGTACAAAGACGAGGCGGGAGTGATAGTTTTCGGCGACGAGTCAAGCATCGAACTGAGCGTCGGTCCCAGCATGGAGCTCGGCCGGATACAATCTTACGTCAGCGGCGAACAGACCGATCTCGCGGGGGCGATCCGGCTGGCGATAGCCGCTTTTCCGCAAGGGTACATGAAACGAATTGTCATCTACTCGGACGGCAACGAGACCCGTGGGTCGGCGCTCGAAGAGGCCAAGCTCGCGCAGGCGGCCGGCATCGCGGTGGATGTCGTTCCGCTGATCATTGGCGGCACCAACGAGGTACGACTCCGCGAAGTCAGCGTTCCGAACCGGGTCGATGCCGACGAACCGTTCCGGCTCCGCGTCGTTGCCCAGGCCGAGCAGGACTGTGAAGCGACGCTGCGGGTATTCCAACGTCTGAAAGGCGGCAAGCGGCTGCTGCGCGCTCAAGAAGTCACGCTGCAGGAAGGCGACAACACCTTTTTGCTAACGCAAGAGCTTCAGACACCGGGTTTCTACGAGTATGAAGCGACGATCGAGTCGGCCGCGGATACCATCCCGGCGAATAACGAAGGCCGATCGTTCACGGTCATCCACGGCGAGCCCACCGTGCTTTACGTGGAGGCGGACCCCGAAAACAGCATCTACCTCGAGCCGGCGCTTAAAGCGGAAGGTCTGACGGTCGTGCAGGCCACGCCGGGAGAGATCCCGACGTCGCTCGCACAGTTCCAGAACTTCGATGCGGTCGTGTTATCCGATGTCAGCAGCACGGACCTCTCAAGCGACCAACTCAAGTCCATGGAGGCGCTGGTACGAGATCTGGGGATCGGGCTCGTGATGATCGGGGGACCGGACTCGTTCGGTGCGGGCGGTTACCTCGACACGCCGGTCGAGAAAGCGCTGCCGGTCAGCATGGACATCAAACAGCGCAAGGTCCTCCCGCGCGGCGCGCTCGTCCTGATCATGCACACGTGCGAGATACCCAACGGTAACGCCTGGGCGCGAGAGATCGGCCTGGCGTCGCTCAACGTGCTGGCGTCGCAGGATTTGATGGGGATGCTCGCGTATTTATGGGATCAGGGAGGAGACACGTGGGTGTTTCCGCTCCAGCCGGTTGGAAACAAAGTCATGATGGACAACGCTATTCGGGCGGCAAGTTCGGCCATCGGCGATATGCAGACCGTCGGACCGACACTCGGTATGGCGTACAACGCTCTGATTAATGTGGACGCCGCGGTAAAACGGATCGTTATCATCTCCGATGGCGACCCTGCTGCACCCACTGCAAACCTTCTGGGCGCGCTCGCCGCTGCGAAGATTTCCGTCAGTACAGTCTGCATAGGACCTCACAGTCCGAGTGACCAATCCATGCTGCAATGGATTGCCCAGAAAACCGGCGGGCAGTATTACTTCGTCACGAACCCGACAAACCTGCCGCAGATATTCACCAAGGAGGCCGCGGTCGTAAAGCGGGGTATCCTGGTCGAAGAGCCGTTTGAGCCCAAGCCGTTGCACGACTCCGAGCTGACGGCCGGCGTTTCCGAGAACGCGTTTCCGACCCTGCGCGGGTACGTGGTGACGACGCCGAAGGACAGTGCGACGATCCCGCTGGTATCGCACGAGGACGACCCGGTCCTTGCGCACTGGCGTTACGGTCTGGGCAAGTCCGTGGCCTTCACCTCGGATGTCACGAACCGGTGGGCCGCGGACTGGATCGGATGGGAGGAGTTCAACCGGTTCTGGGCGCAGACAATAAGGTGGGCGGTGCGCGAGGTGGCGCCCACCAATTTCCGCGTCGAGACCAACGTCAGGGATGGGATGGGATACGTCAAGATCGACGCGGTGGACGAAGAGGGTCGGTTCGTGAACTTTCTGCGGCCGAAAGGTACGGTCACGGGCCCGCCGCCGGACTTCGCGCGGTACGAACTGGACCTGATGCAGACCGGCCCGGGCATCTACGAATCGACGTTCCCGCTCGACGAGCGAGGCATATACATGGTCAACCTGACGTACGTGGGTGAGGACGGCACTCAGGGAATGATCCCGACGGGTCTCGCTCTGGGTTACTCCCGGGAGTACGAGTACAACACGTCGAACGTTCCCCTGCTGGAACAGATCGCCTCAGTGGGAGGCGGAGCAATACTTGCCGCGTCCGATAGTCCTTTCGAGCACAACCTCGAGACGTCTGCGACAATCAGTCCGGTCTGGCAACTGCTGGTAGCATTGGCGGCGTGCCTCTTTCCACTCGAGATATTTGTCCGGCGGGTCGTCGTCAACTTCAACGCCGTCTACGCCGGAGTCGCCGCCGCGCTCAAGAAGATACCCGCTATACGCCGTATCGTCCCGATGCCGGCCTTTAAACCGGCGCCGGTTACCGGTACTTACGGAGCCGCAGTGCCCGCCCGTCAATACAGATACGCGTCCAGGGGAAGAGAGGCCCCAGGTTCTTTCGGGATACAGGTGGCGGCGGACGCTCGCCTCGCCCCGGAGGCAATAGCATCTCCGGACGAAACACCCGAATTCCCCGAAGCGGCGCAAAAGGAAGTTCGTGGTCATACTGAATATACACAACGGTTGCTCGCTGCAAAGCGACGGGCTATTGAGAGAGAGAAACGACGTGTGGGACCCAAGCCAGATGAGGAGAAACAGTGATGGACGTTCAACAAACCGCTATGGAGTTTCGCGAAGATTTCAACCGTTTGCATGCTGAAATCGCGAAAGTGATCGTCGGTTACGAGGACGTGATAGACGGTGTGCTGACCTGTGTGTTTGCCGCGGGACATTGTCTGGTCGAAGGGGTGCCCGGGCTCGGCAAGACGTTGCTCGTGCGGACGCTGAGCGAGGCGCTTGAGCTGTCCTTCTCGCGGATACAGTTCACGCCGGACCTGATGCCCGCGGACATCATCGGCACGAACATCATCGTGGAAGATGAGGCCGGCCAGCGGGAGTTCAGCTTCCGGCCGGGACCTGTCTTTTCCAACATCATACTCGCCGACGAGATCAACCGAGCCACACCTAAAACACAGTCGGCGCTGCTGGAAGCTATGCAGGAACACACGGTGTCCGTCGCGAGAACCGTGCACAGGCTCGAAGAACCTTTCTTCGTGCTGGCCACACAGAATCCAATTGAAATGGAAGGGACGTACCCGCTGCCGGAGGCGCAGCTCGACCGGTTTTTCTTCAAGGTGATCGTCGATTATCCCACGCACGCGGACCTGTCGGAGATATTGGACCGGACGACTAAACGTGAGATCCCGAAAGGCGAGAAGGTCGTGGACGGCGCCGCCATTATGAAGTGGCAGGGTTTCGTGCGCGACGTTGCCTCGGCTCCGCACGTTACAGATTACGCTGTCCGGCTGACGATGGCAACGCAGCCCGGCAGAGAGGATGCCACCGAGATGGTGAACAAGTACGTCCGGTTCGGGTCGAGTCCGCGCGGTGCACAGGCGCTGCTGCTCGCGGGGAAGGTCAATGCGTTGCGGGCCGGGCGGTTCAACGTAAGCTTCGACGACATTCGGACCGTGGCTCTGCCGGCGCTGCGCCATCGAGTGCTGCTTAATTTCGAGGCGGAAGCGGACGGCGTGGCGGCCGACGAGATCGTTTCCGATGTAGTCGCAAACGTTAGCGCGGCCGTGGAGGTGGCGTGATGCCGAACGAATCCTCAGTGTCGAACAGGATCCTCGATCCGGAGTTTCTCAGGAAACTCGAGCGGTTGGCTATCGCCGCCAAACGCGTCCGGCTCGGGTTCGCCAAAGGTGAGCGGAGAAGCAAACGCAAAGGAAGCAGCGTGGAGTTTGCCGACTACCGCGATTACGTCCAGGGCGACGATCTGCGGTTTGTGGATTGGAACATCTTCGGCCGTCTGGACGCGCTGTACCTCAAGCTGTTCATGGAACAGGAGGATCTTACGGTCCACCTGCTCATCGACGCGAGCCGGTCGATGGGTTTCGGCACGCCGCCGAAGATCGACTTCGCATGCAAGATCGCCGCCGCCATCGGCTACATAGCTCTGGTCGGATACGATCGGGTTTCCGTGGAGGCGTTTACGGGAACGGACACGTACCGTATGCGACCGTGCCGGGGGAAGGCTTCGGGTGCCAAGCTCTTCTCGTTCATTGAGTCAATCGGCGCGGAAGGCGGCACGCATTTGGAACAGGCGTGCCGATCGTACGTTATTCGCAACCGTGCCAAAGGCGTTGCGGTCCTCATATCTGATTTCTTCGATGAGGAGGGTTTCGAGAGTTGCCTGAGACGGTTGACACAATCCGGCTCGGACTTGTACGCAATACACGTCCTGGCGCCTGAAGAAATAGATCCGCAACTTTCAGGTGATCTTAAACTGCTTGACAGCGAGACTAGCGTGTTCACGGAAGTATCGACGAGCAGGGCTCTTCTGAAACGGTACAAGCAGAATCTCGACGGTTTCTGCGAAGGCATTCGCCGGTTCTGTCTCGCCCGAGGAATAGGCCATTTTGTTGCATCAAGCGATATGCCGGTTGAACAGCTCACGCTGGGCGTTCTCCGGCACGGCGGCATGCTGCGGTGAATTGAGTATGAACAAATCGGGTGAGTATGCGTATAGGAAAAAGGGATATGGTGACCGGGGTGACAGAGGATGTCCGGAGAATAGAGGCATGATAGACTATCCCCCTATCCCCATAATCTCCATATCTCCTTTGTTTACAAGGGTTTATGCATTAGCGGCGGCGGGTGATTCGAAATGAACGTATTCACACGGTTAGAAGGTCTGGTGGATGGCGCTTTTATTACTCCGCTGTTCTTCGCGTTTTTGGGGTTGATCCCGATCGTCATCCTTCTCTATCTCTTGAAACTGCGCCGAACCGAGGTGATCATTCCGAGCACGATGTTGTGGATCAAGAGCCTGCAGGATCTGACGGCTAACGCGCCGTTCCAACGGTTGCGCAAGAACCTGCTTCTCCTGCTGCAGATCATTATCCTGATCCTGCTCATAACTGGACTTGCGAGGCCTTTCATGCGCGCGGAAGGCACGAAGGGAAACAACATCTGTTTGTTGATCGACCGCTCGGCCAGTATGCAAACAAGTGAAGGCGATACGACGCGTCTCGAACTTGCTAAGCAGGCTGCGCTGGAGATGGTTAACGATATGCGCGGTGGTGACAAGATCATGATCGTCACATTCGCCGAGAGCTCGGACGTGCTGTGCGAACTGACGGGCGACCGCGTGAGGTTGAGACATGCCATCCAGTCCATCAAAGCGTCCGACACCCGGACGAAGGTACGTGATGCCACGCTGGTTGCACACTCATTGCAGTTGAGCGTTCCCGATCTGCGGGTCATAGTAGTGAGCGACGGGAACATCGCCGACCTGGACGAGATGAGCGCACGGGCTCTCGAGCTGAGTTTCGTGCAGGTCGGCGAGAGCACTAACAACGCGGGAATCGCCGCGTTCAGCATCCGCGACCCGCTCGAAGGTGTCGGCGAGCGGCAGAGTTTTGTGCTGGTGCATAACGAGCACGATGAACCGCTCAATGCGACACTCACGTTGTATTTGGACGAATCCACACTGGCTGTGGAAGAAGTACAGGTGCCGCCGGGCGAAAGTCGCGAGATCGTGTTCTCACACGCGGACCTGGGCAGCGGCGTGCTCCGCGCCGAACTGGACCACGAAGACGATCTAGCCGTGGATAACACCGCGTGGTTGGCTTTGCGTCCGACGGCGCTCGTAAAGGTACTGATCGTGGCAGAGGCGGAATCGACGGGCGCATACTTCCTGAGGCGCGTGTTCTCGCTCGATCCCCGGGTGGAACTGAGCACTATCGACGCGGCTAACTACGCTGCAACCGATGAGTACGATCTGACGATTTTCGACAACTGCGCGCCGGAAGCGCTCGCGCCGGGCACACTGGTCTTCATAAACACCATTCCGCCGTTGCCGGGGATTCGATCCGACGGCACAATCGAGAACCCTCCCATACTTGCCAAAGATCCCGACCATCCGATGATGCGTTTCCTGAATCCAGAGAATATCGGTATCAGCAAGGCGCTCAAGCTGACGCTGCCCGACGGGAGCCGCACGCTCATATCAACGAGAGGAGGACCGTTGATGGCGGACGTATCGCGCGGCGGCCAACAGATTCTCGTGATCGCGTTCGACATCGGCGAATCAAACTGGCCGCTGCGACTCTCTTTCCCTCTGTTCGTTCAGAACCTCCTAGCGTGGGTGCCGCGAGCCGCGATGGCGCAGGAAATGTCGGTACCCGCGGGACGCCCCCTCACCATAATGCCGACTCCTGACCGGGAGTACGCGACCGTGACGCTGCCGGACGGTTCGACCGGGCGCGTTCAGCTCGATCCGCTGCGGCCGGTTTTCTTTGGCGGTACGGAAGCCGCCGGATCGTACGTCGTTGGCTACGGAGATATTTCCGAACAGTATGCAGTCAATCTGCTGGACAAGGACGAGTCTGCCATAACCCCTGCCGGAGCTTTGACCATCGGTCGCGCCAAGATCGAGGCGGAACGAGGACGAATTAAACAGACACGCGAGCTCTGGCGATGGTTCGTTATGTTAGCGATTGTGGTACTGGCCGTCGAATGGTGGATTTACAGTCGGAGGGCCTGGATTTGAGAGCGCGAACATTCACACTGATGCTGTTGCTTGCAACCCTTCCTCAGTTGTCTGGCGCGGCTGAAGAGGGACAGATTATGGTCAACATGTTCGTGAATTACGGCGCGGCGTACCGCGACGGTAGTTGGGTCCCCGTGGACGTCATCGTCGCAAACGATGATTTCGATATATCGGGTTGGGTGGAAGTGCGAACCTTCCTGGGCGGCGATACGCCTCAGAGCCCCATATACCGCGTTCCCGCTGAATGTCCAAAAGGCTCCCGCAAACGGTTTCGACTCCATTGTTGCCTCGAACAGGCCACGCGGATCGAGGCAATGCTCTATCACAGGAACCGACCGATTCTCGACATCCCGGCCTGGATGGGTATAACGCCCATCGACCCGAAAGACCTGCTTGGACTCATACTGGACGAAGAACCGTCCGATTTCGGTTTCCTGTTTCGTGTCGCGAGCAGCGAAGACCGAACGAGACGGTTCCACCGGGAGGCACTGCGCAACGCTGAACTGTCCTTTCTCGCGGACCATCCTCAGTGTTACGAGTCGCTGGACATGGTAATCATGGGCGATATCGAACCGAACCGGATCAGCCTCCACCACCGCGATCTTTTGCGCAACTACGTCGAGGAGGGCGGTGTGCTCGTGGTTTGTACCGGGATCAACGGAGTCAACTATCGCGGAACCTGGGTCGAGGAGCTGATGGGAGTGAGTATTGGCTCAGAGGAGGCCATGAACGGTGTGGAACTTGCCCGGGTGGTCTTCCCGGAAACGGAGCAGTCCGGCGCGAAGGCCGGACGAGAGTGTATACTGGCCCGGCTCGTTCCGGCGTCTCCCGAGGTGAAGACGTTCGGTACCAACAAGGTTCTGGCGACGCTGAACCCGGTTGGACGCGGATTCGTCGCCACGATCGGTGTGGACGCATCGAGCCACGCGCTTCAAGAGTGTGCCGGATACCTGAACCTATGGCGCGAGCTCTGTTCGCTGCGTTACCAGGCGGACAAACTGAACGTAGGTTTTGCCGCGCAACTGTGCACCAACTCGCTGCCGGAGCTTACCGGTGTGAGGATACAGCCGAAGTCGTCCGTGCTCACCTACCTGCTGCTTTACTTCGGCGTAGCGATCGTCGCCAACTGGGTCGTCTGCAGTCTGCTCAAACGCCGTGAACTCGCGTGGGTACTGCTGATCGTGTTCTCGGTCGGCTTTACCGCGTACGCGATGGTGTTCGGCACGGCCGGTCGGGCAAAATCGAGCGAGCTGGAGCAGATTGAGATCCTCCACGTGCGGCAGGGTGAGAATACGGCGGAGCTCAAGTCTATCGTGGGAATACTCACGGCGCGTACGTCCCGCTACTCGATGGACCTGACGCGGGAGTTCGCGCTCGCCAGGGACGTTTGGACGACGTACCTGCCCGTGATGTACGGGTACGGCGGCCCGCGACGGGCGGCAACGGGTATACGACCGTTCCGCCTAATTCAAGGCAATCCGCCTCGCATCGAGAACCTGACCGTCGGCGCAAGTGAAATGCGTCTTATCCAGGTTGAGACCGAGGTGCCTGTGAAAGGTGGCGTCGCCGGGCGGCTCGTTCTTGACGAGAACGGGTTGAACGGGCTTTTGAAGAACAACACCGGGTTCAGAATCCGCGAGCCTTTCATTCTTTTGAATGGAGGCATGCACGCCGTACGCAGCACACCTGACGGATGGGATGTAGCAATCCCGCTTGCTCAGATCGGTAGACCCGTCCCCATCGATCCGCGTCGTGGCGGAATCCCTCGGGGGCTTCTATACCAGGCGGGAGTGAGTCCCGAGCAGTTTTCCCGGTTCAGGACGACTTTCGTTCACTGCCTTTTCTCTGAGGAAGAGACTTCGGCTCTACCGGATCCGGATCTGGGTCCTTTCCTATGTGGTTGGACCGCGGGACCGTGCGTCGGGAGCGTCTCAATGGACGTGCCCGTGAATAAGGGGATAGCGGAAACCTTACTCTTAGCTGATATCGAGGTCGAGGAACGACCGACCGGTCGGCCCTCGTGGAGCTACCTGAGGATCCGCGTCGACAACGGGGCCTGGATGCGACTGACGCCCGCGATGGTAGGCGCGGATGTCAATCGGTACGCCCACAACTTGTACGGACGCAACAGAGCGCAGGTTGAAATAGAGATTCCGCGCTGGTTCGCGGAGAACGAGAATGGCGGCCTGTTTGTCGATCTATATTGGTATTCCGAGGAGGGAAGGACGCTCGCATTCGTTCCCGAAAAGGCCTCACTGGAATGGGCCGAGAAGCATGCGATGGAGAAGGAAGTCACCGAACAACTCGGCAGCGTACGCGTGGCGAGGACAACATACACGATGGATGACTGGCGTTCGGGCCACGATGCAGGGTCCGGATGCATCCGTGGCACAGTCATGATCTCGACGGGCGGACAAGGTGCAAGAGGGAGGCCTTCTGAAATGACGGGGTTTCGCGCAATGCGCTCGCCTGACTACTTCGGCGTGATCGCGCGAGTAGCTGAGCCGGAGCAGGTTCCAGAAAGTGGAGGTCTATCGAGATGGCGATGATCAAAACGGTACACCTATCGAAACGGTACAGCAACGTTCTGGCGGTGGACAACCTGACACTGGAAATCGAAGAGGGCGACATTTTCGGCTTCATAGGGCCGAACGGTGCAGGCAAAACCACCACGTTGCGCATACTTGCCACGTTGCTGGCACCGACGTCCGGGATGGCTTATGTGAACGATCTGAACGTCATGACCCATTCGTACGACGTGAAGAAGATCGTCGGGTTCATGCCGGACCTGTTCGGTGTGTACGACGGGATGCGTTTGCGCGAGTATCTCGACTTTTTCGGTGCGGCATACAGGATACCGAAGAAAAAGCGCAAGGGGATCATCGACGATGTGCTGACGCTTACCGACCTGACATCGAAGGCGGACGACTACGTGAGCGCATTCTCACGGGGCATGAAACAGCGGTGTCTGCTGGCAAAGACGCTCATTCACGACCCGAAACTGCTGCTTCTTGACGAGCCGGCGAGCGGTCTCGACCCCCGTGCACGAATCGAGATCAAGGAGCTGCTCAAAACCTTGCGGGATATGGGGAAAACCATCATGATATCTTCCCACATCCTTGCGGAACTCGGCGATATGTGCAACAAGATCGGGATTATCGAACATGGCAAGCTTCTTACCGCCGGCGATTATCGCGAGATACTGAAGAGCATACGCCAGGTGCGCGAGATACGGCTGGAAGTGGTCGACGGGGCCGATACGGCGGCGGATATACTCGAGCGGACGTCCGGGATTATCAACATTGACCGCTCGGGCAACGAGTTCCAGATGGAATCAAGCCTCGGCCGGTTCGAACTCGCCGAACTCCATTCGAAACTGGTCGACGCAGGAGTCAAGATCCTGTTCTTCGAGGAGGATCGCGGCACTTTGGAGGACGTGTTCCTGCACGTCACAAACGGGAGAATCTAGGTTTGGCAGTCCAGTCCGCATCAGTCGCGCTTATCAAGAAGGAACTGCTGAGCAACCTGCGTCACGCACGGTCATTCGTATGTCTCGTTCTGTTTGTGGGCGTGGGTATCATTGTGACGACAAGCGCCTGGCCGGAGCAAACCAGCATCGTCAGAGCGGGACAGCTTTCACGTGAATTGACTATCATGGTTTCCGCAGTAATGCTCGGCGCTACCGCGCTATTCGTGCCGGCGTTCGCGTCCAGCACGATCGTCACCGAGAAGGAGCAGCAGACTTTCGACATGTTGACTCTGACATTGATTCGCCCGTTCGGTATGGTTATGGCGAAACTCCTCAACACGGTCGGATTCTTCTTGCTCCTCGTCGTGGCACTACTTCCGGTGCTGGCAGTCGTTTTCTTCCTTGTCGGCGTGGACTGGGCCGAACTTGGCGCGTCGTTTCTCCTGATCCTGATGACCACGTTTTCGTGCGCGATGGTCGGTATACTCAGTTCGGTCCTGTTCCGAAAGGCGTTCGTGGCGATACTGGGAGGCTACGCCGGCATGCTCTTCCTCATGGGCGGCCCTCTTTTCCTTTATCTGCTGCTGGGAATGGCAGTTGGTTTCCGAAGCGTAGGCGCAGGCTTGGAGTCACTCGCCCAGGTGACATCTCCCGTCGGTACGCTAACGGTAGTCTTCGAAGGACTGGGTGCAGGCGAAGTGCTGAAGTTTGTCCTGGCCATGTTGTACCAGGTGGCCTTCATGAGGATCTGCTACCGGCTGGCAATGCGCGTATTGAAACGTCCCGCCGAGCCGGCCAGGGTCGAGACAGCAAGACCTATCGATGACCCAAGAATCCTGGAGGCGCGTCGCAAGACGTTTCCCTACTACCTCATAGACCCGCTGCGGCGCAAGAAGCAGATCGAGGACGAAAGGAACCCGATGTTTGTTAAAGAGCTGCGATGGGGACTAATGAACCGGGGCACTATTCTCATTCGTATATTCTACATTACATTCATCGTGTACCTCGTCGTAGGCATCGGGACGGTTTTCATTGATCCGAGGAACCCGGAGATGCTTCCATGGCTTATGACTCAGATCATACTGACAGTTGTCATAGCGCCGGCTCTCATGGCAAACGCGTTCACGAAAGAGTACGAGCTCGGCAATATTGATATGCTGCGCATGACGCTGCTCAGGCCCCGGGACATTGTGCTGGGAAAGGTGTGGGCAGGTGCGGTTTCCGTCGCGCCGGCCTTGCTGGCGGCGGTAGTCAGCGGCATACCTGCCGTGTTCATCAGCTTCAGAACCGACCAGTGGCAGCTAATGTTCACAGGTTACACGACGCTTTTCGTCTGTACGCTCGTGTCGCTGAGTTTGGGACTTTTCTCCTCGCTCGTGACGAAGCGGACGACCGCATCGCTGGCCCTCAGCTACATTCTGAGCCTGCTTGTGTTCCTGGGGTTCGCGGCAGCCGTCTCCTACGCGGGCTGGCACGTGTTCGAACGTCGTTGGAACCTGTGGTCGGACGCGGTGCCCACTTTTTTTTCTCCCATTATTGCTTTTATCGAGAATGCCGAGCTGCATGGGTATGGTCAGAAAAATGGGTCACTGTTAAACCCGTACTGGCTAGGCAACGTCAGCGTGTTCACACTGTTTGCTCTTATCCTGATCAAGATCACCGTCACAGGTTTCGAACGGTATCGCATGCGCGATCGGTAGGGTAGGGGCGGTCGCCGCGGCGACCTGCGCCCGAATTAATTCTGAGGAGGTAGGCCGGGCGTCTTGCCCGGCCAAGAAACAGAACGAACGGAACCGCCGGGGGCAGAGCAAGCCCTGCCCCTACGCGATGCGACAAAGGGAGAGCGGTCAGCTTTGGCGTTCTCGTTTCCATCAGCGGCACTTGTGAAAAGAGAGCTGATCAGAGATCTGCGGCGCCCGCGCTCATTCGTGTGCCTGGCCGCTTTTGTCGCCGTCTGCATACTTGTTGCAGTCTCTAACTTGCCGACGCGCACCACCAGTATGGCCGCTGCAGGCAGCGTGTCACGCGAACTCGTCCAGACCATTATCTTCACCTTATCGATAGGCTGCGTCCTGTTCATACCGGGGCTGGCCGGAACCGCGATTGCCGCCGAGAAGGAACAGAGCACGTTCGACCTGCTCCACCTCACTCTGATTCGGCCTCACGGGATAGTGATCGCAAAACTGCTCAACACGCTCGGCCTTTTCCTTCTCCTCACCGTAGTCACCATGCCGGTGCTTGGCGCCGTCCTTTTTCTCGTTGGCATAGACTGGGCTGAACTTGCCCGCCTGCTCATGGTGCTGGCTGCAGCGACTCTCTCCTGCGCAATGGTCGGGATGCTATGCTCGGCCCGATTCGCCAGAACCAGCGTTGCCATCGTTGCGAGTTACGCGGGGATGATCATAGTGATGGGAGCTCCTGTTCTGCTCGTCTACATGTGCGCCGCGATCGGGCGCTTCACAGGTATCGGTTACATACACATAGACGAACGATTGGCAGTTGCATTTTCCCCACTCGTGGCAGTTCTGGATAGCAATGTAGTACCGCGGGCATCGCTATTGCTTTGCATCGTATATCAGACAGCTTTAGCTATTACCTGCTTCTTGCTGACGCTGCGCATACTGCGACGCGCGCCAAAGCCGGCGAAGGTGGAAACCCGAAAACCTATTGACGATGCCGCAGTCCTGGAAGCACGCCGCAAGAGTTTCCCTTTCTATCTCATTGACCCGCTGCGGAGAAAGAAACCTATCGAGGATGAGCGGAACCCGATGTTCGTGAAAGAGCTCCGATGGGGCGCGATGGGTCGATCGACCGTGCTGATTCGCGTTTTCTACAGCAGTCTGATCGCGTTCCTCTTAGCCGCCGCGGTTATCATACTCACCACCATCTACGGAGCGAGGACGAACATCGAATACAGGGAGAGTATCGTTTTCCTGTTGGCGATCCAGATGGGTGTCACGGTGATCATCGGGCCAGCGCTTTTGGCCAATGCGCTCACAAAAGAATACGAGCTCGGCAACATGGACATACTGCGCACGACTCTACTGGTGCCGGAGGAGATCGTGTGGGGAAAGGTTCTCGCCGGAGCCGTTTGCCTCAGCCCGCTGCTATTGGCGGCATTTCTGTCGAGCCTGCCATTGGCATTTGTGGCTTTATTCCACAGGGGCGCTCTGGCGACGTTGTTCACCGGTTACGTGACCCTGCTTGTCTGCGCGTTTGTCTCACTAAGCCTCGGTCTTCTAGCGTCAATCCTCACGCGGCATACGGGCACATCTATCGTACTTAGCTACTTGATGAGTGTCATGATATTTGGTGGATTCGCATTTCTCTTTTTCCTCCTCGGGTATGGGCTTCTTCCGAGGCCGTTCGCTCCGAACCCGTCCAATAGGTTTCTCATCTCAATTCCAGGTTTTCTCTCGCCGATTACGGCTTTTGTTGCGAACAATAATTTTGTTTACCGGATAAGGGGCCACCGTTCCCCGCTGAATCTATATTGGTTTGCCAACGTGGCTTTGTTTGCGATGTTGGGCCGCGCCATAATCAGGTTTTGCGTCGCGCAGTTCATACGTTATGGGATGCGCGACCGATAGCGTAGGGGCGGTTCGCGAAACCGCCCCTACATAGAAAAAGGGGACCGACACAAGCCCGGCCTTCGTAGCCAAGGGCTACTTTGGCGCAGTAGGCCGCAGCGACGCAGGAGCGGAGACGTGTCTGTACCCTTTTTCTAACGGAGGACAGTTGGCTTTGGCCATAACGTTTCCATCAACGGCGCTCATAAGAAAAGAACTGCTGGGGAACCTTCGGCGGACGCGGTCTTTCGTGTGCCTGGGCATCTTTGTCGGCGCAGCCATTTCTGTGGCGGTTGGCTACTATCCTGAGCATATGAGGGACCTTACCGTTGCAGGTGCGGCTGCAACCGAGTTGGTCGAAATCTTTGCGGTTGTCATGTTTGTGGGAGCGGTGCTGTTTGTCCCGGTATTGGCCGGAGGTTCGATCGCGACCGAGAAGGAACAGCGAACCTTCGAGATGCTCACTCTCACACCTATTCCTCCCTCAGGGCTCATCTTGGCGAAACTGCTCAATGCCGTCGGTTTCTTTCTAATCCTCGTCATCGCGTCTATGCCGGTGCTCGGCGTGGCGTTCTTCCTCGTCAGAGTGGGTTGGGCAGACATACTTCAGGTATCCGCCGTGATCCTGGCAACAGCGCTCTGCTGCGCGATGGTCGGCATCCTGAGCTCAGCGTGGTTCCGAAAGCCGCTTGAGGCAATAGCACTAGCTTATCTGGGAACGCTCGTCCTCTTGGTCGGCACGGCGCTAGTGGCTTGTCTGCTAACAGTACTGTTCGTCGTCGACATGAGAGATATATCTCGGATCATGGAATTGTGCTTCAAGATACTCTCGCCCATTGGTACACTCCAGGAGACTGCTCTCCGTGGGAGTGTTGCCTGGTGGCAGTTCACGCTTGCTATGATTTACCAAGTGGCGTTTTTCGGAATATGCTACGGCCTCGCAGTGCTTGTGTTGCAGCGTGTTCGAGAAATGCCGGATGTCGTAGGGCGAAAGCCCTTTCCTGGACCTACAACCTTTGAGCTGCGTCGAAAGAAGTTCCCGTTCTACCTCATTGATCCGTTGCGGAGAATGAGGCCTATCGAGGACCAGCGAAACCCGATGTTGGTGAAAGAGCTGCGATGGGGAGCGATGGGCCGGTCGACTGTGCTGATTCGCGTTTTCTACACCTCTCTCATAGTGTTTCTCATAATCGGAACGTTCGTGGTTATCCTGCCGATGTATTCGGCAGGATCCCAGGTTGACCACACAGGGGCACTGTTCATGTCGCTGGTAATGCAGATATATATCACCGTGATAATTGCCCCGGCGCTCCTGGCCAACACCCTCACAAAGGAGTATGAGCGAGGCAACGTGGATATGTTACGCATGACGCTCCTCACGCCGCGCGACATTGTGTTGGGAAAGGTGTTTGCCGGGGCGATATCACTCAGCCCGTTGCTGCTGGCAGCACTTCTCTCGAGCGTGCCTTTCGCGTTTGTAGCGCTATCATTCCCCGGCTCTTTGGCACTGTTGTTCACAGGCTACATAACTTTGATGGTCTGCGCGTTGGTCTCTCTCAGTCTGGGCCTTCTCGCGTCCTTGATTAGCCGGAGGACAGCCGCGTCTATAGTCTTGAGCTACGTGCTCAACATCATGGTACTCGGAGGGTTCACTCTCATCTGTCTCTTCATCAGAGACTCGATTCGGTCGGGACCATACTCGATCGCGCCGTGGCCGTCTGAACAGTTTGCCCACTTCGTGTCACCGATCGCCGCCTTTTACGCCAACCCCTATTATTATCGACAGTGGAATTTGGGTAACTCTCTCGTCAATTCGTACTGGTTGGGCAACGTTGCAACATTCACTCTGTTGGGTTTGGGTATCATCAAGTTCTGTGTCGCGCGTTTCGCACGTGTCGGTATGCGCGACCGGTAGGGGCGGTCGCCGCGGCGACCCGCGCCCCAAATCGAATTTTAAGAGGTGGGCCGGGCGTCCCGCCCGGCAGCAGTATGCCCGGACACCCTCTTGGAAAGGCGGGCGAGACGCCCGCCCTACCCTGAGTGCGAGGCAAGATCCCGCGTGGCGCGCCCGGCAGAGGAAGAACAACGAATCCTGTAGGGGCGGTTCGCGAACCGCCCCTACATCAGAGATCCGGAAAAAGGGTGCAGACACGTCTGCGCTTGTGTCAGTCCCCTTTTTCTGACGGAGGAAAGGCAATGAAAACGAGAAGTCGTACACGGACAGTTGTTGGGGTCGCAGCAGCACTTTTCTGTCTCGTGGGGTGCGGGAAGGAACCGTCCGTCGTGGTTGTCTACACGGCGTTGGACGAGATGTACTCGCGACCTGTCCTTGACGAATTCGAAAACCGGACCGGCACAGAGGTGCGCGCGGTGTACGACACGGAAGCCGCTAAAACGACGGGACTTGTCACCCGGTTGATCGCCGAGCAGGCCCGGCCCCGTGCGGACGTATTCTGGAACAACGAAGTCGCCCAGACTATCGTGTTGAAGAACAAAGGTGTCATCGAACCTTACCTGTCGCCGTCGGCCAAACCTATTCCGGCGAAGTTCAAGGATCCTGAAGGGTACTGGACGGGGTTCGCAGCGCGTGCGCGGGTGATCATATACAACACAGACCTCGTACGGGATCCTCCGACGTCAATGCACGATTTCTTGAAGGAGGAATGGTCGGGTAAAGCGGCTATCGCGGTGCCGCTGTTTGGTACCACCGCGACGCATGCAGCAGCGTTGTTCGCGTTCTGGGGCGATGAGGAAGCAAAGGATTTCTTCCGGGGATTGTTGGAGAACAACGTGGCGGTGCTGGCGGGTAATGCGACGGTGCGCGATATGGTCGCTCGCGGTGAGTACGCCGTCGGACTCACCGACACGGACGACGCCAACGGGGCCATCGAGGACGGGTTGCCGGCGCAGTGGCTGCTGCCCGACCAGGAACCCGGCGGACTGGGCACGCTCGTCATACCGAACACCGTTGCTCTGGTCAAGGGCGGTCCCAACCCCGACGCCGGAAAAGCGCTGATAGACTTTTTGCTTAGCCCCGAAGTCGAGAGCAAACTCGCGCGAACGCGATCGATCCAGATACCGCTTAATCCATCCGTTGAAGCGCCCGAGAAGGTGCCGGACCTTGCCAAAATCAAGACCATCGATGTAAGCTTTGAAGCGACGGCGGCTAAAATGGCGGTGGCGGCCGAGTTCATACAGAAGGAGTTTCTGCGGTGAGCCACAGGGAGACATGGTCGATGCGCGGCTTCTCGGCAGCAACGGCTCTGCTCTTTGTCGCGATCACGCTGTTGCCCGTCGGGTACGCGTTAATGCGTTCCGTATGGGGCGCGGACGGATTCTCGATAGATGCGTACCGGATCGTGCTCAACGAGGGACGTCAATGGACGCTTCTGAGCAACAGCCTGTACATCGCATTCGGAACCACGTTGGTCGCCACGATTCTTGGAGTTCTCGTAGGGTTCTCGATCGAGTACATCAGAGTACCCGCCGGGCGCGCGCTGTCATACTGCGTAGCGGTGCCGTTTCTTGTTCCACCTTACATTTCGGCGGTCGCCTGGATAGATCTGCTCGGCGAGAACGGTATTCTGACGGTTTTTCTCCGCAAGATACCGGGAATCGGTGCATCTTTCCCGAAGTTGTACAGCATTCCGGGCGTGATTCTCGTGCTCGCGCTGACACACTACCCGATAATCGTTCTCACAACCGTTCTGGCGATACGCCAGCTCGACAGACGGTTCGAGGAAGCCGCTCAGCTCATCAGCAAGAGAGGGACGGTGCTGCGGTCTATCACGCTGCCGCTGTTGGCGCCCGGCATCCTGTCAGGAGCACTGTTCGTCTTCATCCTGGCGCTTGTGAGCTTCTCGGTACCGTCGCTACTCCAAGTCGACGTGTATCCGGTGGAAATATACAGCCGGTTCAGCGCTTTCTACGACTTCCGAGGTGCAACCGCACAAGCACTGCCCCTCGTGTTGACCGGTGCCGTCGTCCTGGGCGGTTGGGCGATGTACGTCCGGCCGAGACGCGCGTGGTTGAGCGGGGCGCGGCGGCTCAGGACTCTATCGAGCACCGGTCCGGCGGTTCGCACAGCAAGCGCTGTTTGCTGCTGGTTGCTTGTCGCGCTGTCCGCGGCTTTGCCTCTAGCGGTTCTGATCCGAAGGTCGCTGCCGCTTACCTCATACGTCGAGGCGTGGCTGACCGCCAGGGAAGAGATCGCCACAAGCATCCTCGTAGCAACAGGTTCAGCCACATTGCTCGCGATGCTCGGTTTCTCCATAGCGTACCTGACACGCAGACGCAGCGGAGGCGGCGGGATTTACGCGCTCAGCGTGCTGCCGTTTCTTCTCTCGGGACCGGTGATCGGCATAGGGCTTATACTGCTCTGGAACCACCATGGCATGCGGGCGCTAGTGTACGACAGCCTGATCGTGATGGTGTTTGCGTGCACCGGCCGGTTCGTGTTCTTCGCTCATCAGGGCACCGGCGCCGCGATGAGAGATTTGCACGCGAGCCTCGAAGAGGCGGCCGCTGTTGCCGGCGTACCCTGGTGGCGACAGGTCACGGGCGTGTTGATTCCGATTCTGAGGCCGTCGTTGTTGGGTGTCTGGGGACTTGGTTTCTTGTTCTCTCTTCGCGAGCTGGATGCGACCGTGCTGGTATGTCCGCCGGGCTCGACAACGCTGCCTGTACGGCTTTTCACGCTGATGCACTACGGTCCCAGCCGTATCGTGGCCGCACTGAGCGTCATCACGGCTACCATGATCCTGTTCGGCGGAGCGTTAACCGCGACGGTCTACGCTAAGACGAGGAAAGTGTTGGATGCACGCTATTGAGCTAGTTGAAGTCACAAAACGGTTCGACAAATTGGTCGCGCTCGACAAGCTATCCTTCTCAGTCGAGCAGGGCGAGTCGCTATGTTTGTTCGGCCCTTCTGGATGCGGAAAGACGACCGTGCTCAGGATAATAGCGGGACTCGAACTGCCCGACAAGGGCAAAGTGCTGATCAACGGAACCCTCGTGACCGGCGACGGCGTGTACGTCCCGCCGGTGGACCGGAAGATCGGGATGGTTTTTCAAGATCTGGCGTTATGGCCGCACATGCGCGTGGAACGGCATATAGATTTCGTCCTGCAGTCGACACGCATGTCGCGCCCCGCGAGGCATGACCGCGTCCGCGAAATACTGGAATTGTGCCGGCTGACCGATAGGAAGCGTGCATATCCCGGCGAGCTGTCGGGCGGTGAACAGCAGCGGCTAGCCCTTGCCAGGGCGTTGGCAGCCAACCCTAAGATTCTGCTGCTGGATGAACCGTTCGCGAACCTTGACGCCGAACTGCGTGAACGGATGTTGTCCGAGGTCTCCCGTCTCAAGAACGAACTCAGCGCGACGGTCGTGTTCGCCACGCACGACCAGCAGGAGGTCGCAAGCATGGCGGATAGAATTCTTCTTATGAAAGAGGGTGCGTACACGTTGCAAGCCGTCGGCCCGTTGACATAGTGTGTTATGGTAGCGGTATACTATAGATGAGCTAAGGTTGTAGGTAACAGCCCGTTGAACGAGTGGGGTATGGAAAAATGCATCCTGTCTTGCACGGTGTTCTTCTCAGCGCCACTGTAATCTTCATGCTGGTTGGTCTTGCCGGAACGATCATACCGATGGTGCCCGGCTGTCCTCTGATATTTGGTCTGGCTCTTCTTTACGGTCTCTTGACAGGTTTCGCACGAATAGGAGCCGGCCCGCTCGTGGCGTTAGGCATCATTGCAGCATTGGTGCAGGTGACCGACTATCTGGCAGTGGCGATGGGCGTGAAGAGGTTCGGCGGCGGACGGCAGGGAGTTATCGGCGCGATAGCAGGCGGGATTCTCGGCGCAATCGTGTTCAACGTGCCGGGACTCATTCTCGGAGCTCTCCTCGGGGCGACGGCGGGTGAACTGGCCACAGGTAGAAGATTTGAAGAGTCCGCAAGAACGGGTGTCGGGACGATCGTGGGATTTCTTGCCGGTACGCTCGTCCGACTCACCGCTGCCGTGGTCATGATAGGCATATTCATGATAACCGTTCTAAGGGGTTAGATGTCGGTGCGGGAACAATCTCAAGATCAGCCATCCCTGTCTGATCTTCCCGTGACCGCGATCAAAGGCGTAGGTCCTCGCCGCGCCGACCTGCTGGGCAATCTTGGAATAGAAACCGTCGAGGATCTGCTGAAACACTTCCCACGATCATACCACGACAGGACGAACGTAAGCCGTATAGCCGATCTGAAAGCGGGCGATCATGCCACAATCCGCGCTGAGGTGGTATCGACGAAGATGACCTACCTTCGACGGAGGATGTGTCTTGCCCAGGCGTCCGTCAAGGACGATTCAGGGACCATTTCCGCCGCGTGGTTCAACCAACCGTACATGACCAGGGTGATGAAGCCGGGATTAACCGCGTTTTTCACCGGCGAGGTTATCAAGTACGGCGGGTTGCAGATGCGGAATCCTGAATACGAGTTCGTACCGGAAGATGACCAGGATACCATCCACACCGGGAGGATCGTGCCGGTATACCGGGTGACGGAAGGAATTTCGCAGCGACAATTACGCTCAATACTGTGGGATACCGTCCAGAAGTATGCGGACAGGCTCGATGAGACTCTCCCAGCCAGCCTGAGAGATAAACACGATTTCCCACCCGTACACGTCGCGATTCGCAATGTCCATTTCCCGGAGAACATGCGAGATCCGGAAATCGCGCGTCGCAGGTTCGTGTTCGAGGAACTCCTCCATCTGCAACTGAAGATCTTGTCGGAAAAGAGCCGGGCTGAACAGGAGGTCAACCGGTTCCGCATGGAGGTGGACGGACCGCGCTTGAAGAAGTTGGGAAAGACGCTGCCGTTCGAACTGACTAGAGCGCAACATCGCGCTATTGACCGCATCTTATCCGACCTGTCGTCCGAGACGGTGATGAACAGGCTGCTGCAAGGCGACGTGGGGTGTGGTAAGACGGTGGTTGCTCTTCACGCGATAGCGGCCGCAGTTGACAGCGGTTGCCAGACAGCTTTCATGGCGCCGACCGAGATACTGGCTGAACAGCACTACATAAGTCTGAAACGTATGCTCGAACCGCTCGGCGTTGAGCCGGCACTGCTCATCGGAGGCATGAAGTCGCGAGATGCAAACGCGGTCAGACGCAAACTGAAATCCGGTGATTTGCAGATAGTCGTCGGCACCCACGCGCTCATACAGGAGTCGGTTTCGTTCGCCAACCTGGGTCTTGTGATCGTGGACGAGCAGCATCGGTTCGGCGTGCTGCAGCGTGCGACGCTCAAGGAAAAAGGTCTCAACCCCCACTTACTCCTGATGACCGCTACACCTATACCGAGAACGTTGGCGCTGACGCTGTACGGTGCGATGGACATCAGCGTGATAGACGAGATGCCGCCCGGTCGTAAACCGGTGAAGACGAATCACGTGACCCGCGGTAAAGAGCAGCAGATGCACGATTTTCTCCGCAAAGAGGTGGAAAAAGGCAGGCAGGTCTTCCTCATTTACCCCCTGATCGAGGAGTCGAAGAAACTCGACGTTGAAGCGCTTCTCTCAGCGCACGAGCAACATGCCGAGACGACATTCAAGGATCTTCGAACCGACTTCATCCACGGGCGGATGAAGACCGAAGATAAAGAAGACATAATGCGAAAATTCAACGCAGGCGAGATAGATGTCCTCTTTTCGACGACGGTCGTCGAGGTGGGTATAGACGTGCCGAACGCCACCGTCATGGTGATCAACGACGCTCACAGGTTCGGGCTGGCACAGTTACACCAGCTGCGCGGCAGGGTAGGGAGGGGGCCGGACAACGCCTACTGTTTTCTCACCGGCAAACCTCGTACGGCAGACGCGAAGAAACGGATCGAGGTCATGCAGAGAACCTGCGACGGGTTCGTCATCGCGGAGGAGGATATGAAGATACGCGGACCGGGCGAGATTCAAGGGATCCGGCAGAGCGGTATGTCGGACCTGAGAATCGCCGACCTCGTTCGCGACATGAGACTGCTCGAACTCGCGAGAGAGGAAGCCGAAAGACTGCTCAAGAGCGGCGAAAGCCCGCCTACCGGCGCACGAACGCCTATCATCAACGCTTAGATTCCTTTTGTATTTCTGAGACTTCATGTTCTGCTGTGCTGCTGGCCAGCGGTCCGATTCATCTTGACAAGACGAAAGGAAAGGTGCAGAATCTGAGAGAGTCAGGTTACGTTAGTGGTAACCAGGTGACGTGTGCATAGATGCTGGTGGTCCGCGAACGGACATAATAGGGAAGATGGTGTAAGACCATCGCGGTCCCGCCGCTGTAACCGGTCACGAAATCTGCATCAGGCCACTGCCGAAGGTGAGGTGGGAAGGCGCAGAGAGTAGGACGACCCGGGAGCCAGAAAACCTGCCGGCATCGTGGTGGCTTCACCGGTATCTTCGAGGGAAAGAGGGTGAAGATGACAGATGCAATCCTCAAGGTCGTTGGAATCCTTGGGGATTTTTTTGTGCGTTCACCAACCAGATTCGCGCCAGGAACTGCACGCTGCCTGACCGCATTTCTCGTCCTGGCCGCGTGTTTTGGGTGCGATCGGTCGGGCGACGACCGGACCAGTGTCGAAGCACCACGTATTGTGGTGACGGACGATACGGGGTACCGGATCGAGCTCCGAGAGGCTCCGGCACGCGTCGTTTCGATCGCTCCGAACGTCACTGAAATCATGTTCGCGATTGGAGCGGACAAGAAACTTGTCGGAGTGACAGACATCTGCGATTTCCCGCCGGAAGCGACTCAGAAACCGAAGATCGGCAACTTCGTCAACCCGGATCTCGAGAAGATAGTCGCGCGCGAACCCGATCTCGTCATCGGTTCCGGCACATTTCATCCCGTGCTCGGTCGTCTGCGCGATCTTGGCGTTTCGGTGCTGTCTTTCAATCCCACCACGATCGATGAGCTGCTCGTGATGATCGAGAAGATGGGCGTTGTCATGGAATGCGAAGCACCGGCCCGGGAACTCACGACGTCGCTCACAACGGAGATCGAGTCGGTCCGTTCGGATCTTCCGACAGGAGACCGCGTCAAAGTGTTCGTCGAAATCTGGCACGACCCGCTCATGACAGCGGGTGCCGGTTCGTTTGTGAACGATCTGGTGGAGACCGCCGGTGGGGACAACATAGCGGCTTCTATAAGGAACCACTATTTCGAGATCAGCCAGGAGCATGTGTTGGATGCCAACCCTGACATTATACTGGCGGCTTACATGGAGAAGGATGTGTCCGCACGAGAAATGATATTGAACCGGGAAACGTGGCGTACCGTTTCTGCGGTAGCTTCAGGCCGGGTATACGACGATATCGACCCGGACCTGCTGCTGCGACCGAGCGTCCGTGCGGTGCATACGGTGAAGGAGTTGGCCGAAAGGTTCTATCCGGAACGGTTCGGCGAACAGTCGAAATGAAGAATCCATCAAGCAAACGCGCAAAGAAGACCGCCTTATCGTTGCTGGTCTTATTGCTACTCTGGGCGCTTGTCGTGGTACTCAGCTCGACGATAGGGCCAGCGGACATTTCGTTTGGTCAGTGCATTTCGGTCCTTTGCTCGCGTATGCCGTGGGTATCCGCCGAGAACGTGCCCGAGGTCCACGAGACGATCATCTTCAGAGTTCGACTGCCGCGCATCCTCATGGCGTCGCTCGTTGGCGCGAGTCTTGCCGTGGCCGGCGCTGTGTTCCAAGGATTATTGCGCAACCCACTGGCTGAACCGTACATTTTGGGCGTGTCGTCCGGTGCAGCGGTCGGCGCTACGGTCGCTATGGTTGTGGGACTCGCGACAGTGGCAGGCGGTTTCGGTTTCGTGTTCGTGCCGGCACTGGCGTTCCTTGGAGCACTGGTCGCCATGGTCGCCGCGTACCAGTTAGCCA
>Ga0180438_10002452_pt1 | contig 30213 bp, 22 predicted proteins | sample SS_ome_12_FD_132455 | JGI IMG/M metagenome (GOLD analysis project Ga0180438, IMG submission 132455) | Hypersaline lake sediment archaeal communities from the Salton Sea, California, USA - SS_3_D_2 metaG | ecosystem: Environmental > Aquatic > Non-marine Saline and Alkaline > Hypersaline >...
CATCTTCGGGTGTTGCAGTGGGCAAGAGAGCGTGGCTGCCCTTGGAATGTGGAGACATGTATTGAGGCTGCTAGAGGAAGACATCTGGAGGTGGTGCAGTGGGCAAGAGAGCATGGCTACTCGGGATAACAAAACTATGCAACAAAGCAGTATGCATTTATATAAACGCTTTGCCCAGAAACGTGCTTAGGGTCTTACACAAGGGACATATATACTTGATATGGCTCTCGCAGTCACACTCTTCGCCGCAGCCAATGTAAGGTCTCTCGTCTTGCATCTTCAGAGCACATTCCATGCATGTGCATACATGACCACACTCAGTGTGATAACAGTCGCGCTTTCTATCCATACATACTACACAAGTAACGTGGTCGCATTGATCCTCGTCTACGCAGATACTCGAGGGCTGGTCTCCCGTGGTTTGGACAGAGTTGTCATCGTGACAAGGACAGTAGCAAGGAGAAAGACGAGGGTCAGAATTACAGTATTCAGTACAGTAGCAAGGAGAAGCGAAACTACATAAATAGGGGGAAGTTGGAGAGTAAGGAGGTGTGTGATAGTTAGAATCAGTAAACACAGGAGACTCGGGGTCTCGGTAAGGAGGAGTTCCATAGTCGACCGTGTTATCATCTTCAATGACGATGGGGTTTTTTGCACAGGTACCAGTAGTGGGTACAGGAAGAGTTTGTTGAAGAGCCATGGTTCCGTCTTGTGATGGGTTGGCACACCAGCGTAACAACGGTAACATTTTCAGTGAATATCTTACCAAAAATCAGTTATGACCGTTTATATACATTTCACCGAAAGTCTTACCAAAAATCAGTTATGACCGTTTATGTATGAAAAACACCAAAAAGAGTTTTGGAATGGACGGATTGGATATGTTTACCATTACTGGGTTTTAATATGGTGATATATATTATAGTATTTTATTAGACCTGTGTATGCTTGACCGTTTTGGACAACAACAATGCAATTAGCGATTGGTGCTGTATTTGGATTTTTCATTTTGGTGATCTTGATTACAATATGTATGCGACTGGCTTTGATAGCATACAAATCTGCGGTGTTTGATAGACATATTATATATCTCGAAGACATAGGAAATATTAATCCTGGTAAAACACGAAGACTTAGTGAATTGGAACCAGATTCTATTGTAGTTATATCTAAGTCGTTACGAAAGGGAATCGGTAAAATGAATAAAAATTGGGGACACGATCGAGAGTGTTGGACAGTGGAACAAAACAACGAATATTACAATTTACTAGACCATCATTCCGAAATACTTGAAAATACACTCAAAACAGCAACCGAACAACAACGGATAAAAAACGTAGGTAAAACGCGTTTTTCAAAAATAATTGCGGACAAATTTGCGGAACTGGTTTCGTAGTATGATATCTGAAGTATTTTAAACGATCGAGGGACATTTATTTTGATTTATTAAGGAGGCGATACCAATACGTAGGTGGTTGTAATATTATAAAATGGACAATATGGAATACATTGTTTTATATGAAAAACCATTTATTGGTCCATTTACGATTCAATTTTCACAGCAACAGAAACGGTTAGATATTGAATTAGTTTTTTTTCGACATGCCGCGAACACTCCAAACAAAAACGAAGACACCGAAACTATCGAAGGGATTAAAAAACAAACCAAACAAAGGATCGACTTCTACTAAGATATTGAAAAATAAAAAGGACACTACGCAAAACGGAAAAGCGAATGGCCGAACAACGGTTGACAAAAACGACAATGTACGCAAACCTATCACGAAAAGACGACGAAAAAGTCTTCGAAGTCAAGTTACCGTTATTAAAAACAAACAAGATGAACTGGCATTGACTTTGGACACGCCTGTTCCGACTCAGATGCGTTTTAATCGCTTAATGTTATGGATGGCCGACCCGAATAACAAATATCAATGGAACAGGGAAGCGTTTCAGAGTTATCTTAAGTCGATAACGATGACTTTTATTGACTTTTTACGTGGATGTGATACTGTTCGATCCCAATCGGGAATGTCTGGAACGATGCGTCCTGAACATATTGATACTTACTGCGGTTCTCATCCGGAAATTCTCAGGAGGTTTGCGGCGATTGAACCGTGTTTGACACACTGAATGTTAAGAAATCAAGCGAAAACTCGAAATGATAATACAGTTGTTTTAATGGAATATTGATTTGCCGTTTCTTTTTTTTTTATTTGAGCAATGAGGTTTATGCTGGGTGAATATATACATAAGTACAGTGACAATGATATTTCATACAGGTGCGTAAGTAGAGTAAATGTTACCACTTTTCAAAATATTGGAGCGTTGTTTTGGCGAAAACTTATTAGTCAATTCAATTTCATTATCCAATAAATCATATATGTCATCCATAGATACAGCACCGGGATTGACTCCGCGCATCGTATTGGTTAATTGCGAAAGAATTGACGCCGTAAGTGTAGAACATATCCACTTATCGGTGTTTTTATGAACAGAATCTGGTTTAAATATAACTTTGAATTGACCCCAAGAATCATAAGGTTTTCCAATTTGCGATTGCGCAAAACGCATAGCCGCAATAGCTTTTGATCTAGGAACTTGTAACCATTTCCAAGTATAATTATCGGCTGAAAATTCTCGCGGAGTTTCGAAAACAGTACCAATTGATCCATCGCGTTTTTTTGAAAAAATACCATAAGCAACAACATAATCTTTTCCGCTTAATTTTGAACGTATAGGATGCGAAGGATCTAGCAATTCTGCTGGAAAGGCCGTTTCTGTATGCCATATACTTTGGTTTTTTTGTATCATTCTTTCAAAAAATGATTTGCCTCTTGTTGCATCTTTAGGTAATCGTTTCCAAAATGCGACGCCGACATCAACCAAATCCATCAATTTCGACGCTAGTGGACGGCAGATATGAAAAATAGTAACAATTTTTTTCACACGCAAAAATTCAAAATAAAGGTATATCTTATAGATAAGATCTATTGTACTTAATAGTAAACAACTATCATTATATATTTAAATTACTGTTTTGTACTTTTTTTTTATTTTTTGCACGGAGAAGGTCATTACTAGTTGCGGAAGTATTAGAAATGGATGAATACAACGATGGTAGCGACGATATTATTATTCCTGTTTCTTCATCATCAACGGAAATGGGCGTTCCAATGTCAATGCCCTGGGAAAGTTTAGTCCAATTAGATATTGTACAATCCAACATGAGATCATTTGTTTACATTGAAGGAATGATAAATGGAGATCAAGGAAATCGACAAAATGTTGAGCGTGTTGTTTCTAGGATGCGCAAAAACTAACCGGGCAATTATTAAAAATTTTTTTCAGTGATTATTTGTATAAAAATTTAATTACAACATCTCTTAAGCCTTCATTATCATTTCGGCAATGCAGTCGGTGGAGGATATGATGAACGACAAGTTGATTTCTACATTGGAAGAAACTTTTGATCCTTCTATAGAAAAATACGTCTGTTTTGACAATTATGTTCCCGATGTACCCAAAGGTGATGATATAAGTATATCAGTTTTCGAAGGACGATGTACTCCGGAATTTGCACGTTCTTCGGAAGAAATATCCGAAGTCGACGATGAGGATATAGTAGATATTGATCCTGAACAACATCCATGTAAAGAAAAAACGAGTATCTCGAAGGATGATATTTTGCATAAGAATGGGACAACTTGCGAACAAGAAAACACGAAAATGAACAAACAACTTGAAGAAGTACATATTTTGGAAACAACTGATGATATAACCAGTACAAACCCACCTGATCTGTCTTTTTCCATGGACAATAGCGACGAAATAGATATTCCGGAAATGGGTGGTGAGGTAGATTTTCAGAAAAGAATTGCTGATGGGAGCTGGAATCCTTTGTGGACACAAAATCTCAATGAATATTACGAGACGTTTGTCGACAAGTTCGCGGAAGTTGGCGGTCCGGAATACCTAAAAAAGTTGTTTTCATCGTCATTTGCTTCGATAATCGAAGAAGGAAATTTATGCCTCGACGAAGAACAAAACAAATGCGAAATCCGGATATCACACGAAGACGACGATGAGGATGAAGATGGATATCCGATGATTTTCAAAGTGGAGGATGTTGAAAGTTCTGTATATTTATTCTTTTTAGGAACCTTGATACTGTGGATATTACACATACGGAAGAAATTTTCAGTGAAACACTGGGAATTGTCTTCTGCTACATGGGACGATATATGGATGGTTTTGGGTGGTAAAAAGGATGGTAATATTTTTCCTTTACTCAATCAAGAGGTAGAGGTAGAAGAGGGGCCATATGAATTTGCCATAGAAAGTGTTTTTCGAGCAAGTTTCACTGAACCTGCTTTTGATCGTTTGAAGGAATTATATTCTGAAAGTTCCTTTTGGAATATGATAGAAACCGTTTGGACCGTACCTAGCAAGGCTTATGTTACAACCTTTATAGGTAATAAGCTGAGTACTGTACGAGGAAAAGGAGTATGTTCTTCTATTCTTAGTGGGTGTTTCGACCACAAATCGGTGGAAGGAGACGTGTGTTATATACACGTCAATCCTAACGAACCATTTGATTATGACGAAAACGAACCAAGAAACTTCCCGAAAAAAAAACATAGCCGCGATACAGAAATCGAACCACCAGTCAAAGAATTTTTGTGTACTGTACAGCTTGATCAGTATCCCGAAAAAGAACAAACATCGATACGATCGCTACCAGAAAGTGTGTATCATCTCGGACATATTGTGGAATCAAGTGTTAGTTGCGTCCATGACGAATTTCTTAAGAAGTTCTATCCTAACGAAATGACATCGGACAAAATTGAAATGATCAAAGCAGTCCGTTGTGCAATCGATTATTTCTGGGGAGCCGGAAGCGGCGATTGTGATGATGATGGCGGTTTCCACTTTTTAATCAGACTGTATGCACAATATGCCAGATGCGCGTGGCATATAGATCATATTCTATCATCGCATTTACCGAAATTGAATGTAGACGGATCTTGGACATCAGTTCATTTTAGGGGGATTCCGGTACCTGTTGATTTATTATTTAAACCAAAATGCGGCGGTGTCGAAAAAACAACAGTTGAAAAGCATATTTCAATTATTGATCTTGTTGGAGAAGACAAATCGAATAACGAGGAATATGATAAACGTGTAGTGGATGATATGAAAATGTCATCAGAAGAACCGATAGCATTGATATCTTCTGAAAACTCGGGAAAACGAAAACGTGATGCAACAGACGATCATACACTTACTGCTAATACAAGACACAACAAAATGAAGCGAAATGGGTCGGGAATGCACGTTCGGGATGATTTTTCGCTTCATATCTTAACGTTGAAATTTTCCAATATGAAAAAACGTATTAGTAGCGGATTGTTTGATACGATAATCGAAAAGGGGACACAATCTCTTTGTTTACAATTGGACATAATCAACGATTATCTTGATATATTGGAGAAAAAACCTACGGAAACGTAATGTATCAATGGCCTTAAGTAAAACACATATATTGTATTTTTTTTCACGGTAATTTTATAGTTACAAACTTGGCATTGTGGCGTATTTCGATAATATTGTCATATAAGGAGATGTTTTGTTCATAAAACCATCCTCGAGAAGATTGAATGGTTTAGCAGTAATTTTTTTCTCATGCGAAGGGGTATCACGGTGATAACCTTGGGTTTCGATAATGTGTGTTATTGTGTCGATTAATAGTGGTCCTACTTTTGCTTTTTCGATACTGGGTACAAACTTTAAAACTATAATATTGGCTTCTTTGATGGATAACGTTGAAAGCAATCTCCCATTGAGTAAAATATCCAACTGGTTACCAAGAGATCCCAAAATAGAAGTCGAATCGGTTTTCTTATTGACGTGCATATTGACAGCAAGTTGTGCAGCTGCACTGGAAATTCCGTCTAGTATTTCGTATGATGGAATACTCTTGTAAATATCCATGTTTCTCTTGATAACCACGGTTTTATCCACTATAATATCCCCATGGCCTATTTTAAAAATGAATCCCAAAATGAAACGTCTGAAACAAGAGGAGTATGAAATTGGGTGTATGTTTCCTCTGACTTTTTTTGCGAAAACGGAGCGTTCTTTGGATGTTTGGAATATACAATCGACTACCCTATTTCCCCGTTCGCTATTCACAAAGGGATATCCACCAATACTAAGCATATATACAAGCCATGCTGCTACTCCTATTTGTGCCCAAGTTTTTAGTATCACCAAAGGTGAAATCACTTGCCCTGCATTCTCGGTAGCATGCAATCTTTTCATATGCGAATCGTAGATGTTATCCATTACATGCATATTTGGTGCAAGATTGTGATTGTTACACTCTGTCAAATATTTTGAAATTTGTTTCTGAATATGCTTGAGCATATCGTTTTTCACATTTGCGGTGTGCAAATCACGAATCTTGCCTTTGGACATTATAACATGTAATAGAATATTCGCTTCGTTTTCAAGTTCCAAACAAAACATTTCAAAGGCATTTCCGCTACGCAAATCATCGCATACAACACATGCTAGATGAGCAAATAGACTGACATCGTCAAAACGTGTTCTTTTTAAATGGTTTGGGTTCAATACATCATCACGAGATAAATTGACCTTGACATGTGCAAATGATTCCATAGAACCTTGTTTGGCACGTCCCTTAGAATACCGATGTGCTCCCCTAGATCCCCGTTTTCCGGTCCATGTGTTTACTTCTATGGAAGTGCCGTCCATTGCATTAACCGGTCCATCCTTAGTACGAATGGATGATAAAGAAGGAGATGATGAAACCAAATCGCCTCTGGTTTGGTGTTTCCATTTCCTACCCGAAGAAGATTTGTGTGTTTTAGTACTAATGGTTTTATACACATCCTTTCCTTTGATACGATTTGTATCCAAAAACGTTCTATCAGAAGTAGCTCTATCATCGGGTATCAGGCTTTGAAATATTTGTTTTGAATATGCTTTTTTTCGAAGAGAATGCACCACGTCTATCTCTTGTTCTTCATGGGCGCTGACAATTTCGTCTACACTTACACAACGATCGCGTACTGACTGATATATATCTAACATCGTGTTTCCACGGCAAACGCCACTATACACACAATGCATATTGCCGATACTATCACTTTCTAACCAATGACAGTTTGAACCATCAGCTAAACATTGATGGGTATATCCAGATAAAAGACATCCATATAATTGATGTTCTTTGCTTATCATTTCAATAAATTTACCACATGTATCTCCATTACACATGTGTGCACCTTTTGGTAATCGCGGTCCAAATCTAGAACCACATGGACCGATGGTGTATTCCCTATTTCTTAACCACATTTCAACAATTTTTGAAATTTGATTTTCAACCTTGGGTGTTTTCAAAATATCTTTGCACATCAATTTTTTAGCTTCGCGAAAACATTTCCAAATTTTATCTTCATCTTCTTGTCCAATCATCGATCTTGATGCGTCTGCCTTCTAATAATAGTACAATAGGCAAGCAAACCATCCAAACAATGTCTTATTTACTTAATGTATAATATCATACCAAACCAAAATATCAAAAAGTTTCATTTATGTCGAAAATAATATTCTACAAACACAAAATAAAAAACATATCCAATAACTAAATGGACAAATATATTTTTTGATAACATTTTCAGTGAATTGTTTGGTAACATTTTCAGTGAATGTGTTATCTTTGTTTTTCCAAAAATAAATAACCTCATTATTCTCTGTCCAATATCCCAGTGATAATGTCAACCGATTCGAATACAGTACGCCACAAGGGAACACCGACCACCGTCAAAGAACCGGACGAATGGGTACCATGCTTGACAGAAGGATGTTACCAAGAACGTAACCCATGTGAACAGTTGTGTTACTATTGTAAAAAAGGATACCCGGTCGAATAGCAAACAACGTGACATATACCTGTAATTTAAAAAAAATCCTTTAAACAAAATACATCATCTGAAATACCCCACTTTTATACTTTTCAAACATGTTAAGAACTGATCGTGTTTAGACATTTAAAATGATAGATTAGTGGTGGAAAAAAGGCTATGACCAAATGCTTATTATAGACGAACTTTTTTGGTCACGAAAATTTTTTTTCATCCTCTCAAAATGACAGTTGCACTGACTCTTTTGGAACCCTTTTAAGGCGGCGTGACCACAATTGGAAAAATTGAAAAAATTCTTAGAAAAAAATTTGAAAAATGAATGTTGGACACGCCGCCTTAAAAGGGTTCCAAAAGAGTCAGTGCAACTGTCATTTTGAGAGGATGAAAAAAAATTTTCATGACCAAAATAGTTCGTCTATAATAAGCATTTGGTCATAGCCTTTTTTCAATCTTAATTATAAACTATTTAACACTAAAATGCGTTCAGTTCCTGACAGTGCCGTTTTGTACCAAAATAGGATATTTCAGATGATGTATTTTGTTTAAAGTATTTTTATATATGGAGTTTTATTCTTTGCTTTGGCGTTTTTTTTGTTGATTCACGGGGGTATTCGTTTTGCCAGTACGTTTAGTGGTTTTTGAATGGCCGAGTTTTTCACAAAGGGCTTCTACTTTTTCTTTGATTTTTGGGTAGTCTTTGACAGATTTTGACATCATTTGTAGTGTTGGTATAAAGTCATAAATCTCGAAAACAGTATTGGTCAATTTGTCATCTAGTGATTTGTCGTCTACTCGTGTACTCCATATAATGAATGACCAGTATTGTCTCATGACAAACATCGTTGGAGACCATTCTAAATCCGGGAATACTTTTACATTATCGTTTTCAAATGAATGAAATGCGTCGTAATTGAAAGTTGACCATTTTAGATCTACCGGTCCGTTTGAAGAGTCGATTGTGGTACTTTGTATACACACAAATTTTGAAATCGTGTCCTTCACAAGGGTTTGAAGTCTAGAAGAAGATTCAGATGGTCCTTCATCACCTACGACCGGGGCTTCTCTCAATATTCCTCTCAAAAGGATGTCGCGATACCATGTAAATGTAGTTTTTGAAACATCCGTGACATAGTTTGAAAATGGGTGGTATGTTTTCTGTTCGTCTGGTACAGGGAATGTTTCATCTTGTACCGCCAAATTTAAATCAGATGAACACAAAAACTCCCAACGATTCATGTCTATATCGGGTCCTTCGAACGAACGACGTAGCAAGTATAGTTCCATATTGACAAGCGTATCCCTTACTGAAGGAAATATCATTTGGTTGTATACGTATTTCCATAAATCTCTTTCGTCTTCCAATCCAAGTGATTTCCATGGTTCTTCGGGGGAGGCGCCGCGATCAGCAATCACTTGTTGTAAATGAAAACAGAGTTCAAACAATTCCATTTCTGTACGAAGTAATCCGAATTCCATTTCATAATAAATCCAACACATGAGTCTCTTGCGTAATTCTAATTTCCCGAGATAAAAAATTGTCATTCGTGTAGCCAACTTTTGTGCATTAATAAAATTTGGTTTCAAACTTTCAAATGATGGCATCGAATCCGGTACTAATTTCAAACACCATTCTCGCATAAACCAGTGTTTCATAATTTGTCGTGCTATATCAGCGGACGGTAATATCATTATCATCCACTCTTCAGGAACCTTTGAAAACCATAAATCAAACGTAACTTCGAACAATTTCAAGGCATTTTCTGTCCCAATTGCAGGTGTAAATGCTTCGTTTGACGTAAACGGATCTTCCGCGAATGGATCAGGGAAAATCTCCCATCGTGAAACTTCGGTTTTTTCTTTTGGAGAATAGTGCGAAAAATGTAAAAAGGTTTGTCTGGCTTTCAACCTGTCGTATTCTTCAGAAAGTTCGCTAGTCAACCTGCCTTTTGTTTTCAACATGTTTTCAATTTCTGATATTCTAATACGGCGAGCGCGGTATAAATCATAAGTCTTTTTGAAATTGCGACGTGAAAGACATTCGTAATCTACGTCATACGCTGCACCCAATTCCAATAATGCATGTGCTGCCCCATACATACGTACAAGATTGGACGAATTGTCAACGACGGGAAATGGTCGGTCAATCAACAAACTCGTGATGAAAGGAGATTTGACCGGAATTGACAACAGCAAACTTGGTACTCTGTTAAATACATCAAACGCATCCGAATTTGTATGATGAATTTTTCCTAACTCATTGGAATCCAAAGGAAAATGTCTAGTTCGTTTAAGTTCTGCTAATGGATTCGGTTCCATATCTTCGAATTTTTCCAAAATTTCTTTACCTTTATCTTCTTCCACCATTTCAAATTCTTCACTTTCAATAATCGGGTATAAACCGATCTGTTCAGCCGAAAATTGAATCATATCCCCAGGATCAAAAAATCCGATCAAATCAATCGAAGATAATTTTCCACTAATATCTTCAGCTTCGGTAGTTACATCGTCTTCTTTGAATTTATAGATGGAATAATGATGTTGAGATTCTAGCGATTCTAAATCCTCTTTCTTTCCCAAATCAGCAGTTCGTTGTTCGACTGTTATCATACCATCTTCGTCTACAACATCAGTACTTATAGTAAACTCCATTTTTGTAATTGCTCTACCAATGTCGTCCATCGCCTGCTCGTGTTCTCTAATTTCTTCTCCAGACATTGTACCAGTTTGTAAAGCTATTTGTTTAGCTATTTCGGGCGTAAATGGCGTAAACATAGTCCCGTCTTTCCGAGTAAGAACAACTCTGGTAGGTTCTCGGCGGGGAATCAAACCATCTCTGTTTTTTGATCTATGACCCACTTCCGTACAGGCTTCGTCCATTTCCATTTCTTCATCTGGAATAAAAACTAAATCTCCATCGTTGCTATCGCCGTGCTCGCCCCTCATCTTGATAGTGGTATAATATTATATTAAACATTTTGTTTTTAATATTCAATATCATCAATCAAACATCATCATCTTCTGCGTCGTCGAAATGTCCCATAATCCATTTGCAAAAGTCTCGATGCGTGTTCCAATCCAATATTTGACAGTCTTCTTCACAATACCGTGCTATGTTGCATCCAGAACACTTTTTCATATGTTTGGCTCTTTTGGAACAAAACGCACATGTTTTGTACATAACATTACACTTATAACAAAACCATTGACAACACAGTAGTCTATGATATTCTTTTAAAAGTGGATTAGCCTTTGTTGCGTCGTCCATGGAATCAACTACAATACGCCTTTCCAGTTTTTGCTTCTTCTGATTTTTTAATAATATTTATTTTTCAGTGAAAATGATTAAAGTTATGTTTAAGATTATAATTTTTCACATGTATTTCGTTTTCCTGACTGAATGAAGAAAAACACAATTTTATTTATACGGTTACATGATATGCATGTTTAACCATTGTTTTATCTCGGGGTTTTCGGTTACGGTCAGACATTGTCTTGGATCCCATATACATTTTTTTTCTTTTAACCACATCAACACAGATAAATGACCACATTCTGCTGCGTATATACCGGCATGAGAGGCAAACAACAAGCCCTTTTGGTAGAGCCATTCTAATACTTTGATATTATTTTGTTCGGCAGCAGCTCCAGAAACCATCGGGCTATACGGACAATTTTCTTTCAATAACCATTTCAAAACATGCATATGTCCGTGTTTCGCCGCTGCTACAAATACGGTTTCATCCCAGGGACAACCATTTTCACGTGCCCATTGTAATATGTTTAAATGTCCCTGTCCGGCAGCAGTGTGGCATACGTGTAAGTTCCACGGACAATTATTAGATCTAGCCCATTTCAATATTTCCATATGACCTCGTGCAGCTGCATAAATACACGTCGACTCGTCCCATGGACATCCGTTATTTCTTGCCCATTTCAATATATCGGAAGATCCAGACGCAGCCGCAGCAGCACACACACGTTCAGACCAAGGTGATCCAAATTCTCGTGCCAGTATCAACGCCTCGATGTTACCAGAAGACGCCGCAGCTTCACATAGCGATTCCTGTCTCGGGCAATCGTTTTCATTCAAGTATTTCAATACTCCGACATGTCCATGCAAAGCAGTGTAATACATTGTGTTCTTATCCCACGGGCACCCATTTTCTCGCAGCCATATGACTAATTTCAAACTGCCTTGTTCCGCTGCTTTCGTTAAGGTCCATGTATCCCATGGACAATTATACTTTTTCAACAATTTCGATATTTCCAACCGATTGTGTTTTGTGGCAGTGCTAAATACGTATTTGTTTAAAACACACTTGTGTTCCAGTGCCCACTTCAAAACATCAACATGACCGTGAGCAACCGCTCTAATACAAATATGTTGTCTGTAACGGTCTTGTAAATATTCTCCGCATTTTTCCCAACTCCATTTCATCAAATTGATATAAGCATGTTTTGCCATGAACAGTATGTCCATTTGTTGAATTCGAGGTAAAACTGCTTGCCATTTTTTGCAAACAAATAATAATATCCCGCGTATTTGGAAAGGTACGAATCCAAAAATAATATTCCATATTTCGTTCGGTACCAGATCGCAATCTAAAAATGCCTTTTCATAACGTTCGAGATTATAAAAATCAACAGGTACAACCTCGTCATCTACCCCGTTGTTCATCTACAGATATACTAAAGAATACTAAACAATTCCTAAATATAAAGTTTCAATAAAAGATCACCAAAAACCAAAATTAATAAACGTAAAGTTGCCCGTTTGCATAAATAGTGCCTCCGATACACATAACTACCCTTCAAACCCTTGTGTAAAATAAACCCTAACAACTCTAAGTTATCCCACTTTGGTACTTTGCTGACATATCAAGAACTAAACGTGTTTCAATGTATATTTTAACATATTTAAGGGTGGAAAAGGTCTATGACCAAATGCTTATTATAGACGAACTAATTTGGTCATGAAAATTTTTTTTCACCCTCTCAAAATGACAGTTGCACTGACTCTTTCGGGACCCGTTTAAGGCGGCGTTATCAAAATTCATTTTTCAATTTTTTTTCTAAGAAATTTTTTTCAATTTTCAATTGTGGTTACGCCTCCTTAAACGGTTTCCAAAAGAGTCAGTGCAACTGTGAAAATCTGAGGGTGAAAAAATTTTTTCATGACCAAAAAAGTTAGTCTATAATAAGCATTTGGTCATAGCCTTTTTCCACCCTTAAATATGTTAGAATATACATTGAAACACGTTTAGTTCTTGATATGTCAGCAAAGTACCAAAGTGGTATATTTCGATTGGGTGTTCACATATATGAAATATTGTAATAATTGGTAGAATATAAACATTTGTATGGTGGTCATTTGGCGTGAAAGACGCTAGAATGATATTGATTTTACATGGATAAATATATTATGTAGTGCCGCAACTATTGTCAATTTAGTGTTTTATTAAGACCTTATCAATGTCTAATGAATACTAGAAGTATATATTTTACTTAGAAGATGGAGATGGAAACATATTTCCACTTGAGGGCATACCGGTTTTACAAAAACTATCGGCATCAAGAAAGTCATCTAAAACAACAACTATTCGAGCTGTGACGGCGCAATTCTTACGTTCTTCTGGCGGTTGATTGTCGACAATGAATCCGTCGTTATAATAATTAAGCGGAAAGTAAAATTGAACTATGTTAAAAAATCCAGTAGGTGCTTCCAGCATTGTTTCATTGTTGAAAAAACCTCCGTTGCCAATCAAACATATACGTCGGTCTTCAGTGAGTGTTGCTGTAGATGGTGAATCAAATACATTATACCCAGTGATATCGACACTGACTAATCTTAATCGACACGGTTCGCCTCCAAACGACGGACAAAAAAAAACTCCTGGATAATTCCATACAGCTATCATTGCTTGTGTAAATGGAACATCTTCGTCGACAAGCGGATTTTGTTGTACACCAAAGGATGCGTCTATGTACACCACATTTCCGATTCTAGTGTACGTCGCTTGTGCTAAAGAATTATCTAATAATGACAGTCCATTGTATGGGGTTTGGGGAACTAAAACATTAGAAACCGAAGTATTGAACGAAATACTATTTGGTACATTAGCATCGAAACCTTCGATCAATTCAACCGTTTCTTGCTGAAACACCAACCCTTGTTGATACGTATCCGTTCCATCACCATTACTGATCCCTACTTGTAAAAGACGAAATTTGTTTGTCATCTGGTCCCCATATCTATCAATGAATGAAGAATCCGTTGTGGTTGGATTGATACATTGATCAGCAGTAATATTGATACCCCCGGGTCCGCCATTCGTTGGCGTACCGTCGTTTTTAAACCATCTATTTTGGGTTCCCGCGACGTAAATCAATAAATCGCCGCGAGCCCAATCACTGTTTCCGTCTATTGGAGTTGTTCCGTTTGTACATACAATATATGCATCCCCTTCAGTACCCGTTCCCGATGCAACGTTAGGATTATTAGAATCTGCATCCCAGCACCCCAAAAAATTCCAATTTTCCGCTATTTCATTAAATGAACCGTCGTTTTTCAACCACGCGTTTTGCGAAGTTTGATATAAAATCAAATCACCGCGTTCCCAATCGTTGTTTCCGTCGATAGATGTGCTACCGCCTACACATACGACATATCCTTCATTTTCAACGCCCACGCCAGACAATATGGTAGGATCGTTAGTATTTGCATTCCAACACCCGTTTAAATTCAGACTGTTGAGATTGTTGGGAAAGTTTTCACACAACCCGTCTAAACATATTTGATCTTCTTCATCCAAAGTGATATTGGCCAGGGTTTTTTTGATAGATATGATTTCATCTCCAATATTTGAAAATTTCTGTTCTAATTTTGAAAAAACAACGTGCAATTTGTCGTTTTGGGGGTTTTCGCCGGTATAGTTGATCAACAAAAGTACAAATGAAACGATGGCTATACCAGAAAAAAGAACAACCAAAGCTATGCACATTATAGATAATTTCAGATTAAAGTTGTTTTTCGTGTACATTGCGTTTGATTGCATCGTTCCCAATCCGCCGCCAATGCAAACGTTTTGAAGAAAGATTGAAAACCAATGATCAATTGGTTGTTTGTTAGAATTCCATGCTGAATATTACACATATAGAAATTTAATTTTAATTTATCAAGTGTATTATGGCAATGAAGCAAACATTGTTCCACTTGGCGGAGTCCCAGTTTTACAAAAATCGTCTGCATCAAGAAAATTGTCCAATTTGATTACCACCTTTGCTGTTACAGCACAATACGATGGTTGAGGGTTTTGTCCGTCAAAATTGACAGGCCCTGCATAATAATTGACTTTCCATACAAAATTGGGAAACGTAAAAAGAATATTTGGCGCTGGATCAACTATGGTTTCGTTATTTTGAAATCCTCCTATACCAAGCATACATATACGACCATCTCTAGATAATGTCGTAGTTGATCCACCGGGGTGCACTTTGTATCCCGTAAGTTGCGCATTGATAGAATTGACTCGGATGTTATCCAAATCAAGCCAAAAAACACCAGGTAAATTCCACGACATAGTTAATGCTTGGTTAAAGGGAAGGTCTGTAGAACCGAGATCTTGATATACACCAAACGACGCATCGACATAAATTAAATCGCCAATTCGCGTAACCACCATCGGAGAAGCAGAATTTGGTTGCAGAAACAATCCTGGTCCAAAAGTCGGGAATCCAGAGGAGAATTCAAGACTCCCGGGTACATTAATATCATAAGGCTCTGTTATAGTAACCACCTCTTGTTGTAACACCAGTCCTTGTTTGTATAGATCTTGTCCGTTTATAGACGAAGACACCTGAACTGTGCGATATAAATTATTAGGTTGGTTGCCTTCAAATCTATCTGTGATCCACGAGTCCGTCGCGCCAGTCGCATTTGGATTAATGCATTGGTCAGCGGTAAAGTTTACACCACCACTGCCACCATGCCCCAAAGGAGACCCGTCGTTTTTGATCCATACGTTTTCGGTACCACCAACATATATAATCAAATCACCACGCTCCCAATCGTCCTCGCCATCCACTACGGTGTTTCCAGCATCACAGATGATGTATGCATCACCGTCATCACCAACACCAGAAGTGATAGTCGGGGTATTAACTGCAGCATTCCAACACCCCAAAAAGTTCCACGTTTCTTCAATATCGCCACATGTCCCGTCATTTTTGATCCATGCATTTTGTGATGATTGATATATCAACAAATCGCCGCGTGACCAGTCGTTGTTTCCGTCAATATTAGTCGTTCCGTTAGTGCATACAATGTATGCATCGTTGTCGATGCCCACACCAGATAAAACAACTGGTATATTGGTGGAAGCATCCCAACATCCTAATAAATTCAACGAATTCAAATTATTCGGGTAATTTTCACACAAGCCTTCCACGCAAACAATTTGTTCTTGGTCAATCTCGATGTTTTCAATTGATTCCAAAATAGATTCAATCTGTCTTTCAAATTCTTCGCATTTTGCTTCAAGTTTATCCACAAATCTATGGATTTTTGAATCTTGATCTCCGTCGTTGGTATAATTAACAATTATCATTACAAACGTAACAATAATTACAGCAGACAGAAAAATAGCCACACCGATTGCCAACGTTATAACAGTCCCAAATATACTGTTTCGAGACGAACGATTTGGTATCATTTCACTGTTTGTTATTTTACTGTCGTGATGGTTGTTTCGTTCTAAACCCTGTAGCAGTCACTACTAATGAAAATACAACAAAGTATATTTATATAAGACAGAATTAATTGCTTGACATTAATTAATAAACCATTCTCTTTTATTGACACGATAAAAAATGATAATAATCTAAAAGTTAGATTTAACCTATTTTGTCTATTTTTTCTATCAATACAGCTTCTGTTTCCTTAGAATTTTCCGATTCTGTAAAATATTCTCCGTTCATTGAAACATCCGATTCGGACAAAGTCGTTGTATCAATTGGCGTAGAACTAAACGTCCATTCGTCGGTATGTATGGATGTAGACAAATGTGTGGAAAAAATGCATTTAGGTAATCCACTATCATCCATTTGATCATCTTCGGTCCAAAAAACCCATGCCTTTTTGGACTTTGTTTTCATCATTTCTACAAATTGTGAGGGATGTCGTACGGTAAATCCGTTCCCTTGACTCATATAAGCCCAAAGTTGACCAGAGAACGTTTCAAGTGATGATTGTATGTCATGCAAATCCACAGTTTCCTTTCTTTCAGATACACGGATTTGATGGATGTGTGAACAACCATCAGAAAACAATGTGTTTCTACATATCGAACAATTCGATTCGTCCGAACATGATGTGTGGTCACGTTCATGTTTCCAACGTGAAGAAGCATGTCGATAAATCTTCGAACATTGGCTATGTCGACACGGAAATTTCTTGGAACGCACGACTTGTTCATTTCCTACCATTTGATTTTTGAGGGTCAAACAAGTTTGACATTGGTTATCTTTGAATGAACATTCATGAAAATCCCTTTTTTTCATATGTCTTAATACACCAGACCATGTTCGAAATGAAAGTCTTTTCCCATCGGAATCACATTTAGTGCAAGATTCGTGAGAACAAAAAAACTCATCCGCGTTTTCATCTGATTTCCTAGATGCACGTTTTGTCTTTTTTCGCTTTTCAAACGCATGATCTTCGCATTGATGTTTTTTTGTTGTAACGATCGGGCTATCAGGCTCTGAAACAGTAGTATCTTGATGATCAATACTGATTTCATCAAAAACAGGACAATCCACGTTTTTTCTTTTTAGGTCTGATTTCATGTCGTACCGGCGAAACAATGAAGTGTTTCAATTACTGAATATTGCAATTTGGCACCATCACTATGTGATGAAATTCTCCGAAATGATGATAAAATACAAACGGACAGAAATGTATATATTTTGAGTTTTTAGAGAAAGAATTTTCACTCGATCCTTCCGATTTTATTATAAAAAAGTATTTGGACAAAGTTTGCCCGTTACTGGAACAGTAACAAATGGACATTTCTGTGAGAAACAGAAAACAGGGAATAACTGATAATATTGTACAACTTTTTCCAACGACACGCGAGATTGCGGAAGAAAAAGAGCAAGTATTACAAAACGTAAACCAGTGGTTTAAAAAAAAAAGAAACCGGAGTCCACCTCCCCGTCAACACTTAGGCGGTAATTATGATATACATTCCGACAATTTTAAATATAGATGGGTAACAAGCGGGGTATTGGCTTGCTTCATGTGTTTTTGTATTCTTTTCTTTGTGTTATTTGGGGATTCTGTGGTCAATCAAAAATTCACTCGACGTGATATCGAAAATGCTGTATCGATCAAAGTTGCCGTGATTATTCCTCCGGGTATAGATATAAACAACAAATGGAAGATGTGGTTTGATGTCCAAGCTTTAATGCCTTATGTGTATTTAAATACTGTTGCGTGGATAACCGATGTTTCATATATATTTTGCGAATCAAAACGAAATCCAGTTGATGTTATTATTATAATTGAAAATGATCCGATTGAGAGACTTTATAGACACATGTATCTATCGGAAGCAGATTCGTATACCATAATGAAAGAAATGGACCGAGATTTAGAATGTGTCCAACTTTTGGAAAAAGTCATTCAGCATGTACATACAAATATCACAGACAGGCAATTTGAATTTAGTGGATCGATATGTCGCGATTATTATTGTTCCGTTTCTTCCAAATTGACAAATAGTCTGGAGAAAAACGCAATTGAAAAAAGACACCATTTCGTATTATGGGGAATGTATAGTTCAATTGTCACAGAATTGAAAAAACATAACATTTCAAAATTTATATTCAGGTTGAATGAACATAATGGTCCATCGGATTTTGTACAAGCATTGATTCCTGTTAACGTTTCATGGAAAAACAAATGGTCGCGTCAAACATGGGAAATGTTTGGATCTGATACATTGGAAAACAAAGAATTATATTTCCGAGATATACAGAGTTTTAAAGAAAAGATGCAACAGGAAGTACCATTGACATTATTACGCGGAATTGCTGAATTTTACAACATGCACGAAACTCTTTCTCCTAAGATAAATAATCCCGAGTCTCTGGTATAACAGAGTATTCCCATGGACATTGGATTTTATATAGAAACCCTTTAACCAACAATAGATCAGGATCAAAAACACATTTGGGGTTTTCGGAGAAAGGATAAAGGGGAAAGAGGAAAAAAGGGAAACCGAAAACAAGAAATCATATTTTTTCATACGAAATGCAAAGGACTATGAATTTTTTTGGTACACTGATTATAATGATATTTACGGTTTCAAATAGCTACAGTTCAAGGAACCGGTCACCTATTCTTAAAAATGATAATTCGGACTCGTATAAGGGGGCTATTTATTACATTCACATTCATAAAGCTGGGGGTACTCATTTTTGTAATATTGCTAAAAAAAATGGATATAGAATTATGGGCAATCGTAATTGTGGTCCAACAATCACAAGTGTGAAGAAACAAAGTTTTGCTTTGCAGAAAGCTTTGGAACTTTCTCCTAGATCCCTTTCCGACAACTCTCTATACATCGACGAGGGGGTATTGAATAGCACAAACCCAGAAAAAGAAAATGATTATATTCATTTTTGTAAAAAAAAAGAACGACCCGATTCGTGCAACCCGTGGTCAAACAAAATTCGTTTTGATCAGATGCGTATATGGACTATTGCAAATGGCAAATCTTACAACACATATGAAGTGGAAATACCCATTTGGGATTATTCGATAAACGACCAGCAAGATGAAATTTTCAAAAGTTGGCGTCCCGGCATTGTTGCTAACGAACGTTATATATCTGATTGGGCCCGCAAAACACTACTCTCGCGTTCTTTAAAAAATGTATTTAAACATAGACTACATCCGTATGACAAACCATCGAAAGTGTCTACAAAGAATTCGCCAAGTGATGGAATAGACAAATATACACAAAAAGAGTATTACTGCTTTGTTACAATGGTGAGAGATCCGGTTAAAAGGGCGTTTTCACATTGGAAGATGGACAGACGCAGTAATTTGAATTTACCACCAACTTTAGATTTCGATTCATATCTTTCTGAGTACGCAAGAGATAATTTGATGACTCGGACGTTGTGCGGAAACTCATGTTCAACTACCAACCCTATCACGTCAGACCAATACGACCTGGCGCTAGAAAACTTAAAATTGTTGGATGGTGTTTTACTATTCGAACAATATGAACTATCTTTGAAAATGATGGACCATATTTGTCCAAATTATGGAAGAAAAGAGTCTTCTTGGTCTGATTATGTGAAGAGAACGCGCAATATTGACAGCAAAACTGATCCTGTTAAAGATTTAGGCAAGCGTCCAGATCTGTTACAGAAACTTACGGATTCCAATACATGGGATATCAAACTGTATACTGAGGCAGTTACTATTTTCAAAAATCAGATTTCTTTAGTAATGAAAAAAATCACGGGGTCGTCGGTTAAACTCCAAACCAGATTTATCAATAACTATTCTTGGCTCAAACGGGTTTTGAAAAACATAATTGGTGCACAAGATATCGATTACGTACGCGTGAAATTCCCTTCGTTTTTTATTGACAATATGGGAACCCACAAAGTTATTTTTAATGTTCGTAATGACCATATTTGCGAAGGTTATATTATAGTAGCCACGATAGATAAGAATACGTTCGATATAACACATTCGGTGCCTAAGAATGAGACTAATTATTCTATTATGGCCAAACAACGGAAAATCGATGGAATGGATTCAGGAGAACATTTGTATTACAATGGCGGAATCGGATTATTAGGATTCCCCTTTTATAGAGAAACAACTGCAACCGGTGCCGAGGACGGACGGGCTATCACGTCTCCTGATGGAAAACAGGCGTTTATTGTGTTTAATTGCATGACAGGACCGGACCATCGTGGCATGTTTGTGATTGATTATAACCGGGCCCCAGGACATGCAATTGAATTAACAATCAAAGGAAACATATTACAGCGTACCGAAAAAAATTGGGTGCCATTTTTTTTACCGAACGACGACGTGCTTCATTTTGTATATGCATTGCATCCTACAGTGATATTACGGTGTGAACAATTGAAAAAGGCCGTATTAGATAGACACTCGTCGTGTCAATGTACTATAATTCACAAGGAAGATAGGAAACGTAGAAGATCGTTTTCCGAAATGATTGTGCGGGGTTCATCGCCATTTTTAGAATATAAATGGCCTTTTTATATTGGATTGGTTCATACGAGAATACCGATTTTAAAACATAGAAAAAAAGGATTTTCGAAACCGTGTTACAGAACGGAACTCTTAGTAATGAACATGAAAACATTTTCTATCATTCACATAAGTCTTCCGTTGCAATTTGAAGGGAAAGAATATGTCGAAAATTTAGGAAGAACAAATGCCTTGGATACATACAACCAATATGGTACTTCGATAATGAAACATGCGGAAAAATGGTACATAGGGTTTGATATTGATGATACTACTCCCTTGATATCTGAAATTGTTAATATGGATACGTATATGAATGATATAATTAACGTATCATCTCGGGTGATCCAAGACGTGCATACAGAAGCATCTAACATACCTCGAGTCCGAGCATGTCCAATGGTTCGAATGACCACTACACCTAAATGGGCAAAATATCATAAACATTGTCGTGAATTTTTAGAATCGGATAAGTTGATTCCGCTTCCTTGGTCAAAGTGATATTTTTTATTGTGACACAACGGGCAAACATAATGAATGGACGGAAATTTTTAGGGTCATGATTTATTTGTTAATACATAATGCGATCAATCGCTGACTTGTCCGGTTCCACCGCATGTGCCGCAATGAGTCCACTGTCCTTGGTCTCTGCTCCATATATCCTTTCCGCTGCCACCGCAAGACGGACAGGTTTTGTTTGGAGAGGTCAAAGTCATCGTCGCTGTTGCTGTCTTGGGAGTGCTGCTGTGTTTACTGTCAAAGTGATTCTGGTTGCTTCCCATCCGTTTCTTTTTCTTTTCCCGGTTCTTCCTTACCTATCATCGCCTCGAGTTTTTGAGGAGCATCGGGCATGGGCGGCAGGGCGCGCCCCATTGTGCGCTCATCCTGCGGAGGCGGTGGCTGAAAAAATAAATATATAATTTATATGATATTAACTAAAAGCATCATTTTCTGTTAAAAAAAATCAAACACAATCTGAAGTTATTATTCCAAGTACCATTTGATAATTCTAACCGGATATAATATGAAATGAAGTGCTGCTGAAACACACTCAAATCAAGACGTCAATCTCACCAAAGTGAATATTATAGATTTTTCAGCATATTGTGTGTGGCCACACTTAGAACAACCAAACAGATATAATAGTAATAATATTTCAAACGGTGTTTGACCGACAAATCCCGTACACGAGTATTGTATTTGGACTAATATTAGAAACGGATAAAAAAAATTATGGGATTCAATTTATACTAATACCATTCTTGCAGTCATTTTATGGTACAAAATTGAACCAATTTCATGTTTATACGAAATATTAAACGATGTTATGTATTCATATAAACATGGAATTGATTCAATTCAATACAATTTAATATATATTGCCCTATACGAACCTAAAAAAAGTGATTTAAAAAATTATTATGGTTTTATAAATTGCACATTTTCTTGTTAGATTAGAATTGGATAATTAAACGTATTATGGATAGCACCAGCATCGACTCCAAAGGATATAGTACCTTGGCGACCAAAGATCAATTGATGCATATCATTGGGACTCAGGAATATGTCCATGAACGATTGACAACTGAGAATGTGAAGTATTCTATTTTAGCCACGTTAAATCCGCCCGATTCGTCGGCTACACACTGTCTAAGAGTAGGCTTGCCTGAAGGGATCAAGCCCGATGGATTGAAAATGCATATCATGCCGCTTACATTCAATTTGTTTATGGACGGAACTGCTGTCGATAACGATCGGCAATACAAAATCATGACAGGGATCGAAGGGCATCATCATGCTATAGTTTTGTTGTATCTTCAAAAGGGTCCTATTTTGTGCGGTGATTTAAATGGAAAATTAGACGACAATGAATATTTATTGTGTATCAACATTGTCCGTGGGATGATGATGCATTGTTCGTGTATGGGAAAGGGATGCGAAAAAAAAGCCACTCAAAATATTTTGGTTCCTGCCTTACCACCTCCGTTGCCTAGTGGATTGCCAAATCCTAACGCTTACATTTTATGGATGAGTATGTTCACCGTTTGTGACAATGTCGAATGCTCGAAATATGTAAATAGTAGAATCGCTTTGAAAAATTTATCCCGTATTAAATAAGAACATTTTTTTTAAAAATAACTAAATGTCCTTGCTATGTCTGAATCACTTTCTGCAGAATTGCATACATCAATTTGTAAAACAGCTCCCGTAAAAGCATTCATATTTTGGCAAGCAGCTACGAAATCATCTCCTACTTGGAAAACATTGTCTTCTACTGCAATCGCGCATTGAAATCCGGCAGATCCATAATGACAATTGGTGTTCGTATTAGACGAATCAAACGGTTCGCTGAGGGTGATTGTTTTTGAAATGATATTATTTCTATAGAGCGCACAAACGATAGGATCGCTAGTATTGGTAACGTAACTACTCAGTCCGTTCTTATACACCGTAATTCCAATCTGGTCATTACAAACAAATCCGTCGTCTCGCATAAAAGCTTTTACCGCAGTTTCCAACGTTTGTGTGGGAATATTCGTTACATCTTGGGCGGTGTTCGTCCAAATTGTATTTCCAGTAGTAGCAAATTCGGGCAAAGAATGGGGTATACTTAATTCGTTTTGTCCTGCAATATATAACAGGAACGATTGTTTCAAAAACGAATCGGCATAGCCATGTACAAAACAGGTAAATAAAATCAAAAGAAAACAATTGTTTGTCGTTGATCCCATTTGAACACGGAGTTGATACTCAATAATAACAAATTCACAACATAAATATATTATATAAATACAATTTATTGTAAAGAAACATTAAAAAATATATTTTGGACATCCGAGCAAGTTGAATTATCACCCACGGCGTTGAAAGCACAAACTCTATAAAAGACGGAACTGTTTACGGTTGTATCTTCCATTCCGAAAACACCAAGATCCTCAGGGACAGTTATGCATTTGCCTGTATTTTTGGTAGTATATTCAACCGAAATAGGATCATACAACTGCCACTCGAAAGTATCGGTATCGTTTAACGTAAAACAACATGCTCCCATTCGAAATAGAAAATTTGATGCATTGATTTGATACACATCTGCCCGTTCGATGGTGGGTGCCGGATCGGATTTGACGTTGTATGATGCAAAAAAAATCGCCAAACAAGTTGTAATAAACAAATCCCTTTTCGGTATTACAATCATTTTTGGGGAAATTTCGGGGAAAAGAAAAAAAGGGGGAACAAAAAGTTCGGGATGAGGGATTGAAACGGTATCGACGTTGTTTAAAAACGTATGTAAATAATGATATTAATAATGAAGATTATCTCTTTTATCTTTTGTTTATTGGGAAATCATTATGCCGTACATATTGCTTCTGTGTAAAAAATTATTGTCTGGGGCGGAGGATCAATAGCAATCACTTCGAATATACAGAAACACTCTCTGTTATTAAAAAAACTTTTCCGTTGTGCTCGTATTGCACACGTCGTGAAATCCGAATTTCCACCACACGAACAAGAGCAATCTAATGCAACTTGACCGCTCGGACATGTGGCAATATCACTTACAGGTACCGTTCGAGACGGTACCCAATTGCTGCCTGTAACGGGATCAATACCGAGGACGAATGTGGTTTGAATGGTTTCTCGAACATATTGCAGATTCATTCTTAATAGTATTCTATCTTCAAAGGTGTCTACACGTACTCCTCGACTTGCTTGTAATGCCCTCAATCTAAACGGGCTGAGTGTACCAGGGTTCTCTACAACCAACCCATCATTGCTAACCAAAACGCCTGAATTTCCATTCACATTTTGAAGTTCCGCCGCACTACTATTCGCATTGATTGTCAACGAAACGCCATCATCAATAAATGTCACGCCCGGTCCTTCCACCAGTGTTTTTATATCCAAGTTTGGACCAATACCGTTGATAATGAGACTACTCCCTGGACCGGAATCTTGTAATGTTACATTGATCATAGCTGCAGTCGACGTAATGGTTAGTGCACCCCCGTTTTCGGTTATGTTTATATCAGATCCAGCCGCAATTTTATATAGTGAAAAAAAGGGTCCTAATCCATCTGAAATAATCGAAACTTCGTTTGGACCCACCGCAGATGTGTCTGTAATTATATTTTGACCTCCATCAATACGAATCCACGAAACTAATCCGACGTCAAATATTATAATATCGTACAAATTCCATTCAGAATTGCCATTGATATTAGTTGAACCAGGCGTACATACTATAAAGAATTCCCCGTCTAATCCCGTAGATGATGTTATCACCGGGAAATTTGTTGCAGCATTCCAACATCCTCTATAAACTGCCGCTTCTAATAAATCCGGAGGCAAATGGATTTCTGGGACGATTGCATCACCATCTAAAGGAGCATATCCATTTGGTTGGCTTTTTTCAACGAGTAATTGAAATTTGTCTAATTGGTCAATGATAAAGTCCAACTTTTTCGTATTAGAATCAATGTCTCCATCAAGTACATATTGCCTATATGAAATATACCCACACCATGCTAATGATAAAAGTGCGACGATCGTAATCAGTCCTAGCAATACACTACAAATATTCTGGAACGTTGAATTCTGTCTCCTATCGTAACGAGTCGGTTTTGGCATATACATCAATCAGATCAAAACTTTTTTTCTATATATACACCGAACGTCGTTGCTTTATCAGAATAAAAGTGATACTTCTTTATAAAACTTGTACGCTATTCATTTAATCATATTCTTTAAAAAAGCCTTCCGTTTAAATTAACTATTTATGTAGTACAGAGCGCAAGAGCATCCAATCGGTAATTCTGGGGTGCATTTGCAACCGCTACTATTTCAGCATTGCAAATACATATTCGTCCAGGTTCAGGGGAAGGAGAAAAAAAGTCAGAAAAGCTTCCTTCCAGCCAACAAGTGATATCTGGAGAAAAAGTCGTGCAACTACAACCACAAGAAATGGCTCTTTGTCCTAAAGGACACGCAGCTAATTCTCCAATTGGTATTGTGACAGAGGGAACCCAATTGTTCCCCGAAACCGGGTCAATGTTAACCAATATGGACACTTGAAACCCTTGAGTTACCAGATTCAACTCTGTTTCAATTTCAATGTGATCCGTGAAAGTATCAACGCTTATTCCAAATTCACCTTGAAGGGCCCTGATATCAAACGGGCTTGTATTTCCCGGATTTGCAACAAACAATCCATCGTTGCTCACGATAACATTCGATCCTCCATTTAAGTTATTTAGCTCAAACTCGGCATTGTTGGAAATAGTTATAGATGTTGCGTCTTCAGTAATGTCAATATTGTTGCCCGCTTGTAGTTTTTTGATATCTAAATCAGGTCCAATTCCAACAACTATCAAACTACTACCCGTTCCAGAATCATTAAGAGTTACCGTCCCTGCGCTACCCTCAAGTTCGATGGTTATAACATCTGCAGTTTGTGATAAAATTATACCAGGTCCAGCAGCAAGTTTCAATAGTGAAAAGAATGGTCCTTCGCCATCAACAATGATTGAAAATTCATCAGGGCCAACCGGTGATACATCGTTAATAACCTTACGTCCTCCTTCCACGCGTAACCAAGATCCTAGTTCCCCATCAAAAATAATAATGTCGTACAAATTCCATTCTGATATCCCGTCAATTAAAAAACTTCCAGGAGTACAAACAATGAAAAATTCCCCGTTATTTCCTGCCCCAGAAGCTAACGTAGGAAAATTAACTGCCGCATTCCAACATCCTCTATAAATCGAGGTTGATAGCAATTCAGGGGGTAAATTTACATCCGGTACCACTGCACCCCCGTCCAACGGTGTATATCCATCCTCTTGGTTTTTTTCCGAAAGTAATTGAAATGATTCAAGCTTTTCAATAATTTCATCAATCTTATCAGAATTTGAAATGCGTTGATTTCTCAGATTCGCATAAGTAATGCTTAGAAACGTTGTCCACCCAAATGAAATCACGGCCACTACAGTAATTATACATAATAAAATCTTACAAATACCAGAAAATACTTCGTTTTGTTTCGCATCGTATTTGGTAAAAGTATCCATTTTTTTTGTGTTTTAGCAGGAAAAAAAATAACCACCAATCGCGTATTAGTATTTTCTGAACGGGAATATATCTATTTTCTTCTATCGATCTAGTTGCTATCAAGTAACCTTTTTGGTTATATTATAGAATTATAATCTACTGATAACTTCGTTAAAATTTGATTATATGTAGTTAAGGTTATCAATGTTATTGTAAACGAAGAACATTATATTTAAATAAAAACATATCTAATCAATTTAATATCTTGAAGAAATCCGCAAATCCGGGAATTGGGCTAAAAATCGTTTAAAACACAAAAATGGACAATGAAAAAAATTCATTGTACCTAGTGTATAAATCACTCCAAAACAACCGGGCACAAGTGGATATTTTGCAAAAAATAATGATTGTCCTCGTAGCTGGACTTGTGGCTGTAATAACACTAGCAGTTGTATGGAATGCACTCCAAACAGTGAATATTAGAAATATTAATGATAAAATAGATGATGTCGATGGCAATTGTAGCGATTGCCCTCCTGGACCCCAAGGATTTCCTGGTCCACCTGGACCGCTCGGTTTAACCGGAGCACAGGGGATGCAGGGAATAGCAGGTCCACAAGGTCTGCAAGGAATACAGGGTAATACTGGACCAGAAGGTCCACAAGGGCAACAAGGTCCACAAGGCCCGATTGGAGCGACTGGAGAAACGGGTGCAGATGGAATTATGGGTGATACGGGACCACAGGGAATCCAAGGTCCAAAGGGAGACCAAGGCGATTCTGGACCACAGGGAATTCAAGGTCCAAAAGGAGACCAAGGTGATCCAGGACCTCAGGGAATTCCTGGTCCGCAGGGTCCGCCTGGTATTCAGGGTATACAAGGATTACAAGGTTCAATAGGAGTGAAAGGAGATCAAGGAGAACAAGGTGTTCAAGGAATACCAGGAGAGTCCGCGACTATTGATGATTGCAATAAGACCGTGGGGTCTTTTTACGTTGCAAATGGTACTTCTCCAATGGATATAATACCCACCACGGTGCAAGTATTGTCACAAAACACATGGATACATTTAAACAAAGATGATTGTGTTCCGGCTACTATAGAATTTATAGGGTTTCCTGGCAACTGCAGTTTCATAACGGAAAATCAGACGGATACTTATAAAATAGAGGTGGATATTTCATTGGAAACATCAAATGCCCTAAATGACCCGGAAATATGGTTCGGAATCTCCTTTGATGGGGCAGATCCGTTATTACAAAACTCTTTTTCCACGCATGGGAGACCTGACGAATCCATGTCTTTTCGTATCACGGCAGTATTGCCCCCGTATACGAGAATTGGGTTGGCCACGTTAAACAGAGTAAACACAGATGATGTGTTAATCAAGCGGCTTCAGATGGTTGTGGTAGGCGAATTACTGTGCGGGTTTGCAGTGGACGGACCACAAGGTCCTCCCGGACCACAGGGTGTGCAAGGGAATACTGGCCAACAAGGAGAGCAAGGAGAGCAAGGAATACAGGGTGTTCCAGGGGCAAAAGGCGATATCGGACCCCAGGGTATACAGGGAAACCCTGGTCCAAAGGGAGACCAGGGCGACCCTGGCCCACAGGGGATTCAAGGAATACAGGGGGAACAGGGGCCCCAAGGTCTTACTGGTGCTGTTGGCTCACAAGGACCGCAGGGCGACCCAGGACCCCAGGGAATCCAGGGCGTAAAAGGGGACCGGGGCGATCCTGGACCCCAGGGCATTCAAGGAATACAAGGACCCCAGGGGCCACCAGGCCGTCAAGGGCCTCAGGGAGAACCCGGGCTCAGCGGTACTTCGATTTTCGGTTCTTACTTTCAACACAACTATACCGAAGAAGAACGACGAAGTTATTCTAACCCGTTCTCTGAATACGCACCATCTGTAACCATAACAACACCGTCACTGCCTCTCGGATTATATCGCATTGGGTGGTACGCCGAAATGAACATCGATAGTACCAGCAGTCAAATAGGAACAATTGCTTTTCTGAACGGCCAGATTATCGGGGCCGAGTACATCGAACCCAAAGATGGCAAAAATTGGTATGCTTTTCACGGGTTTAAATACGAAGCTTTATCCGGTGTGAATGTTATCAAGGTAGCCACGGGTAAATATTCCGGAGGTTCTGGTCAATACTTTACGCGCCGCCAACGTCTCGAAATTTGGAGAGTTCAAGAGATTACGCCAACGTTATAGACCAAAACCTTTTTTTCTACATGAAAACTGATTTGATCTTAAACTTTTTTATTTCCCTAGCACATAAAAGTATCTTATTCAATTTTCCCTAAAAAACCATAAGTTCATTAAATGTCATTTCAAAAATTCTCTTATACAATTAGGACAACGTTCCATCCCAAACGTCGAGTACCAGTCTGTGTTTTTAGACAATTAGCCTTAAAAAACGACAACCAACAAACAATTTTTTAAAAAAAAACTCTATTTGTAATCAAAAAGTATGAATAACGAAGATCCCTATTACGTACCGGAATCAACCAGTAAATTGTCTTCAGATCAAATCTATCGCCTGCTAAGAAATTCGTTGGATATTTATAATTTATACCCCGAAGAAATACCAATTGACGAACAGATCAAAGCTATAGTCAATAACGCACTTGAATATGTTAATAACGAAATTGAATTCGTCGACAAGAAGAACAACGAATTTAAGGCGAAAGAAATTCTAGAGAGAAAACCTGAGAACGTTGTTGATGCAAAGGATACCAGAGAAAAGCTCGAAACAATACGATTGGTTATTGATGAACTCAGAAAACGCGATGAAAAAAACCTGTGGGAACATTATGCAGCGGGATTTTTGGCTACCCCTGTAAGAAGCCTTATCCATATAGAAAAAATCCATTCTGACTGGAATTACTTTTATGAAA
>Ga0180438_10002454_pt1 | contig 30192 bp, 19 predicted proteins | sample SS_ome_12_FD_132455 | JGI IMG/M metagenome (GOLD analysis project Ga0180438, IMG submission 132455) | Hypersaline lake sediment archaeal communities from the Salton Sea, California, USA - SS_3_D_2 metaG | ecosystem: Environmental > Aquatic > Non-marine Saline and Alkaline > Hypersaline >...
AATTTTTTGGCGAATAATAGAGAAGATAGTAATTCTCAGAAGCTTCAACAACTTTCTCGAATGAAGCGGCCGCATTTGCTGAGCTGTCCGTTGTCCCTCCTGTGGCTATAGCCATTTCTCTGAAAGCACTAAATATCTCGTGAGACTGGTCGAGCATCTGCAGGTCTGATGCTCCTCGATATGTTATATCCTGTGTATAATCGGAAGTTTTAGTTATGTATATGAAGTGGCTTGAGATCGAGGAGTCCGAAAAAGACTGTTTGACCTTCTTGACATCAAACGTTATATCTTTCATGTAGTCAAGAACTTCAATGGTATCTTTTGGAATGGGTATAGATTCCATTTGGTAGAACAAAAATACATTCTTTTGGCCTTCCATGTTTTTCAGATAGTCTGCAAAATTCAAAAGGTTCTTCTCATCGAAATATATTAGATTTTTTAATTTTCGTATGATTTCATCTCTTGCTTTGAGGAACATAGGATCTATAAGATCTCTGTATAAACTCCAGTATTCAGCGTTTGCGATCTTTGTGTCTTTCTTTAATTTCTCCTTCAAATTATTCGCTATTTCTTGTTTGGGCAATTTTTCAAAAGAATCTTTCCTGAATTCGTAGGTTTTCATGGGGGTCACGACCTTGAGCGTGTCTCCAGGTATAATGACTTTATTAAAAAAATAGTCTATCGCCTCTCCTATTTTCGGTAGATATTCTCGTATCTCAAAGAGAAGAACAAAGTTCCTGGAAACTTCGGGAGTGAATATCTTTCTCGCTTTTTCTTTGTCTATCTTGGCGTCTTCTCTCTCGATGTTTGTCTTTTTAATCAGGTATACAGCCACAACATCCTGGAGTTCACCGTCCTCGTAGACCAGAAAATCGTTTATGGTCAAATTATCCACGAATTGGTTTCCCTTAAAAACTCTCACCGGGACCTCTATGTTGACGACGATTGTCTCATGGGAGATTTGTTGGGCGAATAGAGCCATTCCGAGTAAGAGGACTCCGATCATGAGAGCTGGTTTTTTCATGTTTTGGCTCCCTTTTGTGAGCACCCCTTTATTATCTGCAATCTTTATGCCAAGTAAAATCAGATGGTTATTATCATTTTAGCTTATATTTTCTGTCCTGTTCAAGGGACAAGTGTAATTAGGATTGTACAAACCTTCGCTACGTGTTTATGAAATTTAATTTCGGTTTGAATTATCGTGGAATATCTATGCAGTTTTTTAAAAGATTATGAAAAATTAAACAGCACTTATGAAAAAGCAATTTCAATTGGGAAATTTTCTCTATTGACTTGATGCCCACTGGATGTATTCGGCGATTTCTTTTTTGAATAACATTAAAAGGAATTTTTTATTCGGTCTTCTGTCACTCGTACTTTAATGTGTCAGAGGGATTGGCCCGCACAGCCTGTAAGGCATGAATGCTGACTGTCACAGTAGCCATGAGAAGGGCGATGAGCCCTGAAACCAGAAAAACCCATGGCGTCAGTGTCACTCGGAAAGCGTAGTTCCTGAGTATGACAGACATGGCAAAATAAGCGGCGGGCCAGGCAATGATGTTCGCGACGAGCACCAACCAGACGAATTCCCTGTTGATCAACAGGAGGATATGGCGGGCTGATGCACCCAGCACTTTGCGGATACCGATCTCTCGCGTTCTGAGAAAGATGACTTGAAGAGTCAGGCCGAACAAACCGGAACAGGCGATTAAAATGGCAAAGACAGAGGCGTATTCCACCAGCCGAACCCATTGCTCCTCACGAACGTACTGTCTGGCGACTGCTTCATCCAGAAAGGAATAATTGAATGGAACCTGCGGAGCCAGAGCTGTAAATTCCTTTTGTATGGTGGGTATCGCCTCTCGGAGACTGTCCCCTTTGACTTTGATAAAGACGTAGTTATAGTCCATTCCCGTCATGCCCATGAAAGCCGGATAGATGGGATCGTGCAGTGACTCATAGTGAAAATCTTTGACCACACCGATAATCTGTCGGTCAAAATCAGTCGTGAAAAACTCGGAGAGGCGGTGCCCGACTGGAGATTCCACGCCCAATACCCTGGCAAACGACTCGTTGATAATGATCGAACTTTCAAGGTCTGAAGGGAATTCATCGGAGAAATTTCTTCCATCGAGGAGCTTCATCCCCAGGGTCGGGAGGAAATCCTGGTCAACATAGTTATAAACGACGAGCGTCTGCTCGCCTCCTGTCGTTTCAAAATAAAATCCCATCCAGCCCTCCGGAACACTGAAGGTAGAACCACTGACATTCTGAATCATGTCATAGGCGAGAAGCTTATTCTTTAGGGTTGATAAGAAAGCGGCGTCTTTTCTAAAGGTCGGGGTGAGATTCTTGAGAGGCAGGATGACCACTTGATCCGTCTCATATCCAAGATTTCTATTGAGCATGTAGGCCTTCTGTTTGTAGATAAATATCGTCGAGATGATCAGGAAAATGGAGATGCTGAACTGAAAAACGATCAAAGACCGGCTGAAGGAACTTTTTCTGGATAATTTCATCTTTCCGCGGAAGAGGTCGATAGAAGAAAATTTAGACAGAAATAAGGCGGGGTAACTCCCGGCAGCTATGCCCACAACAAAGACTAGCCCGATGGAGAAGGCGATGGTCCATTCACTGGAAAACACATCCAGGCTTAGATTTTTCTGAGAGAGTCGGTTAAAGGCGGGTAGGAACAGTTCAGCCATCATCAAGCCGATCATCAGGGAGAGAAAGCTGTGCAGGAGCGATTCGAACCAGAATTGTTTGACCAGCTGTTTCCTTTGGGCTCCGAGAACCTTGCGGACTCCGATTTCTTTTATCCGCGTCGAGGCCTGTCCGATGGAAAGGTTCATGAAATTGAAGCAGGCGATCATCAAGACCAGCAGCGAGATTGCACCCAGAATGAGAGAGTAGCTGATGGTGCTCTTCTGAGTTAAAACATGGGAACCAAACTCTCCCTTTAAATGAAAGTCAGCAAAGGACTGAAGGAGATGTCCGCTGTTCTTCGAGAATCTCTTTTGAATAGGGAGGTCGATGGTGGTTGCGAATTTCTGTTGAAGTGGTTTAGCCTGGTTCTTATTCTCCAACTGGATAAAACAGGTCAGGTTGCCCCCGGTTTGGGGATCATTCAAGGAATCGCCGTAGATTTTTTCCAGGTTGATCAGAAAGTCGAAATCAAGACTGGAAGAGCTGGGGATTTCTTTTAAGACACCCGTGACGACGAAATCCGAGACTTCATCGGCTAGCTGGATAGACAGAGTCTCGCCGACTGGATTTTCGGTCCCGAAATACTTCAGCGCCATGGCTTCGGTGAGGACGACGGAATCCGGACGACTGAGAATACGAGACCCCTCACCGAATTTTAGGGGCAAGGTGAACATGTCGAAAAAGGAAGGATCAGCGGCTAGGGCTTGCTCTTCGAAAATCTTATCTTGTAAATTGACAATAGAGTTTTGTTTTTCCATCCGGACACCCCGGATGACCTCAGGGAATTGGCTGACGATGTCGATCGCAGTCCGAGCTTTGGGAAAAGTGACAGCTCGACCGACTGGAAGTTCGATCACCATTTTCACTTCAAAAATGTTGTCGAGATTTTTATGGAATCTGTCAAAGGAGAACTCATCACGGACGAAGAGAAAGGAGAGGAGGATGCAGGCTATGGCTGTGCCCAGACCGAAGATGTTGATCAAGGTATTCAGCTTGTTTTTTCGCAGATTGCGTAAAGCCATGGTCAAGAAGTTTCTAAACATTTTTCTCTCCTGTTCATTAGAGAATGAAGTCCAATGATTAGATCAAGCATAATCATATCTATTTCAGCAAAAAATATGCCAAATGATAGATAAGAGAGGATTTTCCTGGACGCTTGAATTATTAGCGAAGCCAGTGTTAATAAACGGTACAATTTATGTCCGTAATCGAACATTTGAAAAGAAGGGGGGAGTTATATTCCTGAATTAATAGAATATATAAAATAGTGAAACATGGGACCATTAAGGGAGTTAGGGATTTCTATTTTTAGCGGATCAACTTTCCCGGACACGGGCATTCAGCGTCAATGGTTTTAGATTCAATAAGATTGGTGTTGGTTAAGATTCTGAGTCTGAGACACTCGATACGAAAAAGGCCGACAAGAGTTACGCATAATTAAAAAAGGCTTAGGCTATTTAAAGGCTCTTGTCATAAGTTATTGTGACATCTGTTCCTTTCGGCATGGAAAGAGTCGATTCTGGAGCAAGGGAAATATCATCTTCTTTCAGGATTTTTTCGTTCGCCTGCCACCATGCTTCGGCTTTTTTGTGATCCCAACCCTTCGCATCTCTACATGTCAAAAGATGTTCTTTCATGACTAGCGCACTTTCCGGTCTGTGAGAAGGATTTTTAGCTAAACCCGACAGGAGAACCTTTTCGAGGTCGGCAGGCACATCCCTACGTCTTTGTGAGGGAGGGATAGGAGGTGTGCTTTTATGAGCTTTGAGGAATTCGAAAACATCTTTTGCATCAAAGATCGGCTGGCCGGTCAAAATATAACAGCCGACCGCGCAAAGAGAATACAGATCGCTTTGCGGACCAATCCCGTTTTCGGTCTGTGCTTCAGGCGGCATTGTCTCGGGTGTTCCTGCGATACTGCCAATTTCGTCAGCAGAGATTGCTTTCTCTTTCATATCCTTAACCAGACCGAAATCCAATATCTTTACAACGTCTCTTTCTCCACCCTGTTCGCAGAGCATTATGTTTTCCGGTTTGATATCCCGGTGGATAATGCCCATGTTGTGAGCCTCTGAGAGGGCACTGCAGGCATGAATAAGGATAATGATAACCCTGGATGGCGGCATGGGCCCGGTTTTTCTGATGATCTGACGCAAATTTGCCCCTCGAAGAAGTTCCATCGCGTAAAAAAATATCCCATCAGCCGTATGTCCATAATCATAAATAGAGATCGTATTCGGATGAGTCAGACGGCTTGTATGGCGAACCTCCTTTTCAAATCGCAAAAGCGTTCGCCGGCCGGTGATCTCCGGGCGCAAAAATTTAATCGCGGTCGGTCTTTTAAGCATGGAGTGGGTTGCCTGGTACACTTCCCCCATGCCCCCTTCCCCCAGGAGCCGTTCTATCTTGTACTGACCGATATGCCGGGCATTGAAATTCTGGCGGCGAAGGCCCAGATTCACCCGTGATGCCACAGCGGCGATGGCTATCGAACCAAGAAGGAGTATCTGATTCTGAATGAGCATGTCCGAAAAGTGAGTCGTTTCCTCAAAAGGCTGACCGGGATTAATAAAACTTTTTCCGGCCTGAAGTTGGATGAGGAAAACTCCAAGGGCTGCGGGCAGAGACAGAAGGATGGTGCGCAAAGCGCTGCTGGGAATAAGAATTGCCCTGGCCAAAATAAAGAGCATGAGAAAAGGAACAACCACAGCAAATCCTGAAAAAGAAAAAAAATGAAGCCGCGCATATAACAGTAGACATGGCCCCATCAGAACCTGGAGAAAAACTGCATCCATTATGCCCAGCAAAGCCAAGCTGACCTGTTTTTGCCACAGGACAAGGGCTATCAAGCTCGAGGAGGCAGATAAGAAAAAGAGGACAGCATTGGGGAATTTGGTGCAAAAAACCACCAGGGCCTGAAGGAATGAACGCGAAGGGGCGTTAGCTAGTGAGATTACAAAGCTTATACTCAAAAGCAAAAATAGAGTCGTAACAACTGTTGTCAGCAAACGAAGCCGACGCTGCAAATAAATCCGGGTTTCTTCTTCGAACCTGGAGCTGCCGATTATTTTTCCGACACGGCTTTTTTTTAATTCTTTACTTTTATCCACATCTACTTCCTACCCTATTAGACGTATTCAAATAAAAAAGAGTTTCCCGTCGTGTGGGGAAAAATCTTTATTTTCCCGATGCTCACTGGATGAATTCGGGGATTCCGACGACAGTTCTCCCCCCGTTTGATTCCTCATCCGCTTGTTTAGGCATTAGGTTGCTATATCCTATGGGCCATCCCAGGAAAGCCAGAGGACAGAACGGTAACTGTCACAGGTCCTTTCGAAGGAAAATATGTCAAGACCTTACTCTGCCCTCTGAAATTGTATCGGGCAGGATAAAAATTAACACCCGCAAATAAGTGACAAAAATAACTGAAAATATGGAAAAGGGATTGAGAGGAAGATTAAACGTAAGTCACTGTTCTGGTATTATTGATATTTCTGGTGAATCCAAGGCCTTATAAATTCTGGGGGGGGCTTTGTCTTGTAGCTGCACGATTTCCTTTGATGCGGTTTGCTTCTTGAGATACATATTAGGATCGTGTTCGAGCGCTCCCTGGGGGAGGAACTCCCAAAGCGGCCCGAGATCCTGTTTCACATGCTCATGGTAGAAGCTCGGGATCACGGTCGTTTCACCCTCGAAAAAACGTCGCACAGTGACATCAGTGTCGAGCATCTCGCGGATCATTCTCTGATACTTTAGCCGTCCGAACCCTTCCGACGACACTGCGCTCAACACATTCATCCAGCCCGGAATTGTGGAGCCCTGGGCGGCGAACCGGCGGCGGATACTGCGCCATGAAAAGGAATACCTTAAGAGATCGATGATGCGGTCGTAGAGCTCGATCCAGGTGTAATTCAGAGGCCGTACGTTCATGGCCTGGGAGTTGGTTAGAAAGTGGAACGGGAAGGGAAGGATCCGTCCCGCTCGCTGCAACTCAAGGTTAAGAGGCGCCGCCTCGCCGAACGCCGTTAACAAGCCAAAGCCCGGGAATGCGCCCGGCACGAGGTCCAAGAACCGCTTGGTGAGTTCGAAAGGTTCGGCTCCCTGGTCCGTATCAAGGCCGAGGATGAAATTCGCCCGGACGTAGGGTATGTACCGAAGGATATTGTTCATATGTTCGGCCACATAGCGGACTTTCTTCTCGCCCATCCGTATTCCCGATTTCGACTTATTGCAGAGGTCGAACCACGATTCTATGCCAGGTAGGATGGCTTTGAATCCATTTCGTTGCAATCGCTGCAGTCGAGACTCAGAAAGCAGAGAAAGACTGCTTTCTGCGACGAAGTCAATGCTGTTTGGCGGCACGGCCTCTTCTATGGCATTCATGCAATCATCGAATCGAACGCCGAAGTTGGGATCATGCCACCCTACACGCGGGCGCTTCATTTTCTTCAACAGGAAACGTAGATCTGCCTTCATCTGCTCGAAGTCGAGCGGGCAGAAATCGACTCGGGAATCGATGCAGAAATTGCAGGTGTACGGACACCCGAGACTCCCGATGAGCGGTACGAACTTGATGGCGGGGGCCTTTTTGATTGTCGGCTCGATGAATTCCCATCGCTCCTCAACGCTTGGCAAGTCGCTGGGTTGCTGTTTCGCAGTGAGATGGACTCCGAGGGGCCGGTGTGGAGCATAGTCCTGAAGAAGGTCGTGTATGAGCTGTTTGTCGGTAAAACCGAGGACATAATCGAAGTATTTACAGGCATTTTCCGGATAGCACCGTGCGTGCGGTCCTCCAAGCACGGTCACCGCGCAATGCTGTCTGAACAAATTGCTGATGGCGTAGGATAGCTGCGCAGACTGAGTAAAGGCGCCAATAAAGACAAGATCGATGTCGACTGGCAGCTCCTCGAAAAGATTCTCAAATCCGGTGTAACAAATAAACTTTACGTCGTGACCCTCTTGCTTGCACCACACCGCAATGACTTGGGGCATGATGCTTGCGAGGTTGGGATGCATAACCCTGGCGTAGAGGGCTCGGGTAGGCCCCTTTGTCACAAGGTCAAGGATGGCGATTTTTAGTTTGCGCACAGATATTTTTTCCAGAAATGATGATTGAATGCTTATATCACAGAAAAAATTTAAAATCAAATATGTGATAACATGGACTGAAAATCGCTGAAAAGATGGTAATGGGGCTGAAAAATTCAAAGAATCAGGAAAAATCCAGGGGAAAACATGGATTTTGTCCGGCACTCCTGGAGGGATTTGAATTCCCGACCTTCTGAGTTGTAGTCAGACGCCCCCTCATATGCTTTGAAATGGTATCATATATGAGAACAAAGGTTATTTTTTTTCGTTATTCCATGGGGGATAACGGCCCTTTTTCTTTTAATCATGGTTTGCCCTCTTTCCTTTTTGCTTTTCTTCTTTTTTCTCTTTTTTCTCTCTTTTCTATCTGCTTCTCTTTTCTCTTGCGTTCTTCAATCCTATGTTTTTTCGCTTGTTTTCTTTTCACTTGCCCTTTTCCATAGCTGGATTATGTAATCCCAAAACTACATTTGCGCCTTGCTCTATATCCCTAGACTCTCAAGTGTTGTCAAGTCTGACCTTGTCCTTTGCTCTTTATCCCTGCCGAATTGAGCCCCTAAGATAACTGGTATAGAAAGGCTTTTGACGGTCTCTGGATTTCACTCATCTCATACTCTTTTGAATTGTATTTCTTTCTCCCAGAGCAAATGTTAATAAACAGCTATAGATACCATTTCTCAATGCTGACCGAATTACTCTTTTTCTATTATTTCAAGGTTAAATCTCTTTTTCAGCTTCATGCCAGCAGCACTGACAATAACTCTAATAGCTTGAGCATTTCTTCCCTGTTTTCCGATAACCTTACCCAAATCTTCTTGGGCAACTTTTAATTCAATGATTGCGCTCTGTTCTCCGTCTAATTGGGAAACCTGCACCTTGTCCGGATCGTCTACTAATGCTTTAGCAATCAATTCAACGAGTTCTTTCACTGTAACCTCCTTTAATATTTAGATTGTTTCTTTCCATAAAGTTCATGGACTGTAATCATTTTTTTCTTCCTCCCCGACGGGAAGGGATCGGCTGTTACGCAATTATCAACTCCATTTCTTCCGCTTTCCTTGATTGTTTAACCTGGATTCCTGTTCTATCAACAAATGTGGTCTTATTATAAAATATTTTTCCTTATAACAAGCATCATATTCTTGTAATCCATGAGTGTTAAGTATTTGGAATAAAGTACTTAATCTCAATAGTCACTTATAAAAGACTTTAGTTTTCGACTACAACTTGGCCGCCTCAATTTCCTCAAGGCTTTCTCCTCGATTTGTCTGATTCTCTCCCGTGTAACTTTGAATTGTTGACCAACTTCTTCCAGGGTATGTTCATTACCGTCTCCTAATCCGAATCTCATTTTTAAAATATTTGCTTCTCTATAGGTGTGGTTTTTCAATGCTTCTTCAATTTTTTCTCTCAAATTAATTTGAGTAACTGTATCGGGAGGAGAGGGAATATCTTTATCTTCGATAAAATCACCAAGGTTGCTGTTTTCTTCTTTCCCAATAGGTGTCTCAAGGGAGAAAGGCACTTGGGAGATTTTCATTATTTTATGTACTTTATAGACGGGTAGATCCATCTTTTCCGCAATCTCTTCACATGTGGGTTCTCTACCTCTTTCCTGGACAAGACTTCTCGAAACTCTATTTAACTTGTTTATGACTTCATTCATATGAACAGGAATTCTTATCGTCCTTGCCTGGTCAGCAATGGCACGAGTTATTCCCTGCCTTATCCACCAATGTGCATAAGTTGAAAATTTATACCCTCTTTTGTATTCAAATTTATCCACAGCTGCTATTAGGCCCATGTTTCCTTCCTGAATTAAATCAAGAAACTGGAGTCCGTAATTGCTGTACTTCTTGGCAATGGAGACCACTAATCTTAAGTTAGCTGTGATAAGCTCTTTTTTCGCTTGATCGCTGATTTTCTTTCCTTTAGAGATGGCACAAATTGTTTTCCTTAAACCCTGAGAATCAAGTCCGATCTCTTTCTGAAATTGCCGCAGAAGCTTGTTGATTTCTCGAATTTTCTTTTTCAGTTTCTCTTTTTCTTTTTTAACTGCGTCTTGAGAAATTGATTTATTCAGCTCTCCTTTTGTTTTTTCTACTTCGTCAATAGTTTTAAGTCTATCCTTGAGATCCTCTATAATCATTTCTCTGTATCTATTACGGATATTAAGTCCTCTGATGAGACGGCTCATTTTGACTATGAGACGCTTCTGTGTGAAATCATTTTTATTCCTTGAAGTGATGCTCTCCAGTTGTGAATTTATCTCTCTGATTTTCTTGATTTTATCTGTAACCTCTAATATTCTTTCTTCCAGGTTTCCCTTTGCGTTATTATTCTTGCTGAAGTCAAAAATTTTCTCAATAATATCCGGCTTCTCCCTTATCTTCTCTTCTAGCGAAAGAACATTTGTAAGAACAAATCGTGTTTTGGAAATAGCGTTGATCGTGATCTTTTCGCCTCTTTCAATTTTCTTTGCAATAGCTAGCTCTTCTTCCCGTTTTAAGAGCGGGATATTGCCCATATCCTTAAAATAGAGCTTTACAGGATCAGTGGTTTTTTCCAGATTCTTGTAAGAAACAAAGTCGCTCTTTTCTTTTTTTGGTAGAATTTTTCTATTTTCATTGAGTATTTTTATCCCAGGGTGATCCATAGAGCTTAGAAAATCATCAAAACTCTCTCCAGTATTCAAAGCATCTCGAAAGGATTTCTCCACTCCTTCAAAAAAAAGATATCCTTGTTTCTTTTCTTTTAAAATGAACTGATGCGTTTTGTCTTTTTCCATATTTATTTTATATCTCTTATTTTTTTATTCATCATTCCTTTGAATTTAATAGTTGAACACAACTTAACTTTACATTCCACTTAGGATCTCTCTCTGTCAAGGGAGGCTAGTAATCGAACTCTCTGACATTTGCAAACAATCACGAAGACAAATTAGGCATCTTTCAGGCGGAATTTTCTCTTTTATTGATCGGAATAATAGATGTAATTTCGAATTTTTAGGTACAAATGGACAAACCAAGCAATCTCTCAATATGCTTTAATGCAAAATGTGATTATGGTCTTGAAAATCCGAGTTCCGCTTATCAGAAGCGTCTCTTACCTCCAAATCCACCTTGGCGGTCATCACGAGGGCGAGCCTCGTTGACCTTAAGAGTGCGCCCTTTCAAGTCTTTCCCGTCAAGCCCGGAGATTGCGGCCTTAGCTTCTTGATGGTTGGACATCTCCACAAATCCGAATCCCCTCGAATTGCCGGTGTACTTATCTGTGATGATTTTAACAGATGTGACCTGCCCGTACGCTTCAAAAGCTTGTCGCAAATCGTCTTCAGTGGCCTCCAGTAATAAATTGCCTACGTAAATATTCATTCTGGTTTCCTTTTTATGAATGAGTTTTCGTAAGGGAGGAATTTAGGTTTTTCTTGTTGAAATTTTCCCTGATCCCTTATGATTTCGGCCTGTTCTTACTAATGAACAGGTCTTTTCAATTTCAACAGAGATGATAATAGCACAGGGAAGATTATGCGTCAATGAAAATTGGAGAAGTTCCTCAATGAAAACTCTATAAGAAGGCACTTCAGAGAACGTCCTTTGCGCCCTTGGGTAGCTATCAATTTGAATTATGAATTTGTTGGGAAGTGTTTCGTTTCAACTGAATAAGCATTTTGTAACCTCAAATCTTCGACTGGAAAGTGACCAGAAAGACCACTTCCCGTGTAACAATAGTGTCACAAAAAGCTGTTAATTAAGCTGTAATTGTGGCGTTACTTGTTAAAACACAAAACAAGGAAAGAAGGGGTTTTAACAGGGGAAAATAGGGGGTTACAGATGGTGGAGCTGATGGGATTTGAACCCACGACCTCTTGACTGCCAGTCAAGCGGTCTATATAGGCTTATCCCCGTGTGTCAACTGTGTGCCAGCAAATGCTAATTTTGGCTGGAATTACGGTGAAATTACTAAAAACATTTTTAAGGGAATTTAGTTTTCAAACCACCCAGAAAAAGCTGTTTCATATGGGAAAAATTCTTCACTTCCCAGAAGCCCATTGGATGAATTCGGCGATGTCTTTCTTGAACTTCGCATGCGACGCTTTATGAATGTACATCATGTGCCCGGCTTCATAGTATCCCATCCTGACACGGTCTTTGAACTCGTTATTCAGCCCGATGTGGGCAAAAGTGTATTCGGTCGCAAAGTGGGGAGTCGCTCCATCGTAATATCCGTTGGCACAAAAGACTTTGAGGAATTGATTATCACGCATGGCTTGGCGGAGTGTTTCGGCGACGCTTAAATTCGGAGTCCTTCCCCGTCCCACGCTCCAATTCCAGGGGCGAACATTCCCGTAGATGTTATAAGGTAGTTCGCTCTTGTATTTCAGCTCAGTCCGGACATAATTTTTGAAAGTCGTGGCAAACGGCCCGAGAATGGCGTAGCTGCTCGGGTCGGATTCGTAACTTTCACCCGCAGAATCCGCATCCTTTCCCTTAAATCGAGAATCGAGCCGGCCGACAACGAGGTGTTCTTCACGTAAAAGTTCTTTAGCAAACCGGAAGAGAGCGATGCGCATGTTGGTTTTCTCGACATAGCCTGGAGTCAGACCGGTGTAACGGGATAATTTCTCAGTGATTTCCTTTTTTTCTCCCTCTGGAATCTCATTTCCTTTGAGTAGTGCCAGGGCATATTCGTTCAGGGCGAATTCTTCAACTTCATCCAGGACATCCCGCAAAGCTTTATTCTGCAGGTCTGCAGGGAGTTTTTTGTGATACCAGGCTGTGGCTGTGTAAGTGGGTAAAAACAGCATGTAGGGCAAGTCGTTTCCGGGCATAAAAGAGATTGTCTGGAAGTCCAGCACGGATGAGACGAGTACGATGCCGTTCAGGTACATTCCCAAACTCCTTCCTTGGAGATATCCGGATAATCCTGCCGCACGAGTCGTGCCGTAGCTTTCACCCAGCACGAACTTGGGGGAGGCCCAGCGTTCATTATTGGTGATGTAGAGACGGATGAACTCGCCGACGGATTCGACATCTTCATTCACGCCGTGGAATTCACTCGGGTTGACTCCTTGCTCTGCACGGCTGTACCCAGTGGAAACCGGATCGATCATGACTATGTCAGTCACATCCAGCAACGTGTTCTCGTTGACTTCCAGACGGTTTGGAGGAGGAAAAGAAAAACCCTCATCATCCATCAGGACTTTTTTCGGGCCGAGAGCGCCCATGTGAAGCCAGACAGAGGATGAACCCGGTCCTCCGTTAAAGGCAAAAGTGACAGGCCGCCGGCTTTTGTCTTTGACACCATCCATGGTGTAGGCGATGTAGAAAACATTAGCACGGGGCTTGCCGTCCTCCCTTTTGAGCACCATGTATCCAGCGGTCGCAGTGTACCGAAGTTCTTTTCCGTTGATGCGGATCACATGTTGAGTGACTGAAACCGATGGGTCTTTAGGTATAAAAGTCTCCTTTTTTTGCGGGGCTTCCTTCGCCGATAGAGCAGGAAAAACGAGGAAAAAGCAGACGATTAAAAGGACGGTGAACCATTTTTTTGTCATTAGCCTCCTCCTGAAAAATAGAATGGTGAGTCCTATTCTGTCATCACTCATTAAATATTTCAAATAGTTTTCTCAGTCTTAATTTCCTGTTTGACAATCATATCTTCCAGTGGTAAAAGCGAGTAATGGAACCAAAAGAATAAAAGGAGGTCTTCATGAAAAAATCAACATTCAACACTCGGCAGGGCCGAACACTATTCATCTCCGCCGTTGTTTTCCTTTCAATTTTTATTGTTTCCAATTGCACACAACCCAAAAAGGCTGAACCCCCGGTTGCAGAAATCATCCCCAAGGAATTGACGATCCATGGACATACGCGAGTCGATAATTACTACTGGCTGAACGAGCGGGAAAATCCAAAAGTCATCGAGTACCTCGAAGCAGAGAACGCCTACAAAGATGCTATCCTGAAGCACACAGAACGACTTCAGGAAAAGCTGTATGATGAGATTATCGGCCGCATCAAAGCGACAGATATGTCTGTTCCCTACAAAGACAATGGCTACTTTTATTACACTCGCTATGAGGAAGGAGGGGAGTACCCGGTCTACTGCAGGAAAAAAGAGACTCTGGATGCCGACGAAGAAATTCTGTTGAATGTCAACGAGATGGCCAAAGGTTATGATTATTACAGCGTGGCCGGGCGCTCTGTGAGCACCAACAACAAGCTCCTCGCCTTTGGCGTGGACACAGTCAGCCGGCGAAAGTATACGATCTATTTCAAGGACCTGACTACCGGAGAATTACTCCCCGACCAGATACCGTTAACATCAGGAGGGGCGACCTGGGCCAATGATAATAAAACCGTTTTCTATGCGCTCAAAGATGATGTCACACTTCGCTCGTACAAGATAATGAGGCATGTACTGGGGAAGGATGTTTCGGCCGACAAGGAAATCTATGAGGAAAAAGATGTCACGTTCAGTGCCTATGTGTACAAAACAAAATCGAAGAGATTCTTGATCATCGCTTCCTCCCAGACAATGTCTGACGAATACCGCTTCCTGGATGCCGACAATCCGCTGGGCCAGTTCAAGATCATACAGCCAAGGGAAAGAGGCCTGGAGTACAGCGTAGACCACTACAAGGATAAATTCTATATCCGGACGAATTACAAAGCCAAGAATTTCAGGTTGATGGAAACTTCTATCGACAAAACCACGAAAGAGAACTGGAAGGAAGTCATCCCTCACCGTGATGATGTCATGCTCGGCGGATTTGAGATTTTTAAGGATTTCCTTGTTGTCAATGAACGGATAAAGGGGCTGCCGAACATCCGGATTATCAAATGGGAAGACAGGTCCGAGCATTACCTTGATTTCGGGGAAGAGACATACTCGGCTTATATTTCAACGAATCCGGAATTCGACACAGACCTGCTCCGCTACAGCTACACTTCGTTCACTACCCCGAGTTCTGTCTTCGATTACAACATGAACACCAGAGAAAAGGAGTTACTCAAGCAGGAGGAGGTTCTTGGCGATTTTGAGCCCACGAATTATCAGGCCGAGAGACATTACGCCACAGCCAGAGACGGCACAAAAGTCCCCATCTCTCTGGTTTACAGGAAAGGGATGGAAAAGGACGGCAATAATCCTTGCCTTCTTTACGGATACGGTTCATACGGCTCCACTGGGAGCGCGAGTTTCAGGCCAGACCGCTTGAGCCTCCTGGACCGCGGCTTCGTTTATGCCTTAGCCCACATCCGCGGAGGCTCGGAGATGGGACGCTACTGGTATGAAGAGGGTAAACTCCTGAACAAGAAGAACACGTTCACGGATTTCATCGACTGTGCGGAGTACCTGATCGCTGAGAAATTCACGAATGCGGACAAGCTTTTTGCCATGGGCGGAAGTGCCGGAGGATTGTTGATGGGCGCTGTCTTGAACATGCGTCCTGACCTTTTTAAAGGAATCATTGCCGGAGTTCCATGGGTAGATGTCATCACGACCATGCTGGATGAAAGCATCCCGCTGACAACAAGCGAGTTTGATGAATGGGGAAATCCCAAGAACGAGGAATACTACTGGTACATGCTTTCCTACTCGCCCTACGACAACGTGGAGGCCAAGGATTATCCGGCAATGCTGGTCACAACAGGCTTGCATGATTCTCAGGTGCAGTATTTCGAGCCGGCCAAGTGGGTGGCTAAGCTCAGAGCTCTGAAGACAGACGATAATATTCTTCTGCTCCACACCAATATGGAAGCCGGACACGGAGGCGTCTCAGGGCGATTCCGGCGCTACAAAGAGACTGCCATGGAGTACGCCTTCATGTTGGACCTGGTCGGGATCAAGAAATAAGAAATTTGGGGTTCAGATTTCACCCGGTTTTAAAGGAAATCTGGTCCCTTGCGTCCCTATTCAATTTATTTTGACAGATGGGTTTTTATGTGTTATGAAGTTCTTCCATTCATTTATTCACAATTCTGCAGACATACACGTATAGAATCATAAAACCAGAAAATGACATGAATCCTATCGTCAAGTTCTACAAACAGCATCCCGGAATATTCAGCTTTCTCAGGTTATTGATCGCTCTTTATCTCTTTTTTTTCAGCCTCGAGTTAATGGGGGCTTCCCTGAAGATGTTTGGAAAGGGGCTGGCGGAAAATCTGATCCAGACCACGACGAATCCACTGGTTGGATTGTTCATCGGGATTCTGGCCACATCGATCATTCAATCCTCATCTTCGACAACATCGATTGTTGTCGGTCTTGTCGCAGGCGGTGTTTTGAATGTACCGAATGCCATTCCCATTATAATGGGGGCCAATATTGGGACTTCCGTTACAAACATTCTCGTATCACTCGCACAGATCCGCCGGAGCGTCGAGTTTCAACGCTCTTTTTCCGCAGCGATCGTTCATGATTTTTTCAATGTGCTGGCAGTCCTTGTTTTATTTCCTCTGCAGTATTTCACGAACTTTTTGGGTCGAATCGCAGGCTTTATGGGAGAGCAGTTTCAGCATATCGGGGGATTGAAATTTCTCAGTCCCGTTAAAACCATCACCAAGCCGCTTGTCGAAATTTTTAGAAACTTGCTTGGACATTTGCCCTGGATTTTGCTGGTCCTGGCTCTTGTCTGCCTGCTCTTCGCTCTGTCTCAAATGGTGAAATCTTTGAAGGTTTTGGTCGTGACCAAAGCGGAGGCCTGGTTTGACCGGTATTTATTCAAAACAGCTTTGCGTGCTTTTTTGGTCGGATTGCTGTTGACGGCAATGGTGCAGAGCAGCTCGATCACAACATCTTTGGCTGTCCCTCTGGCCGGTGCCGGTCTCTTGACCCTCATCCAGATTTTCCCTTACACTTTAGGAGCGAATATCGGAACAACGGTTACAGCCATTCTCGCGGCATTGGTAACGGGGAACTTATCAGCGATCATCGTGGCATTTTCGCATTTGCTCTTTAATATTTCAGGAATGATCGTGTGGTGGCCATTAAAAATAGTGCCTATAACACTCGCGCAGAAATTTGGCCAGGTGGCTACACGAAAGAAAATAATTCCGATTCTCTACATTATAATTGTATTTTTCATTATTCCCATTTTATTGATTTATCTATTCCGGTAGGAGGGATGACCGATGTTTAAGAAATGGCTTGAGATATTTAAAAAGGATACATTGATGGACCGTTCTTATAAACGGTCTTTCATGATGCTCGATTTGACACGAGAGATGTTTTTAAAAGCCAAGGATTCACTGCGATTCAGGGAAGACAGGGATGTTGACCTCGATGTCCGTGATCGAGATCTGGAAATCAATAAATATGAACGGGAGGTCCGCCGCAACGTGTTCAATCATCTGGTAGTGGGGGGGAAAGCCGACCTCCCCTCAGCGTTGGTTCTTGTGAGTATCATCATTGATATCGAGCGAATCGGTGATTACACGAAGAACATTGTTGAACTAGCGATAGATCATCCGGGCAAACTCACTGGGGGGAAATTCGAGGAGGATTTGCAGCGCGTTGAAGCCGCAGTTGAAGATAATCTGGTCCAAACACGGGCCTGTTTTGAAACGGGTGATAGGAATTTAGCTCTTGAACTTTTAGAAAAGTATAAATGGGTTAATGATGTTTGTGATGATAGCCTGGAAGGTTTGATTAAGGAAGAGGACAAAGATATCCGTCTGGGTGATGCAGTTGCGCTGGGAATATATTTCCGCTGGCTGAAACGGATCAATTCCCATTTACGGAATATAACGACGAGTGTCGTCAATCCCTTTGATCGAATCGGTTTCGAGCCAAAGGACAAATAGGGAGGGAAGGAAGTCATGAATGGAGAAGGTCAATCCTTTTTAGCTTTCCGTGAGGAGCAAAAATTTCAACAGATCTGGGTCTGGTTTATCGTCCTTGGCATTGCCGCATTGATGTGGTACTCAACATTCAGGCAGATCATCCAGCGCCGTCCGTTTGGCAGCCGGCCCGCACCAGACACACTAATGATCATCTTTTGGCTCTTATTCGGTGTGGGATTGCCGGCACTCATATTTTCTATCAGGCTGATCACTGAGGTCCGGAGTGACGGGATATACATCCGCTTCTTTCCGCTCCATTTTTCTTTTCATAAAATCGGCTTTGAAGAGTTACAGTCGTTCGAAGTGCGAAAGTACAATGCGCTCAGGGAGTATGGGGGCTGGGGAATCCGTTATGGTCCCCAGGGAAAGGCCTACAATGTCGGCGGCAACCGTGGGGTGCAGTTGGTGTTCCAGGACGGGAAGCGGATATTGATCGGTTCCCAGAGGCCGGAGGAATTCCTGGCAGCGCTTCAATCAGAGCACGCCCGATACCAAAAAAGCACTTAACAATCCAGGTTGCCCATCAAAAAAGTACCGACTTTAAACTCTGGCAGCCAGAATTATCCCCATTATGAGAAGAGAGACCAGTTGATATCCGTTAACTAGGAATGAGGATTCATTTCCTTTGTTTGGTATCTTTTCTTAAAGAAGAAATAGGCAGGAACTCCCACGGCCACAGTCAAGATCGCAATCGAGGAGGGGACTGGCTGTTCCAGGAATCCCAGGACAAGGATCATTATACCTGCTAGGATGTAGATTACAGGGACGACCGGGAATGCGGGCATCTTGTATTCACTCTTCTTCATTCGCCTCAATTTAAAGACGCCGATGACCGCGAGTATCGGAAAAATCCCAAGAGAAAAACCCATGTAGGTGAATATCTGGTCAAGAGTGCCTGAGATCACGATGATGACCGCGATGACGCACTGGAGGATGATTGATTTATAAGGGACATGATGAATGCCGTTGACCTTTGAGGCGAACTTGAAAAAATATCCATCCTTGGCCATCGAAAAATATACTCTTGGACCGAGAATGATAAAAGCGCTCAAGGAAGAGAAAAGAGCAAAGGCGATGAGGGTAGAAAAGAGACTTTCGAAGGATCTTCCGAATAAATTCCCCACGGCCAAACCGCCGATGGAAATGACTCCTTTCATTTCATCCGGTGGAATGGCATAGATATAGAATAAATTCAAACCGAAATAGAGCAGCATGACGATGCCTGTTCCCAGAAGCAAAGAAAGAGGGAGGTTTTTTCTCGGATTTTTTATTTCTGAGCCGATGTAGGCTGAGGCGTTCCAGCCGCTGTAGGAAAACATGATCCACATCAGGGAGAGTCCGATGACTTTCCATCCTCCGAAATCAAAGCTGAAGTCGCCCCCCTGAGAAAAGTGCCCAAAGCTTCCCTTCCCGAGAGAAAAACCCAGGAAAATCAGTCCCACAATCAGACCGACTTTCAACACGGTCAGATAATTCTGCACCTTGGAGCCGAACACGATTCCTTTAAGATGAATCAAGGTAAATACGACTATCAGAATAATGGCATAGAACTTCTTGAGAATGACTTCTTCCAGTGAGGCATTAAGGATCCCCCATCTCAATATTTGAGGAAAGGCTCGGCTCATGTATTCGGAAAACCCGATGGCGGACGCGGCGATGGGAGCGGAGAAGCCGACAAAAAACGACACCCATCCACTGAGAAAACCGAAAAGAGGATGGAACAACTTTGAAAGATAGATGTATTCTCCTCCGGCCTTGGGGATGGCTGCGCCGAGTTCGCTGTAACACAGGGCTCCACAGAGTGCAATGATCCCTCCCACTATCCACAGCACAATCATTATCGAGGGATTGAGGAGGTCTCCCATCAGCAGGCCGGAAGTCGTGAAGATTCCAGCGCCAATCATATTGGCCATGACAATGTTAGTTACAGGAAAAAGCCCGAGCTTTCTCTGCAATCCGTTTTCAGATGCGTTTTCTTTCATTCTTCGTTCCTCAATACGTAATACTGCGTCTAAAGGTTTTGAGTTGCGATAAAACGTTTCATTGTAACAAGTTCATCATATTTTTGCGAGGAGTAAAACAATACTGAAGTCTTTCTGAATTTTTCTTAGGAGCCCTTTTTATTCGACAAAACATTCGGATTGTGCTATTTTTTTCCCTCACTTCAAAAGATGTTTTATCCAGGATGAGGGTCATGGTTGGAAAATCCAGTATTAAGACATTTTCGGTTGCTCTGGCTGTCTGTTTTCTTCTCTTGTCTTTTTCTTTCCGGGTCGAGGCCCAATCGAAGAATTTCTATTTTCCCAATGTCAGGATTGAGATCAATATTGACAGAGACGGTTCCTTCACGGTGGATGAGTATCGGACATACGATTTCCAGGGAAGCTTTTCCTGGGGCCTGCTCCGGATTCCCCTTCGCTTAACCAGGATGGGGTACACCTACAATGTCTCCATTGAGGATTTTAAGATCCTTGATGAGCGCGGACGACCGTTGAGAATGGATACCTCTAGCAGGGGAGGGATTTTTGAAGCCAAATGGTATTATGCCGCTTCCAACGAGCAGAGGACCTTTCATTTTCATTATCGCTTGAGAGGCGGGATCATCTCCTATCCAGAAGTGTCGGAGCTTTACTGGCAGGTTATCGGCAGCGGCTGGGATAAGCCCACAAAATCCGCCACTGTGTTCGTCCACCTCCCTGAACCTGTGAACAGCCAGCAGGATATCCTGGTTTACGGTCATGGGCCTCTCTCAGGCAGGGCGGAAATTGTGGACAGGGAAACGACTCGTTTCACCGCCTCGAACATCCGAGCCGGTCAGTTCATGGAGATCCGGATGGTGTGGCCTGCAGGGCTTGTCTCCGGCGTCTCCTCCAACCGCCACACAAGGGAATCCATCATGCAGGAAGAAGCCCGCTTTGTGCAGGAGACGATCGAGAAAGCACGCCAAGCCCAAGAAGAAGCCGCACGGAGGCAGAAAAGCCAGAGGCGCCTGCTGTATTTCTGGTTGGCCTGGCTAATCGCTGCTCCGTTGATCTGGCTGCCCTTCTTTGTGCGTTACTGGAAAAAAGTCGGGAAAGATTACAGGTTTGACGATATCCCTGAATACTACAGGGAAGTTCCCTCAGACCTTTCACCGGCACTTGTCGAGGTCCTTCTCCGCGAAGGCCGGGATATCACGCCCCGCTCGTTCACAGCAACTTTGTTTGACCTGGCCAGACGGGGCTATATCGAAATGGATGATAAACTTGTGGAAAAGAGGCGTCTTTTCGGGACAAAGCAGGTGTACGAGACAACGATCACTCTCAAGAAAGACTTCATGGATGACTCAAAGCTCCATTCCTATGAACATGCGCTCCTCCACCATCTGTTCGTGACAGTGGGAGAGCAATACCCCAAGAAAGGAGCTAAGATCAAGCTCGAAGAGCTCGAGGATTATCTCCAGAAAAAAGCCAAGGAATTTCAGAAATGGTACAGAGGATGGATGAAATCAGTGCGAAGGGAGTCCAAGAAGCTCCAATTTATCGAACCGGCAAGCACGAAGATGCGCACTATATTCCTGGCCGCCACAATGCCTCTCGCCTTTTTCACTGGGAATATTGTGCTCTTGTTGCTGTCCAGCATCCTGATACCGAAGATCAAGCGGAGAGGCCGTCAATGGGCTAGAGAGAATGAGTTATGGAGAGCTCTTGACCGGTTTCTGGATGATTTTGCCCGGTTTAAGGACCTACCTCCGGAGGCCTACAAGCTCTGGGAGCATTACTTAGTGTTTGGCATCTTATTCGGAAACGCGAAGAAGATTATTAAAAAGCTCCCCATCATTCTCAAGGATGAGCGGGCTGTGGCACCGGTCTGGTACTACGGATTCAACCGGATGGCTTTTATAAGTAGCGGACGCATCGAGAGCATGATCAACAGCATCGAATCGATGTCCACCTCCATCGTCCAGGCCAGTACCTCTGCGGCCCATTATTCTTCCGGAGGCGGAGGCGGATTCAGCGGAGGTGGAGGCGGCGGAGGTGGAGGCGGAGGCGGCACGGCCGGGTAACCAGACCGGACGAACAGGAATGAATGAGCGAAAAAAGGGTTTGTGTTTGAGAAAACGCCCTAATCCAATATTAAAGGTGATATGACTATGGGAAAGGTTATCACACGACGCGATTTCATCAAGGGAAGCACTGTGGCGGTCTTAGGAGCTGCATGGAGTTTTCCCCTACAACAGGTCAAGAAATCAAAAGTCATCTTGATTCGCCATAAGGATGCACTGGATGAGAACTCCAGGATCAATGGAGAGGTCATCCAGAAAATGTTGGATGAAGCGGTTATGACTTTGTTCGGTCAGGAGGATCCGGTCGAGGCTTTCAAAAAGATAATTCAACCGGGAGAAATCGTGGGGATAAAGAGCAATGTCTGGTCGTACCTCCCGACTCCGCCTGAAGTTGAGAACGCCATCAAGCGGCGGCTGATCGGTGTCGGAGTGAAGGAAGAAAATATCGGCATTGATGACCACACTGTTCGGACCAACCCGATATTTGTCAATTCCACTTCTCTGATCAATGTCCGGCCTCTCCGGACCCATTATTTAGCCGGAGTTAGCGGCTGCATGAAGAACTACATCATGTTTGCCAAATCTCAGCCGGCTCATCACCCGAACAGCTGCTCGGACCTGGGCTCACTTTTTTATCTGCCTCAAGTTAAAGGGAAGACGCGGTTGAATATTCTCTGTGCCCTGACTCCTCAGTTTCACGGACGTGGTCCTCACCATTTCAGCCGGCGATATGTCTGGGATTATGGAGGGTTGATTGTCGGTCAGGATCCGGTGGCAGTGGATGCGACCGGTCTGCGTCTCATCATAGCCAAGCGCACCGAACAACTCGGGAAAGACAGAGCCATCCCGCCTGTACCCAGGCATATTCGGGATGCAGATGTGAAACACGGATTGGGCACGAGCGATCCGAGTAAAATTGATTTGATCAAGCTGGGCTGGCAAGACGACATTTTAATCTGAGATAAGTTGGGGACAGCCCCTAATTAATAAAGTGAGATAGTATGATTGTCATTGCGAGAAAAGAGTGGCAATCTCATAAAAAGTATAAATGCGGAGAATAAAAATGGTCTCTTCCATAAAAAAACTGCTTTCCACAGCATTAATTCTAATGCTGGTTTGCTCAGGCGTTGGAAAACCCTCCCAGGATTTGGGAATTGAATATGTGAGCAGCTTACTCTGGTCCAAAGCCTATGACGCGAAAATAATCGGCGAGCGCGCCTTTTGCGCTTTCCTGAACGGTCTGGTTATCCTGGATGTGTCGGATAAAAGTAAACCCGTTTTCGTCTCCAGCCTTTATCTCGGAGGGGGATTCGCGATAGACATAAATAATAACCTCGCTTATGTGGCCGCAGGAGTCAAAGGACTCCATATCGTGGATGTCTCTGATATCAAGGCTCCTTTTCTCAAGGGTTCTTTCGATACTCCCGGCGAAGCAAAAGATGTAGCTGTAGCCGGAAACTATGCGTACCTGGCAGACGGCCATTCGGGCCTTCAGGTAGTGGACATCAGCAAGCCTTCTTCTCCCAGGCTGGCTGCTTCTCTGGATACACCCGGGACAGCCGGGGGAGTGATCATTAGCGGGGATCATGCCTATCTCGCAGACGGCTCTTCCGGACTTCAGATCATCAACATCAGCGATCCTTCAAAGCCCAAACTTGAAGGCGCGTATGACACTCCGGGTACGGCAGAAAGCGTGGCTCTTTCCGGGAATATGGCCTATGTGGCGGATGGTTCCCCCGGGCTTCAGGCTATAGACATAAGCCGTCCATCTTCTCCGGAGTTGACCTCTTCTCTTATGACATCCGGTTACGCCCGGGGAGTGACCGTGAGAGAGAACCTTGCTTTTGTCGGAAACCTGTATGACGGAGGCTTCCAGATTATCGATATCAGTGATCCAAAGGCTTTGAATGTGTTAGCAACTCGAAAGTACACCATGTATAACGAAGCCTGGAATGTGACTGTCAGTGGTGACTATGCCTATGTCGTGGATTATTTTGCCGGCATTCATTTATTGAGCATTAGCGACCCCTCTTCACCTGTGACCGCAGGCTTATACTACACGCCTGGCTCAATTATTGTGTCAGCCGCTATAGGAAAAATGATCTACGCTGTGGGCGATTTATCAGGGCTGCAGGTGATAGACATCAGTGATCCTTATGCGCCGAAAGTGGTTGCCTCCAGGGGACGGATGAGAGGGATTCATGGATTGACGGCGGACGGGGCCTATGTCTATATCACCGACAGATGGTCACTCAAGACTTTCTCTGTCGGAGATCCGTCAAAAACAAATCTTATCCATACTCTTCGAACACCTGGCGTGGCAAGGACTGTGGTTACACGGGGGAATTTGGTGTATATGACCTCTGACCATTCCGGCTTTCATGTCATAGATGTCAGTGAGCCGAAAGCGCCTAAGATAATAGGCTCTTATCCGATGCCTGGGTTTGCCTACGGTCTTGCAGTCAGCGGAGACTATGCCTATGTGGCCAACAGCGATACTGGCTTTCACATCATAGACATCAGCTATCCTGCATCGCCTGATCTTGTGAGTTCTCTTGAAACGCCCGGCCTGGCTTATGGAGTGGCCATTAAAGGAAACTATGCCTATCTGGCTGACGGTGATTCAGGTCTGCAGATAATCGATGTCGGTGATCCCAAGGTTCCATCGATTGTCGGTTCATGTCCGACTGAAGGTTTTTCCAACGGAGTGGCTGTCAAAGGAAAATATGCCTATGTCTCGGATGAGATTGTCGGCTTGATGAAAGTCGATATCAGCAATCCGAAAGCCCCGAAACTAGTCAGTCAGTTCGATACTCCGGGTGAGGCGGCTGCGGTTACTGTCTGCGGTGAGTATCTGGTCCTGTCAGATTCGTTTTCTCTGTTGATACTCAAATGAGCAAAAATAGGAGCACAAATTGGGGGCTGTCCCCAATTAAATAGACGGAGCGCAGAAAAAGGAAACGGGTCCCTTTCTCTGCAGGATTGTCATGCAATGAATGTAGTGACGCGGCAATCTCACAAAATGTCATTGCCAACAAAATGTGGTAACCTTGATAAGTGTTATTACGAATGTAGTGCGGCAGTCCTGGTAAATGTCATTGCAAACAGAGGGTGGCAATCTCATAAGGAAAAATATTTATAATGAAAATCACAGTCTGTGAATTGAACAACGAACCGGATGATTTTGCCAGAAACTGGGAGATGCTCGTCTCTCATGTAAAAGTCGAAAAAAGCGATATAGTGCTTCTCCCCGAGATGACTTTTTATCCCTGGTTTGCCTGGAAGAAGGAGTATGATTCATCCATCTGGCAAGAGGCTGTGGACGCGCATGATAAATGGGAGCTTCGCCTTCGAGAATTGGCTCCGGCCATAGTTCTTGGAACACGCCCAATCGATCAAAATGGAAAACGCTTCAACCAGGCTTTCATTTGGGAAGAAGAGGCTAGACTTCAGGCCGCACGCTCCAAATATTATTTACCGAATGAGGAAGGATTCTGGGAGGCTTCCTGGTATGATAGGGGCGATAGAGATTTTGTTCCGATACAAACAGAGCAGGCTTTGATCGGGTTTGCTATCTGCACAGAAATCTGGTTTTTCGAGCACTCCCGTGCGTACGGCAAAATGGGAGTCCATTTGGTGGCCTGCCCACGGGCCACGCCAAAATCCACGTTGGATAAATGGCTTGTGGCCGGACGCGCCGCCGCCGTTGTCTCGGGTGCCTTCTGCATCTCATCGAACCGCATTAATCTCAGCGGTGAAGGAGCAGACCTCGGCGGTCAGGGCTGGATTGTCGGTCCGGATGGGGATGTTCTGGGCCAGACGACTCAAAAAAAGCCGTTCTTGACAGTTGATGCCGACCTGAGCAAGGCCGAACAGGCCAAGCGAACTTACCCCCGCTACGTCATAGAATAGGGGGACGTTCCCCAAGGTGCCACCTTAGCCTACGCGGTTAGTTTTCTATGAGTCTATTTATAAACGATATGCAAAAATAATTGCCCAAGAGCTAAGGTGGTACCTTGGGGAACGTCCCCATTGTATTTTGACATCTTTTTTCTCCTGTGATAAAGCTACAGGGAGTGAAATCAATTGGATTTGGGGAGAATTTTATGGCAACACAAAAATCACCATTAACCCGTCGCAATTTTTTATCAACTTCAGCCAAAATGGCTCTGGCTGCAGCCAGCCTCCCTTTGCTGAGAAAATCGCCAGTGCTGGCGAAACCACTAGACAGAAAATTAAAAGTGGCTCTGGTCGGAACCGGAATCAGGGGAAGCGGCACCTGGGGAAAAACACTCCTCGATAACTACAGCGATGTCCTGGATATGGTCGGCCTCTGTGACATCAATCCCATCCGGATGGAGTACGCCAAAGGCTACTTGGGAGCGACCTGCCCGACATTCACTGATTTCCAGCAAATGATAAAAGAAACCGATCCGGACACAGTGATAGTGACCACCACGGACTGCTTCCACGCCAAATACATCTGCCAGGCAATGAGGATGGGATGCGATGTGATTACCGAGAAACCCATGGCCACAGACGAAAAAATGGCCCAGGAAATCCTGGATACGGAGAGGAGTACTGGTAAAAAAGTGATTGTGACATTCAATTACCGCTACAGCCCTGAAGCCGTTAGAATCAAGGAAATCCTGATGTCCAGGGAGATTGGGGATATCACCTCGGTCGATTTCAATTATTATCTGGATGTCTATCACGGCGCCTCCTATTTCCGCAGATGGCACGGGCTCAAGCAGTTCTCGGGTTCTCTCTTTGTCCATAAAGCGACGCATCATTTTGACCTGATGAACTGGTGGCTCTCAGCAGAGCCGGTGGAAGTCTATGCCCACGGCGAGCTTCGCACCTACGGCTACAACAGCCCTTTCCGCAGCATCCGCTGCATGAACTGCCCCCACAAAGAGAAGTGTGATTTTGACTGGGATATCACCACCAACAAACACCTCATGAAACTCTACGTCAACGCCGAATCCGCGGATGGCTATATCCGGGATTCCTGTGTTTTCCGGAAGAAGATCAACATCTGGGACACCATGACCGCTCAAGTCCAGTACCACAACCGGGTGATGATGAGCTATTCGCTGAATGCCTTTATGCCGTATGAGGGGTATTTTGTCGGCTTTAATGGAACGAAGGGCCGGCTGGATGCGCGCATCTACCACAACCAGCCCTGGAAAATCGCCAGTCTGGCCGATTTCCGGATAACCCATAATTTCAAAACAAGCCAGACATTCAGCATGAAGTCAGGCGGAAGCGGTCACTGGGGGGCAGACCAGATCATGCAGGACAGGATCTTCAGGAAACCAGGGCCTGATCCATTGGGGCAGGCAGCAGGAAGCAGGGCAGGAGCACTCTCTATCCTGATCGGGATAGCTGCCCGCCGCAGCATCGAACAGGAACGTCCGTTCAAGATCGAAGAACTGGTCAAGATGTAATATGGGGACGTTCCCCAAGGTGACAGACTGTATTAATGCTGAGAAAGGTTTTTTAGATTTACCCAATGATTTTTATGCATTTGAGAATGCGGAGTCTCGACAGTTTTCATCTCAACCAGCGGCTTTTTGTTTTATCATCAGGAAAAACCATATTTCTATAACTGAGATGGCACCTTAGGGAACATCCCCGTATTTCCATATATATAAAGGAGGATATCATGCCAGAAAAAAAGTGCACTCCAAAGAAATATTGTTCTGGACAATTATCCCGGCGAGAATTCCTGGGACGCTGCACTGCATATGCAGCGGGAATATCCGCCATGTCCTATCTTGCTTCGCCTGGTTATGCCCGGTCTTCCTCGGCAATGAGATTATCGCCGGATAAAAACAGCCAAACTAAAATCCGGCTTGTCCTGGCCCACCCCTCCTCCAAAGAGCCCTGCTGGCCGAACATAGGTTATGATTTTGAAGGACGCAAGAAGGAATTTGTGAAGATGATCCGAAAGGAGTGTCCGGATATCGAATTCTTTCCTGTTACAGCTCGAAAAGACGAGGATGCCAAAATAGTTTTGCAGTCCGACGCGGAGGTCGACGGCTACATTGTCTATTTGGCCGGATGTCTCTGGGGAAACGTGCCGGAAATCATCGCCGCTTCTGGAAAACCGACGGTCATTATCGATAATCTTTTCGCAGGCTCCGGGAAGTTCCTGACCGGGTACTCCCGAGCCAGGCGGCAAGGTCATAAAGTGGTCGGCGTTTCCTCCTCTGATTTTAAGGATGTTGTTGAGGCGGTTCGCTGTATTGATTGCGTCAATAAACTTCGTCACTCAACTGCCCTGGTGGTCGGCGGACAGCCAGACAAAAAGATTGAAGAGCTTTTCGGAACAAAGATGAAGGGGATTGACTTCCCGGAAATCAGCGCGGCTTACAAAAAAGCCGATCGAAAAGAAGCGAAAAAGTGGTCTGAGAGATGGATGAGAGAGGCGGCCAAGATCATCGAACCTTCTCGCCAGGATATCGAACAGTCGGCAGTCATGTATATTGCCATGCGGGACCTGATGGACAAATATTCCGCCAGAGCGATAGCCGTCAACTGCCTGGGCGGATTTTATGGCGGCCATCTTCCCGCTTATCCCTGCCTGGGCTTCATGCAGCTCAACAACGATGGCTATGTTGGAGCCTGTGAGGCTGACCAGCGGTCAACCTTGACTATGCTTTTGATGGCTTATCTGGTCAACCGGCCCGGATTCATATCCGACCCCGTGATCGATACAGTCAAAAATCAGATCATCTATGCTCACTGTGTCGCGCCGACCAAAGTTTTCGGTCCACAGGGGACTTCTAATCCATACCATATCCGCAGTCATTCTGAGGACCGCAAAGGGGCGTGCAACCGATCGCTCATGCCGTTAGGGGAGATGACCACCACCATACTGTTTGACGCAGGAAAGAAACAGGTCATCTTGCATCAGGGGAAAACTGTGGCTAACGTGGACCTGGACCTGGCCTGCCGGAATAAGCTGGCTGTGGAAGTCGAGGGCGATATTTACAAGCTGATGAACCACTGGGACACGTGGGGCTGGCATCGGGTGACATTCTACGGAGACTATAGAAGGCAGGTTACCAACATAGCATCCTTTTTAAACTTTGAAGTATTTGAAGAAGCTTGATACAATACTCGGCTATTGGAATTTATTGCGGAAGAGATTTTTCTGACTTTATAGATTAAGACAAGAGATTCATTTAACCCATTCAGGAGAACAAGATGGCTTTGAGCAAAAAAGATTTTAAGGGAAAAGAGATCAGTTGTGATGCGTACACTCTGGCGGATTTCTATGATTTTGAGAGCAATGACCTCTTTGAGGTGGCGGATTATTTCTGGAAATTCATTTCTGATGCAATGAAGAAGAAGTACATGATTTATGGCCAGCCGGTTATGTCCGCTCCAGCCGCTGAATTCAACGTTTATGACCATTTCTCCCATAAGGTCCGAAAATTCTTGAATTTCTGTTCATACAACTATCTCGGGTATTCACTGCATCCCGAAGTTATTAAAGCTGTCCAGAACACTATCACTGAATTCGGCACTGGGGCTGTCTCTGCGCCACTCCTCAGCGGCTACTATAGTTTATTGAAGCAACTGGAAGATGAAATTGCTCAAATGAAGGGGAAAGACTCTGCCATCGTGTTTTCAACCGGATACGCGACGAATCTGGGAATATTATCAGCGCTCCTCAGACCTGGAGATATCGCACTGGTTGATATCCTTTCTCATGCGTCCATCTATGATGGAGCCAGGCTGTCCGGGGCCAAAATAAAAGTATTCGGCCATAACAGCCCTCAGCATCTGGAGAGAGTCCTTAAGGGTTTGAAGACAAAAAGAGCGATCGTCTGTGTGGAAGGTGTGTACAGCATGGATGGAGATCTCTCTAACCTTCCTGAAATCATCCCGATCTGCAAAAAATACGGGGCTAAAATACTGGTCGATGAAGCCCATTCCTCCCTTGTTTTTGGAGAAAAGGGCGGGGGAGTGGCGGAACATTTCGGCCTTGAAGATCAAGTCGATATTTCTATAGGCACCTTCAGCAAATCCTTCGGAGCGATCGGAGGGTATGCCGCAGGAACAGAAAAGCTCATGACTTATCTGAGGATTTTTTCAAGGTCTTACATGTTTTCCTGCGCCATGGCCCCTCACACAGCTGCCGGTATCCTCAAAGTCCTCGAAATATTCCGCAACGATAAATCAGCTTTAAAGAAACTCTGGGAAAACACCAGATATATACATGCCAAGCTCAGGGAAGCCGGTCTGGATATCGCAGAAACAAAATCACCGGTTGTCCCGGTTATGGCTGGTTCGGATTTGAGGCTGCGGGAGATCAGTAAGAGGCTTCAAAAGAAAGGCCTCTACACAGGCGTTGTTACCTATCCTGCGGTTTCCAAGAATAAAACCAGACTTAGACTCTCTATATCGGCCCATCATACAAGGGAACAATTGGATGAGTGCGTCAGGATGCTCAAAGAAGTCTATGACAGCATGAAAGGCTGGAAACCG
>Ga0180438_10002455_pt1 | contig 30189 bp, 29 predicted proteins | sample SS_ome_12_FD_132455 | JGI IMG/M metagenome (GOLD analysis project Ga0180438, IMG submission 132455) | Hypersaline lake sediment archaeal communities from the Salton Sea, California, USA - SS_3_D_2 metaG | ecosystem: Environmental > Aquatic > Non-marine Saline and Alkaline > Hypersaline >...
GGAGATCGCTGTGCTCAAGGCGGCCGGCAGCGAGGACAATGCCAAATTGGCGGAGTTGGAAAAGGTGCTGGATCGGGTCAAGGCTCTTTCCGAGTTCAATCCCATGCTGGGTCACCGTGGGTGCCGCCTGGGAATCACCTTCCCGGAGATCATCGAGATGCAGGCTCGCGCCATCTTCGAAGCCGCCTGTCAGTTGGCTAAGGAGGGAGAGGAAGTCCTTCCCGAGATCATGGTGCCGCTCATCGGTTCGGTCAAGGAGCTGGCCCATCAGAAGAGGATCATCGTCAAGACGGCCGAGGAGTTGATCCAGCAGTATGGAGTAGAGCTCAAGTACACCGTAGGAACCATGATCGAAATCCCGCGGGCAGCCATCACAGCGGAAGAGGTGGCAGGAGAGGCGGAGTTCTTTTCCTTCGGGACCAACGATTTGACCCAGACCGCCTTCGGGATTTCGCGCGACGATGGGGCCGGTTTCATCAACCATTATCTGACCCATGGAATCTGGCCGGACGATCCCTTCATGACGGTGGATATAAAGGGAGTGGGTGAACTGATGCGCTGGGCGGTGGAGAGGGGCCGTCGTACCCGACCCGACCTCAAGGTAGGAATCTGCGGCGTGCACGGCGGTGACCCGCGTTCCATTTTCTTCTGCCATTCCATCGGACTCAATTATGTGAGCTGCTCCGCCTATCAGATCCCTATCGCCCGGTTGGCGGCCGCCCAGGTGACACTCCGAGAAGCTTCCCATTAACGGACCGGGTTTCGGTGTCCGGCCGGATCGGCACCTGAGGAATCCGGCGGTCTCTGGGAAACTTAGGGTGTGAAAAGCGGAGATGAGCCGAATCCCATGACAACATAATTGAAACTCCGTCTTTTATTAAAATTCCCGTTCGACCGCGATCGCTATCTCAACCGATACGGGGGGACTATTGCCGGCATGGTGGGCGCTCCCGAGTTCGCCATATTGTGTGCTCAGGGGATTTTTGGTATGAATAGGAAATAGCCATGCTCGAGCTCAAGCCGGTTCGAAGCCTCCTCCAACGCCGCCGTTTTCCATTTCGGTTCGTGTACAGTGATTCCTACTGGATGGTCGATCTGGGCAATCACGTCTTCCCGATCAAGAAGTACCGGCTCATATATGAGCGGCTTCTGGCCGTTGGAGTCCGGAAAGACAATTTTTTGGTTCCCGAGCCCGTGTCCGGCCAAAATCTGCGGCTCGTCCATAGTGACCGATACATCCGAAAGATCAGAGAGGGCAAGCTTTCCCAGGCCGAAATGCTGGCCTTGGAGATACCTTACTGCCAGGAATGCGTGGATTTCGCCCTGCTCACGGTGGGAGGAACCATCCTCGCCGCAGAAGAGGCGCTGGAGTCCGGGCTGTGCATTCACATCGGAGGGGGATTTCACCATGCGTTTTCCGGCCATGGAGAAGGATTCTGCATTTTCAACGACGTGGCGGTCGCCCTGGAAAGGATGAAACGGCAGGACCGTATCCAGCGTGCCATGGTGGTGGACTGCGACGTACATCAAGGAAACGGAACGGCCGAGATCTTCGCGGATAAAGACTATGTGTTCACTTTCTCACTCCATCAGATGGATATCTATCCGGCGGAAAAATCCTTCTCCAACCAAGATGTCGGCCTGTGGTCCGGTGATGGAGACGAAGCGTACTTATCCGCTCTGCAGGACAGTTTTCCCCGGCTCTATGAGATGTTTCGGCCCGATCTGGTCTTCTATCTGGCAGGTGCGGATCCATTTAAAGGAGATCAACTGGGAGGTTTGGACCTTTCTTTGGAGGGACTCAGGAAGCGTGACCTGGTGGTGATCGAGCACGCCCGCAAGGCGGACCTGCCTCTGGTCATCGTGCTGGCGGGAGGATATGCCTTCGATATTCAGGATACGGTGTCCATTCACATGAACACCATCGACACGGCCCGACATGTCGAGCGCCGGAAGACATCGTTTTTCCGGAGGGTGCGCTTCCGTCCCGCTCGGACCGCGTAGTCCTCGCCTATCGCCTTTTGGTTTCCGCAGCGATCCACTGCAGATAAGCCGGTGATCCCCTCTTTATCGGAAGGGCGATGACCTCGGGCACGTCATAGGGGTGCATCCGGAGGATCGCCTCTTCCAGGGGAGGGAAGAGATCTTCCCGGGTCTTGATGATCAGCACGAACTCCTCGTCCTGCTGAATCTTATCTTCCCACCAATAATGGGACTCCACCGTGCCCGAGATGTTGACACAGGCGGCCAGCCGCCGGGCCAGCAGATCTCCGGCGATCTTCCGTCCGCTCGCTTGATCCGGAACCGTACATAAAACCACGATGTATCCAACCATGTCCGTCTCCTCTAAGATGCAAATCCATTATAAATGAGCGCATCGGTGATGGCGAGGCCGGAAGAGATAAGCGTCGATGCCAGGTCCGGGTTAAGGTTGGAGAAAGATATGGGCGAAGACTTTGGCATCGCCCAGCATGTTGTCGATCACACAGGATTCGTTGGGCTGGTGGGCGGTCTCCTCGTTCCTGGACCAGCAGGCCGCTGCAAAGCCCGCACGGCGGAAATAGCCTGCCACGGTTCCCCCCCCAATTCCCACCGGTTTTCCCGTTTTCCCGTAGATGTCACCGATGGCCTTTTGGAGGGCCCGCACCACCGGCGCTTCCGGCGATGTGGGCGGAGCCGCCGGAGAATTCTGGATTTCTTCGATACGGATCTCGACTCCCGACCGCTGCGCCACGGCATCCGCGATCCCTCGGATCTTTCCCATAACCTCTTCAATGTCATAGCGGGGTAGGATACGGCAGTCCATGTAGAAAATATCATCCCCCGGGATGGTGTTGATGTTGGGCACGTTGTTTTCCTTCTTGGTAGGCTCGAAGGTGGATATGTTAGGCTCGAAGATGGGATCGGCATCGCCGTAGAGACGATATAGCCGATCCAGCTCGGTTATCAAGTAGGCGGCAGCCTTGAAGCTGTTGGCCCCTTTTTCCGGAGTAGATCCATGGGTCTGCATGCCAATGGTCTCGAATCTGAGCCATAGGATGCTCTTCTCGGCCACCTCGATCTGAGTTCCCTCTGCGTTGCCGGCATCCGGGACGATGATCAGGTCCTGCTCGCGGAAGTAGTCGGTGTGCCGGAGGACATAATCGATGCCTTTCTGATTCCCCATCTCCTCGTCGGCCACCAGTGCCAGGCCCACATCGTAGCGGGGAAGAAGACCCGTGTCGCAAAAGGCCTTAACCGCAAATAGCGAAGCCACCATGTCCTGCTGGTTGTCTTCCACACCCCGGCCATAGATTTTCCCTCCCTCTACCCAGGCGTGGAATGGATTGCCTCGCCAAAGGGCGAGCTCTCCTGGTGGGACTACGTCCATGTGGGTCATGATCCATATGGTCTTTTGTGAGCTGTGGCCCGAGTACTTGGCGATGATATTGGGGCGGTAGCCGCAGGAGGCATCCAGGTCCGGTGTTTTGATCAGATCGATGCTGTCGAAGCCGTTGGCCCTCAGATATTCCAGCAGAATCTCTGCCTTTTGGGCTTCCCCCTCTCCACCGCTGGCCGGTGCAATGGCGGGTGTGGCGCAGAGTCTGATCTGAAGATCAATCATGGCATGGCGGTAGCTATCTATCATGTGATTGATTCTTGTCAGGTCAGACATGGGACTCGTCGATCCCCCACTATAGCACCGCCCCGGTTGTCTGACAAGACTTTTTAACGAGTCATAATTAAGTAATTCAAAGGCGGCCGTTTACAGTCCCGAGGCATAGAATTCCGGTTTCTTGACATTTCCCCAGGCAGGGAATACATTAGCCCTGATGCATATCGGTTTGGACCTGAGGTCCTTCCTTAAGGACGAAACCGGGATCGGCGTGTACTTCAAGTATCTTCTTCTGTCTATGGCTGAGATCGACCGGTCAAATCACTACTATCTTTTCTCCGCTTCATTCAAGGCCCGCTTTCCGCGGGCCAAACTTCCCGATTTCCTCCACATGCGGTTTCTCGACCTGCGGATGCCGTCCCGGCTACTGGATGGGATATGGAATCGATTCCAGCAGCCCACCTTCGACAGCTTTTTCCGAGCGCGCCTGGATCTGACCCATTCCGCCACTCCTTTGCTGTTGCCGACCGCGGGCAAGACCGTAGTCACGGTGCATGACCTGTTCTATATCGATCATCCGGAGATGACCGATCGGCATACCCGCCGTTTCTTGGTCCGACACACGGCGAATTCCCTGCTCCGGGCCGATGGCGTGATCGCGGTCTCGCATTTCACCCGGGAAGATCTCCTGCGCAAATTCGATCTGAATCCTGCCAAGGTCAAGGTCATTTATCACGGGACCAGCCTGCCTTTTCGAGTGCCCCTGACCAAGGCCTTCCAGATGGTGCTGCGAAAGAAATATCGGCTGCCATCCACGTTTCTCTTGTTCGTGGGAGCCGTGGAGCCCCGCAAGAATCTCATCACGCTCGTGGATGCCCTCAAGATCCTGCACGAAAAAGCCGATCCCATCGAGTTGATCATTGCCGGCCGCAAGGGATCGGATTATCCCCGGATCCAGGAACGCATTGTCAGGAATGGGCTGGAGGCATGGGTGAGGGTGCTGGATTATCTGCCGGATGAAGATATCCGGGGGATGTACAGCCTCGCCACTTTGTTCGTCTTCCCTTCTCTATGTGAGGGATTCGGCTTCCCGCTGCTGGAAGCCATGGCCTGCGGGGTACCGATTGTTGCATCCAATGTTTCGGCACTTCCGGAGATCGCCGGAGATGCGGCCCTTTTCTTCGATCCTAAATCCTCCGTCGAAATGGCGGCTGCTATTCAGCGCGGCCTGGAAAATGACGAGACGCGGGGCACCCTGATTGCGCGCGGTAAACGACGTTTCCAGGATTTTGACTGGGAGCACTCGGCACGTGAGACCCTGGACTTTTATCGGGTGGTGGCCGGATCGGGATGAGGTATGCGGGTTGCGGTTGACGGATTTGAAGTGGCCATCCCCATGGGCGGAGTGGGGCGCATATCCGCCGCCCTGCTGGAAGAGCTGGCCCGGCTGGCACCGGAAAACCAGTTTATCCTGTTCGTGCGGAGGCCGACCGGTCTGCCCTGGCCATCCAATGTGACAGAAAAAGCCCTGGATCCGGATTGCGGCTATATCCGTTGGCAGAACGGCCCTTTGCGCAGAGCCCTTAAAACATGGGGGCCGGATGTTCTGCTGGCCCCCAACTATACCCTTCCTGTTTTTTACCGCAGACCGGCGGTGCTGTTCGAGCATGATATTTCCTTCGTTTCCTACCCCATGTGGTATTCCCGACGAGATCGGGTGAAGCTGCGCTGGCTGGTGCCCCACAGCCTCAAGCGAGCCTCTGTTGTTGTCACCGAGTCGGAGTTCACCAAGCAAGAGATCCTGAAGCATTTTCCGTTTATTCCGGCTGACAAGGTCCGTGTCGTCTATCCGGGAGTCACCGCAAATTTCCGCCGTGCTTCCCGGGAGGAGATCGTCGGCTGGAAGAAACGCAAAGGCCTGTCCGAAAAAAAGCTGGTGGGTTTTCTCGGATCCATCTTCAATCGTAGGCATATCCCGGAGCTGGTGGAAGCGGTCGAGATTCTGCGGCGAAAGAACCCGGCGGTCCAATTGTATATGGTCGGTCGGGACCGCACGCATCCGCCGCAGGTGATAACGCGAATGGTCGACCGGGATTGGATCCTGTGGGAGCATGGGATGGGAGACGGAGAGGTTTCACTCTTTTACTCCGCCTGTGATGTGTTCGTCTACCTCTCGGATTATGAAGGATTTGGATTGCCTCCATTGGAAGCTTTGACCTGTGGAACGGTCCCGTTGCTCTTGAACCGAACCTCTCTAGCCGAGGCATATGCCGGCATGGCGGTGATGGTGGACCGACCGGATCCCCGGGAGGTCTGCGCTGCGTTGGATAAGGTGCTCACGGATGAGGGGCTGAGACGCAGGATTCTTGCCGAATTTGAACGGCGAAGAGGGCAATTTTCCTGGAGGATCGCCGGCCAAGAGGTGGGCCGAATCATGCGGTTGGTGGTGGGAGCCTCGCGGTTATGAATCCCGATAGCCTAGATCTTTCCGTGATCCTGGTGAGCTACAACGCCTGCGTGCTGCTGGAGGCGTGCCTGCGCTCTTTAACCTCTAGCCTGGCCGACTTCTCGCATGAGATCATCCTGGTTGACAATGCCTCTCAGGATGGAACCGTCGAAATGGTGGAGCAGGCCTTTCCGGAGGTGCGCCTCATCCGTAATCGTGAGAACTTAGGTTATCCGATAGCCAACAACCAGGGTATCGCTGCAGCCGGCGGAGAACATGTGCTGTTGCTCAATCCGGATACCGAAGTCCTTCCGGGGGCTTTCGAACGCTTGATTACTGAGTTGCGTGACAGACCTCGAGCGGGAGCGGTGGCTCCCATATTGCGGCTTCCCTCGGGGCGCATCCAGGTCTCCTTCGGCTGGTCGGTGGGTTTTCTGTCGGAGCTTGCGAAAAAATTGGTCTTGAACCGATATCTCAGCCGATGGGCGGGAAGGACTAAGTCGCCGCGGAAGGTGGGATGGCTGGGCGGTGCCTGTCTTTTGATCCGGAGCGAGGTTCTTGAGCAAGTGGGGGGATTCGATGAGATGTTCTTCCTTTATTTCGAAGACATCGACCTGTGCTACAGGATTCGGGAACTGGGTTTCGACCTCTACCTGGTCCCAGAAGGTGAGATTCGTCATGTGGGAGGAGCCGCCACATCGGCATTGGGACTGGCCGGTCGTTTTCATTACCGCCGTAGCCAGCTTCGGTTCTATAGGAAGCACGCTTCCCCAATCTCCCGATGGTGCTTGAAGGGCTATCTCCGGCTGAATTTTTGGGTTCTCTATCTCCGCGGAAAAATTAGGCGAACTGGAGATTTGGACATGAGGAAGCGTTTTTTCAGCCTACTCAGAGAGCAATGAACGCCTATAAAATACTCCTGATGATCGACCGGGCTTACTTGGGCGGGGGGCAGCAGAACCTGCTGACATTGGCTGAGCGACTTGACCGCACCCTATTCGATGTCACGGTGTGTTCGGAGGGTGAGGGACCACTGGTCGACATGGTGCTTGAACGGGGTATTGTGCATCGAGGCCTGCCTTTCCGAAAAGGTTTGAGTCGCACACTATACAGGATGGTTCGCGCTTTCATGCGTCAATCCGGATTTGATATCGTGCACACCCACGGTGGGGTGGCAGGACTGTACGGCCGGTGGGCGGCACGGTCTGCCCGTGTGCCGGTGATTGTCCATACGCTGCACGGCATCCATTATCTACACGACCGAAATCCAGCACGTCGTGCCGCATTGATCGCGCTGGAAAAGCGGTATACTCGCTTCACGGATGCGGTCGTGTGTGTATCAGAACATGTGCGCCGCCAGAGTCTCGAATACGGTTTGGCGCCGCCATCCAAGACGGTCCTGATCAAGAACGGGATTGATTTTGATCTTCAGGTTCCTCCTGAGTCGGAGGAATTTCGGTTGCTCGCTACCCGTTTGGACCTGGACTCCGCCGCTCCTTTGATCGGATCAGTAGCCCGATTGGATCGCGTCAAGGACTTGGCCACTCTGGTCAGAGCCGCCCCCCTTATCCGCGAGCGATTGCCTCGGGCACGGATTGTGGTAGTAGGTGCCGGCCCCGAAGAAAGGCACTTGAAGAACTTGGTGCACAACCTGGATTTGCAGAATATCGTTGTCTTCGTGGGCGAGCGGAGTGATGCCCGGAACTGGATGGCGCGCATGGATGTCTTCGTGCTTCCTTCTCTGCATGAGGCCCTCCCTTATGTTCTACTCGAAGCGGCAGCCTTGGAGAAACCGGTAGCGGCATCGGATGTGGATGGGATCCGAGAGCTGGTGAGCGACGGGGCAACCGGACGTCTGATTCCGCCCGGTGATTCGAAGCATCTGGCGGCCGCCGTCATTCGGCTGGCCGAGGATCGGGAGCTGAGCCAACGGATGGGGAAGAACTTGAGGTCAGCTTTATACAGCGAGTATGCCGTGGATGGAATGGTACAGCTGACTCAGGAGCTTTACCTGAACCTTTCTGGGGGACGTCCCCCGAGGTGCCATCCTGCTTCTGTACTGTCCAGCGATAATGGGAATTGAGACCTCCTGTCCGGGGATGAAGCCACGTAGGGTGGGACCTCGGGGGATGTCCCCCAGGGTTCCCCAGTTTGACATTCTGGGGGTGGGTTTCTATAATCAACCTCAATGGAAAAGGTCAGGATCGCGCTGGTTCATGACTGGCTGACCGGCCGTCGCGGCGGCGAGAAAGTCCTGGAGGTTCTGGCTGAGCTCTATCCGCATGCCCCGGTGTTCACCCTCATCCACTTCCCGGGCAGCCAGCACCCCGCTCTGGAAGCCGGCGACATCCGCACCAGCTTCATTCAGCGTCTTCCTCTACTGAAGAAAAGATACCGATCTTATCTCCCTCTCTTCCCGCTCGCAGTCGAGATGTTCGATCTGCAGGACTTTGATCTGATCATCTCTTCTTCCCACTGTGTGGCCAAGGGAGCCATCCCCCGGCCAGACGCCATGCATATCAGTTATATCCACTCCCCCATGCGGTATGCCTGGAACCAGTACTTCGCCTACTTCGCCCCCAGCAGGTTGGGGTGGATATCCCGTCGCCTGATTCCTCCGGTCCTTCACCGGCTCCGCATATGGGATACGGTAACCTGCCATCGCGTTGACCATTTTGCGGCCAATTCCCGGGCGGTCGCCCAGCGGATAAGGAGATATTACGGACGGCAGGCCGAGGTGATCTACCCTCCGGTGGATACGGAATTTTTTCGGCCCGGAGAAAAATCGGGCGATTACTACCTGATCGTCACCGCTCTGGTGCCGTACAAACGGGTCGATCTTGCCATCGAGGCCTTTCGACACCGCCGGGAAATCCTTCAAATCGTGGGAGACGGCCCGGAATTCAAGGCGCTGCGCCGATCAGCACCCTCCAACGTCCGGTTTCTCGGCCCCATATCGGATGGCGAGCTGCGGTCCCTCTACCAGGAAGCGCGCGCCCTCATCATGCCCGGAGAGGAGGACTTCGGCATCAACTCGATAGAGTCCCAGGCCTGCGGAGTGCCGGTGATCGCCTACGGGCGGGGTGGCGCTAACGAGACCGTCGTATCCGGCCGCACGGGCCATCTCTTCTCTCAACCGACTCCGGCCGGGCTGAGCGATGCGCTTGACAAATTCCAGACCATGGCCTTTAATAAGCGGGAAATCCGTGCACATGCCGAGCGTTTTTCACGGGCCATCTTTAAAACCAAGATCTCGGCCTTCCTTCGGGAGAAATGGTCTGAATTCCAGAGTCAATAATGATCCGTAGGCAGCGAAGCGGTCTGGTCGGGATGTACATCCTCAGCGACGTCCTGGCCATCCTTCTGGCCTTTTTTTGGTCCTATGGGTTCAGATTTTATGGATATCTGCTCCCCGTGGATCCGGAAAAGGGCATCCCCTCGCTCATGTCCTATGCGGCCGTTTCCCCCTTTTTCCTGATCGTCCATATCGTGATTTTCTACTTCCAGGGCTTTTATAAAACCCGGCTCAAACGAACCAGGGTGGACGATTTTGTGTTTATCACATTGAATGCGGCCTTCACCATCCTGGTCATGTTCGCCATCCAGAATTATATGGTCGCTTACGGTCTGGGACCGTCGTTCTTGTTTCCTGAAGGCTTTACGATCTCGCGGCTGTTTCTCCCGCTCTACTTCATCAGCGTGATCTTCATGATCACGGTGCTTCGCCACCAGATTTATTACGTGATGAAGCGCCGCTATGCCCGCGGCTTGAATCTCAAAAATGTCTTGATCGTGGGTGCCGGGAAAATGGGCCGCAGCATCGCCCAGAAGCTGGTCGCCTACCGGGACATGGGCTTCATGGTCCGTGGATTCCTCGATGACTCCTCGGCACCGGGGGACGAGATCCCGGTCAACGGCGGCATCAAGGTTCTGGGAAAAGTCAATGCGCTCCAATCCGTGCTGGAAACGACGTATATCACGGAGGTCTACGTGGCCCTGGATCTCTCCAATTACTCCCAAATTCTGGAAACCCTGAAAATCGTAGACAAGTTTATCGTCAACGTTCGTCTTATCCCGGATCTTTTTCAAATGTTGACACTCAAGGCCCGCATCGAGGATCTTGACGGCTTTCCGGTAATCAGCATCGACGAGCCTCCCCTTAGAGGGTTTATGCTGTTTCTTAAAAGATGTGTGGATGTGTTGGTGTCCGGATTGGCCTTACTGATCTTCTCACCGTTCTGGCTTTTCACGGTCCTGCTGATCAAATTCACTTCCCCGGGGCCGATACTCTACCGCCAGGAGCGGGTGGGCATGGATGGAGTCAGATTCACCATGCTCAAGTTTCGCACTATGGTGGCCGACGCGGAGGAACAGACCGGCCCGGTCATGTCATCTCCCGACGATCCCCGGATCACCGCCCCGGGACGCTTCCTGCGTAAATTCAGCATCGATGAAGTCCCCCAGCTCATCAATGTCCTCAAGGGTGAAATGAGCCTCATCGGCCCTCGCCCCGAGCGTCCTGTCTTTGTGGAGACATTCCGGGAGAGGATCCCCAAGTATATGCTGCGCCATAAGGTCAAATCCGGGATCACGGGATGGGCTCAGGTTCACGGCCTGCGACAGGATTCGGATTTCGATAAGCGCCTGGAATACGACTTCTACTACATTCAGAACTGGTCCCCCGCCCTGGATTTCAAGATCCTCTGGAAGACGCTGCGCAAGGGATTCATCGACCGGAGCATCCGGCTTTTCCCAAGAAAAAATGAAAAAAGATCCCCTTGATCCGGCCTCCGCGTCGAACGGCTCAAGAATATCGATCGGTGGGCTTTCTTGATCAGCGGGCGGCCTTTAGCCAGGCTCGGCCTTTCCCCACATAGCCTCCTCCGGCGATGATCGTCAATAGGGCCGTAAAGGTATAGATCCAAATCAGGAATCCCGCTTCCTTGTTTAGAGTGTTGAACAACAGCACCAATAGCAGGGCCGCAAACTGCCAGACGGTACTGCTTTTGCCGATCAGGGACGGGGGAAAAGACTTCCGGCCGATTTTAACATAGAGTACGATGGCACCCGCGACGAGCATGACGTCGCGGCCGATGACGATAGCCGTCAGCCAGATGGGAAGGACATTAGGGGCATTCAACGCCGGTATGGAAAGGATAATGAAAGCGGCCGTCATGAACAGCTTGTCTCCGGCCGGATCGAGCAGGGCTCCCAATTTCGTCCTCTGGTTCAACAGGCGGGCGGATGCGCCATCCAAAAAATCTGTCCCTGAGGCGATCAAAAAGACGATTAAGGCCGATTTGGTTCGCCCCTGCAACACGGCGGCTAAGAATACGGGGATCAGCAGAATTCGTGTCAAGCTGAAGGCGTTGGGAATGCTGAAGATCGGCTCCCGCGTTTTCCGGTTCATACGTTCATATTATTGAATAAGGGCCAGGATCAAATCCAAGTATTGGCCGGCCTCTGCGCCCGAAACGATCTGATCGGGATTGAAATTGCGGCCCGCAGCCAAGCTCATGAGATCGTAAGAGATCATCAAGACGATAGGCCGGTAGTAGAAATTATCGGGGGAGACGTCGGTGATCTGAATGCGTTCGGGCGGGATCTGTTGAATGAATCGATAGCCTTGTCTTTCCAACTGTCGGATCAGGCGGTGGAGGACTTCGGCCATCTCCGCCCGAGTGATGATCTTCTGCGGCTGGAACGTATGGTTGGGGTACACATCGAGGAGCCCCAGCGAGGATGCGTCCAAAATGTATCTTGAGGCCCAGGATGTGGAGATATCGATGATGATAGGGGGCTTGGTTTGGGGTGTATCCAGGATGTTTTTGAACCTCACGCCCAGCAGCGCAGCCAGCTGCTCTTTGGTCACCGTCTCGGCGGCGGGAATGATGTTGTACTGACTGGGAAGCTCGAAGATGCCCAATCGGTTCTTGAGGATCTCTATCCGCTGCTGCGCCTGTTCGTCGTCCGGAGTCAATTCCAGCAGACGTTCGTAAGTCTCCAGACTTTGGGAGTTGTCCCCACTCTGGAAGAGGGCGTCGGCATAGGCCGCCAGGATCTCAGTGTTCTCGGGTTCGTCGGCCATCGCCGCCTTGAAGTGGATCGTGGCGTTGTCATATTGTTCTTCTCTGGTATAGAGGGCGGCCATAGCCAGATGGACCTCGGTGGACTGGGGCGTGTAGTACAGGGCCCTCAGATACGCCGTCTTGGCGGCTTCCATGTTGCCGGCTTCTTCCGCGCTCAGCGCCTCGCGGATGGATTCCGAGGTTTTCATTTCTTGAATCTCCTCGTACCGTGCTTTAGCCCAGGGATGGTCCGGGTCGTATTTAAGCACCTCCCGGTAGGAAGCAAACGCCAGGTCATCCCTTCCCGTCTCCTGGTAGATCTGACCCAGGCCCAAATGGGCCATCGCCAAATCGGGAAAATCGATGGTGGCGACTTTGAAGTAATTCTCCGCGCTCGGAAGGTCCTGCTGGACGTAGGCGGCGTATCCCATGCCCACATAAAAAAAGGGGCTCTCCTGACCCAGTTTTGTGAGCAGTTTGATGGCTTTGTTGGTGTTGCCCTGCTTCATGCTCTGCCAGGCGTCTTCTAGCGTGAGCCTCTCGTCAAGCGTGAGCCGTGAGACTTCGTGGGGGGGCAGATTTTCGATATGCAAACTCGGCGGAGGGGGCTGGTAGGTCGCGCAGGACCAGAGCATAAGCATCAGGACGGAGATCGGTAGTTTGAAGTTCTTTACCACAGTGTGTCTCCTCTCAGAATGTACGACGAAAATTTTACCATGGCTTTGGGCTCCGCCATGACCTTCAATTCAATATCATTCCGATTTTCTCTTCTTTTTAACACAATTGACCATTTGGGAAAAGAATGAATCGTGTTTTTCTCGGACTTGGGGATGCGCAGACAAAACACCCGGTGGTCTTTGAACAGTTGATGATGCAGATTTCGTTTAAACTCGGGCAGCCCGTCTCCGGTGAGGGCCGACATATAAAGCGAAGTGTTTTCCCGGTCCCGGTTCTTCTCCAGCAGACGCTTGGTATCCGGAAGCAGGTCGATCTTGTTGAAGAGCTTGAGTGTAGGGATGTCCTGAGCTTCCAGCTCGGAGAGAATGGCCTCTACGGCTTCCATCTGCCGGAGGCAGTGAGGCGAGGTGATATCGATCACATGACAGAGACAGTCCGCCTCGCGGGCTTCCTCTAGAGTGGCCCGGAAAGCCGTCTTTAGCTCCCGGGGGAGGTGTTTGATGAGTCCCACCGTATCGCTCAGGAAACAGTAGCTGCCGTCGGGGAAGCTCACCCTGCGGATCACCGGATCTAGGGTGGCGAACAGCTGTGACGAGGCCAACACGCTCTCCTGAGTGAGGCGATTGAAGATAGAGGATTTCCCGGCATTGGTGTAGCCCACCAGGGATACCAGCGGTATGGGACTTCGGGTACGGGCCTTGCGCTGCTGAGCGCGGCGTTTTTCGATTCGGCGCAGAGAGGCCTTGATCGTGCCGATACGCTCTTGGATCCGCCGCCGATCCTCTTCCAATTTTTTCTCGCCCGGTCCTCTCGTGCCGATCCCTCCTCCCAGGCGGGATAGGGCGCGGCCCTTGCCTGTCAGCCGTGGCAGAATATAATGCAGCTGGGCCAGTTCCACCTGCAGCTTACCCTCATTGCTGCGGGCCCGCTGTGCAAAGATATCCAATATGAGTTGGGTTCGATCGATGACTTTGCCTTTGAGTCTATCCTCCAGGCTGCGCAGCTGAATGGGCGAGAGGACATGGTCGAAGACAACCATGTCCGCTTGCAGTTCTTGCATCATCCGTTTGAGCTCTTGGACTTTTCCTGATCCGATGTAATATTTGGGGCTGATCTCACGGCGGTGCTGGACAATCTCCTGAATGGCCTCTCCTCCTGCGGATTTCACCAGCCCTCGAAGTTCCTGCAGCGATTCCTCAACGGAGCCAACCGGGTCCCTTTCGGTGGACATATGGACGAGCAGTGCTTTTTCCATTTCTCGCCGTTGATCACTCCCTCAATCCGGAGCGGATGTATTCCTGAATGGCCTCGGGCTCCAGGGGCGAAAACCAGCGGATTCCTTCCATTTTGCGGAACCAGGTCATCTGGCGTTTGGCATACTGCCGGGTCTCCCTTTTCGTGAGTTCCCGGGCTTCCTCATGGGTGATCTCCCGCCGTAGACACCGAAGGACCTGCTTGTATCCCAGGGCTCGGAAAGGGGGCGCGGTCTCCCGGACGCCGGCATTGAGGATCCGCCGGACCTCGTCGACCAATCCTTCGGCGAACATACGGTCCACCCGCAGGTTAATACGCCGGTTCAGCTCATCACGATCCAAGTTCAGCCCGATCCGGATCAGATTGGCATCGGCGACCGGGGAACGTGTCTGAGCGAAATGGGCCGAAATTGGTCTGCCGGTGGTCTGAAAGACCTCTAGGGCCCGGATTATGCGCTGGCGGTCGCGGGGACCGATTTTTCGGGCATATTCGGGATCCACTTCATTCAGGGTATGCCACAAAGGTTCCAGTCCTTCTCGTGAGGCTTTTTGTTCCAGCCGGAAGCGGATCTCCGGGTCCTTCCGGCCTTCCGGGAAAAGCCCCTTGAGCAAGGCTTTCAGATAAAGGCCGGTTCCCCCGGTGACAATGGGAAGGCGGCATCTCTTCCAGATCTCTTGGGCGGCTTCCACTGCGGTTCGGACAAATTCTGCGGCCGTGAACTGGACCTCCGGCGCAACCGTATCCAATAGATGATGAGGGATCCCTTCCCTCCGTTCAGGGGGCAGCTTGTCGGTTCCGATGTCAAAGCCCCGGTACACCTGCATAGAATCGCAGTTGATCACCTCCCCGGCAAAGGCATGCGCCATGGCAAGGGAAACCCGGCTTTTCCCCACCCCGGTGGGGCCCAGGATGATGACGAGATTGTTTGGCTTAGATTCCAATTTTAATCAGATAGAGGAGCACCATGAGCGTTATGAACACGAGGAGTCCGAGGAGCTGTTTGCGCTTCAATTCCATCCGTTGAGTTTTTCCAAATGCTTGATCAGTTCCGCCTCATGGGCGTTACCCAGGATTTTCTTGACGGCCAGGACCTCGGCGGCCAGGATCTCGTTCAAGTCCTGGAGCAGCACTTGTTTCACGTGTTTCCCCTGAACGCTCGCGCTGGTGACGGGCAGGGAACTGATATCGATGCGGCCCTCCAGGTCAAAGCGGAGATTCTGACAGAGGGAGGATAGAGTCGGCTTGGCGTCTTCCACGCATTTTTCCAGCACATTCAGCGAGGCCGGCCCGATTTCCTTAGAGATGTATTTAAAGATAAATGCGAACGTTCGGTTGAAGGACTCCAGCAGATGATGGATTTCCGCTTGAGATACCTCTCTTTTATCATGGCTTAGGATGGATGTGTTGGGAAGCCCTGTGATGCCTAAGGCGAAAAAGGCGTAGAGGATCTTTTGGGTCTGTTTTTTCCCCAGCCGGCTCGCGGTGTATATGTCCTTCAGGGTCTTGCGGTTTTTGACGATATGGTAAACGTAGATTTCCGGCGGACTTAAAGGGATGCGTTTCAGATAGCCCGGAAAGAGCAGCTTGAGGGACTTGTCCTGGTCCGGCAAATGAGTCTCGATCAGAGCGAAATCGGTCATCCGGCGGATGCCATCCAGTATCATGTCCACGGAAGAGATATAAAAGAGGATGTCGTGTTCCTCCCGGCCCTGCCTGCTGTGAAACGTATAAGGCGCGGCCGGCAGGTCAAAAAAAGGGATGAAATCCTCTCGGCTGATAAATGTCAAGTCTTTCCATAGCTCTTCTGGAGTGAGGACGTCGGCCTCCAATTGATCCTTTAAGGGCCGATCCTTCCCATAGAGCGCGGCCTTTTCCGGGATGCGGTCCCGCAATCTGAGCAGGCTGTCGTGAGCCTCTATCAAATCGGCCGCAATGCTGAGCTCTCCATTCTTGAAGTCCAGCGCTTTTCCTTGGGGATTGCTTTCGATCTCCAGGGTGCCGGAAAGGCGGTGGTTCCAGATTCTGAACAGCAGGAAAGGGAAGGGCAGATCGGAGAGATCACCGCTGTGCCATTGGTTCTCCATGTTTATACTTTATAAAGACCATCGGGTGATGTCAATCCGAGGACCGCGATTGCATTCTTCATCTCCTTTGATACCTGTCTCGGGAAGGAACATTATGGTCGTCAGGATTTGAGACGGCAGGAATCACATGAAGAGACGCATGCTCATCAAGGTCACGCCGATGTGTAGGGCGCTCTTGAGAAACCAGAAAGCAAAGGAGACTAAAAAGGCCCGCCGACGCTCGATCTTGAAGATGTGCACCAATCCCAGCGCCAAAATCCCGAACATCCAAAGTTGGAAAAAATCGATCTGGCTCAAGATGATGAACGAGGTTGATGTAACCTCCAACCGGGGAAAGAATGCAGCCAGCGTGGTCGTGGATTGGAAAAACGATTTTTGGTAGAGTACCAGGAATGTGCGCACCGCATTTCCCAGGAGCTTATCGACGAAACTGGCGTGCACCAGAACCGCGAAGATCTGGATGAATCGGCCTTCGGTGGAACCCATGCGGCCCAAGACCAGGATGATCAGGCTGGTGATCAGGAGTCCGGCCAGCATCCCCACCACAGACATGACATGACCGGCGATGATCCGCCACCGCGGAGGATTCCGCATCGTCTCGAGCATCTGGTCGATCCGTTCGTCGCCATAACGGTCACGGAGCTCCACATTGTTCTCCATGAGCCGGAGCTGATCCTGCTGCAGATAGGGATTAATGAGGATGGTGTACAGCAGCGTTGCAATCAGGATGAGCAGACATGCCCCCACCCAAACCGGCTTTGCAGCCAGGGATTTGAAGGTGACGTCAGGGCTGAAAAAGGTCCCTTGGAGACGTTGGACTAAGTTCATGGATCAGCTTCCCTTTCGCTCCTCGCGCTCGATCTTGCCGTCCAGGATGTATACGATCCTTTGGGCTTGGGCGGCGATGGCCGGATCATGGGTGACCATGATGATGGTATTTCCCTGAGAATGGATCTTGTGAAAGAGCTTAAGGATCTCGTTTCCCGTCTTGCTGTCGAGGTTTCCTGTTGGTTCGTCCGCCAAGAGCAATGAGGGCTGGGAGGCGAGTGCCCGCGCGATGGCCACCCGCTGCCTTTCCCCGCCTGAGAGTTCGGCGGGCCGGTGGTCTCTCCGCTGGTAAATCTCCACCATCTCCAGTGATTCCCGCACGCGGCGCTGCCGTTCTTTTCTGGTGGCTCCCCGATAGATCAGAGGAAGCTCCACATTATGGAAGGCCGTCGCCCGCGGAAGCAGATTGAAGACCTGAAAGACAAATCCGATTTCCTGGTTGCGGATGTGGGCCAGATCGTCTTCGGTCAGGCTGCTGACCAGCTGGCCGTTGAGATGGTATTCTCCCCGAGTGGGTGTGTCGAGACAACCCAAAAGGTTCATAAGAGTGGACTTGCCTGATCCCGAGGGGCCCATTATGGCAACAAACTCATTCCGCTCCACGGTCAGGGAAACACCGCAGAGAGCCCGGACTTCCTGCTGGCCGAGCTGGTAGATCTTCCACAGGTCGTGGGAGCGGATCACGGCATGGTTGGCAGGTGCCTCCATCATTAACGGTCCCTCATGCCTTCCGGCTTGACCAGCATGTTGTCCTTCAGCTGCCGCAGGGCCGAGTAAGGGCCGACCACGACCCTTTGGCCGACCTCTAGGCCGGATATGATCTCGACTAACAATTCTCCCATGATGCCTTTTTCCACCGGCGTGAAGATCACCCGGTTGTCTGTATCGATCCGGTACACCCCTTCTCCTTGAGTGCGATCCTTGCGGGCATTTCCGTCGGTCTCCTCCTGCATGACCAGGGCGGAGATCGGGACTGCGACGACCCCCTTCCTTTCGGCGGCTATGATGTCTGCCGAGGCGGAAAGTCCCGGCTTCAGGTTGGCGGGCGGATCTTCGAGTGTGATCACGACCTTGAAGTCTCTGGATTCCTCGGCGGCTGTGACACGCTGCAGGGCTGAACTCCCGATTTCTGTGACGCTGCCGGAGATGATTCGGTCGGGGAAGGCATCGACCAGGACTTCCGCCGGGTGTCCGAGCTTGACCTCCACGACATCCGTCTCATCCACTTCGACTTCCACCTCCATAATGGATAGATCCGCGATGGTCATGAGTACGGTTCCGGGATTATTCATGGTTCCCACCAGGGCTGTCTCTCCTTCCTCCACCTGCAAGCTGGCGATGATGCCGTCAATGGGTGAGGTATAGACGGTCTTCTCGATGTTGTCCAGCGTGCTTTTCAACGACGCCTCCGCCTGGCGGATCTGATAGGTGATGGCCTTATGGGTGGCTTGGGATATCTCGAACTGGGCCTTGGCCGCATCCAGTTCTTCTAGGGAGATCAACTGCTTATCCCAAAGGTTCTGCTGACGGCGGTAGGTGTTCTCGTCCTGTTTAAGCTTTGCCTCCGCCCTGATGAGCTCGGCGTTGAGGGAGCGGATGTATGCCCGATCCCGTTCGGCATTGGCTTCATATTGAGTGGCCTCAAGTTTGAGTAGAAAGTCCCCGGTTCGCACAACTTGACCCTCTTCGACATCGATTCTAACCACCCGGCCCGGAATTTGCGCGCTGATGTTGACGCTCTTTTTGGGTTTGATCTCTCCTGAAGCGGATATGATGGAAGCCAGGTCGTGAGTTGTGATCTTCTCCGCCGTGACTTTCACGGCTCTTTCTCGCTGGGACTTAAGATTCAGGTAGACCAGGATCAAAATAAAGGCTGCTACACTCAGAAGAATGAGCAATTTCTTGGAGTTCATCTTCTCCACTTTGACCCTGTAGTTTGCCATCTCTAACTACGTCCTCTGCCCTAAAAGGTTCATACCTAGTCTACCCCGATTCGAGTCCATAAGCAACCGCTTCCCACGGCCGATTCCCAATCCGATCGGATCTACGTGGAGGCTGGGGATTTCAGTCTTCGAGGGGAGGATCAACCGGTCAACTGGTTGAATGAATAATGTTAAGTTGATAAGATGAGATCACCATGAATTGGAATCCGCACCTGGAGATTGCCGAGAAGGCGGCCCGCGCCGCGGGAGACCTGCTCATCGCCCACCGCGATGAGGAGCACCGGATCGGCTTCAAAGGAGCCGTGGACCTCGTGACCGAAATGGACGAGCGGTCCCAAGCGCTCATCCATTCGATTCTCTCAACTCGGTTTCCGGATCATGGCTTCCTGGCGGAGGAAGGCCTTGACTCGCAGGACGGTTCGGAATACCGTTGGATCTTCGATCCTCTGGATGGAACCACCAATTTCGCCCACGGTTTCCCCATATTCGCGGTGTCCATCGCTCTGCAGGAGAGAGGGAGGACGATTCTGGGTGTCGTTTTCGATCCTCCGCGGGATGAGATGTTCACCGCTGTCAAAGGACAGGGCGCGCACTTGAATGGACGGCACATATCGGTGTCGGGGGTACGGGACCTGGGCCGTAGTTTGCTGGCCACCGGCTTTCCTTATGATGTGCGGGAAAGCGCGCAGAACAATCTCGATCACTTTGCCGATTTTGCGGTGCGGGCCCAGGCGCTGCGGCGCTGCGGATCGGCCGCGCTCGATCTCTGTTATGTCGCTTGCGGCCGCTTCGACGGATTTTGGGAACTGAAACTGGCACCCTGGGATGTGGCGGCGGGAATCTTGCTGGTAAGGGAAGCGGGAGGTCGAGTCACAGATTTTCGCGGCGGTGATCAGGATATTTTCGGTCCGGAAGTCTTGGCCTCCAACGGCCTCGTGCACGAAGATATGATCCGGGTATTGGAGATGCGGCTGGATTCGTGTGGGTCGAAATCACTCTCGCGGACAAGGTGAGATGCTATGCGTTTAATCGAGTACTGTCGACGGTTGATCTTGCTCATCCTTTTCCTTGCCTGCGGCCCATTCATGGATATGGGTCAGCAGTTGAGTCCTGAGCGGCCGGGCCTGGAATCGAATCGGTTATATCGCTTGGAAGTTGCGGCGAATACAGCCTGGACAGACACCGGCTTCGACGTGAGGGCGGGCCAGCCGATCCGTTTTTCCGCCCGCGGAGGGATTTCTCTTCAACAAGGGAATCCCCGAGGCTACTGCGGGGCCGACGGATTGGAGTTTTCCACTGGGCAGCAGCCCCTTCCGGATGTCAATCTCGGGTCCTTGATCGGCAAGGTCGTGCTCTTGATCTCAGTGGAAGTAGATGAAGAGACGGGAGAGGAAATCCGAAACGAGATCGTGGAAATCTTTGATATCGGGGCCCGGCAGCGCGTGGAGATGCCGATCGATGGAAACCTCTTTCTGGGCATCAACGAGCTGGTGGTGGAGGACAACAGCGGCAGTCTGACGGTTGAATTCGAGGTGGAGCCGCGACGGATTTCGGCCCAGGCGTCTAACTCAAATCGTCTGGACCTGGTTGATCAGCAATTTTTCCAGGAACTGGATATCGTAACGGCCTTTTCTGAATTCGGAATTGGCGAGGATATTCTGGTGCAGAGGAATGTTCGTCTTGATTCCCACCACGAGGGCTGTTTCCAAAGCCGCCTGCATTTTGAGAATGCATTCATGCCGAGTCGGAGCGAAAGCGCAGATCTTGGCAAGCAGCGAATCGTAGTCCGGGGGGATGTTCCACCCTTGATAGGCAGCGGTGTCCACCCTGATCCCTTGTCCTCCGGGCATCACCAGGAATTCGATCTTTCCCGGTGAGGGAACGAAGGTTTCCGGATCTTCGGCATTGATACGGCACTCTATGCTGTGGCCGTGCATCTCAAGTTCTCGATTCAAGGAGAGGTCCTCACCCGCGGCCAGGCGGATTTGTTCCTTGATCAGATCGATACCGTATACGATCTCGGTGATGGGATGCTCGACCTGAACTCGGGTGTTCGCCTCCATGAAATAGAACTTTTTCTGGGGATCCATCAAGAATTCGAACGTACCGAGGCTGCGATAGTCGATGAAATCCGTGGCGTCTTCCACCGCTTTAATGATCCTTTTACGGGTTTTCTCATCGATGAAGGGTGATGGAGTCTCCTCGATGACTTTTTGATGTTTCCTTTGCAGAGAGCACTCTCGTTCACCGAGAGCGAAAACGGTGCCTTGGGAATCACGTATGACCTGTATCTCGATGTGTCGCGCACTCTCGATGTATTTTTCCAAGTAGAGGGATGGATCGCCGAAGGCCGCTCTGGCCTCGTATTGGGCGATGGAAAACTGCTCCTCCAGGGCCGCCGCTTTCCGCACAATACGCATGCCTCTGCCACCTCCGCCGGCTGCGGCTTTGAGGATGACCGGATATTTAATTCTCTGAGCCAATTTTTTGGCATCGTTGAGGTCGGTGATAATTTCTTCCGATCCGGGGATGACGGGGAGCTTGGCTTTTTTCATCTCCTGTCGGGCACGGCTTTTATCTCCCATGAGCCGCATTGCTTCGGCGGGGGGGCCGATGAAGGTGATTCCAGACGTCTCGCAAATCTCGGCGAAGCGGGGGTTCTCTGCCAAAAAGCCGTATCCGGGATGGATGGCATCCGCCTTGGTGATATCGGCGGCGCTGAGGATGTTAGGAATGTTGAGGTAGCTTTCCGAAGCTTTGGCCGGGCCAATACACAGCTTCTCGTCTGCCAACATGGTGTGCAGGGAACTCCTGTCCGGTTCGGAATACACGGCGACGGTCTTTATGCCCAGTTCCCGGGCCGAGCGGATAATCCGCACGGCGATCTCGCCGCGGTTGGCAATCAGGATTTTTGAAAACATGGTGGAGCCTAGACCGGGCGGATGGCGAAGAGTTTCTGCCCGTATTCCACCGGTCTTCCATTCTTGACCAGGATCTCTTCCACCACTCCATCGACATCGGCCTCGATTTCGTTCATGAGTTTCATCGCCTCGATGATGCACAGGGTTTGGTTTTTCGTTACGGAGTCCCCGATTTCGACAAAGGTTGGTGACGAGGGATCGGGGGCTCGATAAAAGGTTCCCACCATGGGGGATGAGATGTATTTCAAGCCCTGTCGGTCTTCTTCAGGAAAATCTGCCTGAGCGACGGCCTCGCCGGGCGGCAAAGGAACGTTGGAAGCGGCCATGGGAGCGCCCTCCGGCGGAGTGCTGGGGGGGGGAATGCGGCCAATGCTGATCTTGAAGCCTTCAACCTCCAATTCGAAATGGGATAGCTTTCTCGCTTCCAGCAGATCGATGAGCCTGATGATTTCCTCATGATCGATCTTGGATTTCATGCCTGCTCTCCTCAAGGCCAAGTCGGAGCTTTAGGTGTTGAATACCTTATTCGGAATATTCTGGTTTGTCAAGTGGGTTCCCAGCCCTCCTTATGGGAGAGCCCAATCGATTCCGGCCGGCCCGGCCTCTCTGCGAGTCCTTTCGTTTTACTGTTTTGGAACTGGTTATGGCCCGGCTCTCCGGCTGGCCTTTCAGATCGGCACCGGGTATAATGGGGACCCTATGCTCGAGAGCGGTCGAGCCTGAGGAGAGAACATGCTGGATCAGATTTCGGAACGCCTGCAAAATGTAGTTAAGTACCTCAAGGGAGAGGCCAAGATCACGGAGAAAAATATGGGGGAAGCCCTCAGAATGCTCCGCTTAGCCTTCCTGGAGGCGGATGTCAACTACAAGGTGGTCAAGGAATTCGAAGCCCATATCAAAGAAAAGGCGCTGGACAAAAAAGTCTTGGACAGCCTGACTCCGGCCCAGCAGGTGATCAAGATCGTACGGGATGAGCTGACGCTCATGCTGGGAAAGGAGGAGAGCCGGCTTCAGTATTCCGCCTCGCCCCCCTCCATATTTATGTTGATCGGGCTGCAGGGATCGGGGAAGACCACCACATGTGGTAAGCTGGCCCTCAAGGTCAGCGAACAGAAGAAAAAGCCGCTTTTGGTCTCCTTCGATCTGAAACGGCCGGCTGCGCAGGACCAATTGGGGATCATCGCCCGGAATCTTCGGATTCCGTATTTCGCGCTGTCCGAAGAGCAGATGGAGCGACCCCAACAGGCCCTTCAAGATGCCGTCGCCTTTGCCCGAAGCCATGATAACGAGCCCCTGATCGTGGATACGGCCGGCCGGCTGCATGTGGATGATGATCTCATGGAGGAGCTGCGTATGGTTCGAGACATGCTGGATCCCGTCGAAATCATCTATGTCGGAGATGCCATGACCGGACAGGATGCGGTCAAGAGCGCATCGCTCTTTGCCGAAAGGATCGGGGTGACCTCCGTCATCTTGACCAAATTGGACGGAGACGCCCGGGGCGGGGCCGCTCTGTCGATCGTGTCGGTGACGGGGAAGCCCATCAAGTTCGTGGGTGTGGGAGAAAGGTTCGACCGCCTGGAGGTATTCCACCCCGACCGTATGGCTTCGCGCATTCTAGGCATGGGAGATGTGCTGACTCTCATTGAAAAAGCGGAACGTGAGACGGATGTGAAGGAAGCGGAAGAACTGGCCCGCCGACTGAGGATGCAGGAGTTCACTCTGGAGGATTTTAGGAAACAGCTCGTGCAAATCAAAAAAATGGGCTCGCTTTCCCAGATCCTCAGCGGACTTCCGGTGGCTGGACCATTCAAACAGGTGTCAAAAATGAAGGTGGACGATAAAAAGATTGTCTATTTCGAGGCTATCATCAACTCCATGACACCAAAAGAAAGGGAGAATCCCAAGATCTTAAGTGGAAGCCGTCGGCTGCGCATCGCGCGCGGGAGCGGGCGACCGGTCGCCGAAGTCAACCAGCTGCTCAAGCAGTATTTGGAGATGCGAAAAATGATGAAAAAACCGCAGTTTCGGAAGATGCTATCTTAGGGGACATCCCCCAAGGTGCCACCCTATCTCATAGGTGGCACCTTGGGGGATGTCCCCTAAAAGCTGTTGACTTATCCGGATTTTTTCGCTATTATCACAGTTCAATTACAATGGAGAAGCATTGAAAAAAATGGTAGCTATAAGATTGATGAGACTCGGTGCTAAAAAGAGACCTTTTTATCGTGTCGTGGTAACCGACAACCGGAAACCCAGGGAAAGCAAAGCCAAGGAGATTATCGGCTATTATGATCCCCTTAAGGAACCCGCGGAGATCCATATCGATATGGACAGAGCGAATCATTGGCTGGGGAAGGGAGCCCAAGCGTCCAAAACAGTTCATTCGCTTTTAAATAAAGTCTCTAAGTCTGAGAAACACTCGACTTAACAACACATAAGGAGGTCACGGTGCAAGAACTCGTTGAATTGATCGCGAAGGCATTGGTGGACAATCCCGAGAAAGTCGTCGTATCCCAGCTGGAAGGGGAGCAGACCACAATTCTGGAACTCAAGGTTGCTCAAGAAGATTTGGGCAAGGTGATCGGGAAGCAGGGACGAACAGCTCGTGCTATCAGAGTTATCCTCGGTGCCGCTGGCATGAAAGAAAAGCGGAGATACAATTTGGAGATCATCGAGAAGGGTTGATTTGATCAGCATAGGAAAGATCGTTAAAAGTCAAGGGAGGAAAGGCGAGCTTCGGATCCGGTATTTTGCCGGCCGCCCTACAGAGCCTTTTTTTTTCACGGCTTTATGTGTTTCATAAAGGACGTCTAAGCGAATTTACCGTAGAGGCCGCTCGATTATTTAAAGAGTTCATTATCGTCAAGCTGGGGGGCATTGATACCATCTCCCAGGCTGAAGAGCTCATCGGCTCCGATGTCCTGGTTCCGGAACAGGATTTAAAGCCTCTGGGAGAGGATGAGATCTATTTCCATGAGATCGAAGGCTTTACGGTCGTGGCCCTGGACGGAAAAACAGTCGGGAAGATCAAGGATATGTTGGCGGCTCCCGGGAATGATCTGTTGGTGGTGGCCGCGTCGGATAGAGAAGTGTTGATCCCGTTCGTGAAGAGCATATGTGTCCGATTGGATCGAGAGCGAAAACAGGTGGTGATCGATCCCCCGGAGGGCCTTTTGGAGCTGGATGAGATTTGATATAATAACGCTTTTTCCCGAGATGTTTGCCGGATTGTTCTCCGCAGGCGTGGTGGGAAAGGCCATAGAAAAAAGGTTGCTGTACGTGAATATCCATAATCTGCGCGATTTCGCTACCGACAAACACCGCCAGGTAGATGACCGCCCTTTCGGCGGGAGTCCCGGAATGGTGCTTAAGCCGGAACCGATTTTTGCAGCGGTGGAAAATATCCGGAAGGATCCCGGAACACCGGTCTATCTGTTATCGCCGCGCGGGAAGAGATTCGATGCCGATGGGGCGATGGAGATGGCGGGCAGGGCCGGAGCCATCCTGATCTGCGGCCGGTATGAGGGTGTGGATGAACGGGTTATCGAATGCCTGATCACAGAGGAACTCTCTATCGGAGATTATATTTTGACCGGAGGAGAACCCGCAGCCGCGGTGATTGTGGATGCGGTCTCCCGTTTCGTCCCCGGAGTGGTGGGCAAGACGGAATCGGTAACGTGGGACAGCTTTAGTGAGGGACTCCTCGAATACCCCCAATACACCCGCCCGCGTGAATTTAGGGGGATGGAGGTGCCTCAGGTGCTTGTTTCCGGGAATCATGTCGAGATCAACCGTTGGCGCCGCAGGCGATCCTTGGAGAAGACCTGGCGCATGCGCCCAGATTTATTGGCCCGGAAAACTTTGAACCCCGAAGACCAGCGTATGCTGGATGATATCCGAACAGATATGAAAGGAAAGACCCATGAATCTCATTGATAAAGTCGAGGAAAAACAGCTCAAACCAGAGATCACACCTTTCAATATAGGGGATACCGTAAAAGTTCATGTGGTGATACGAGAAGGGGAAAAAGAGCGGATTCAGGTCTTCCGCGGCGATGTCATCGCCCGCAAGCGATCAAGTGCCCGAGAGACCGTCACGGTCCGCAAGGTCTCTTTCGGAGTAGGGGTCGAACGTGTGTTTCCTTTGCATTCCAAAATGATCAAAGAGATCGAAGTGGTACGCAAAGGTAAGGTCCGGCGGGCTAAACTCTACTTTCTCCGCGGCCTGCGCGGAAAGGCCGCCCGAATCAAAGAAGCCCGCTGAATCCCGGCCTCTCACGGGATCGGTGTGACGCCGATCCATCACCGAAAATCCAACCCTTTTGCTGCATGACTGACTAAACTATCTGGTATTTCTGATCACGCCGATTAGCCGAGGCTGTTCGCTACGGTAAGGTGCGGCGTTTGGCCGGGAGATCGATAAATTGAAAGTAGTTTCATGGAGCCCGATGGCCGGCGATTGCAGTCCATGGCACACATGGTGTATTATCTCAGGGGCCCATGCATCTGAAGGCTACGAGATGATAATGCCGGATTTCTCTCTTGAACGCAGCGCTTTGCAGCGGGGATATCGTGCCATCGCCGGTTTCGACGAAGCCGGCCGCGGCGCGCTGTTCGGGCCGGTTGTCGCCGCAGGAGTGATGTTCCCGACCCGCCTGATTCTCGACGGGGCTCAGGGTTGGATGAATGAGATCGACGATTCCAAGCGCCTTGCGCCGTCCAAGCGTAAACGCCTGTGCCGCCTGGTCCTTCATCATGCCGACGCGGTGGGCTGGGGGATGGTCAACAACAACGATATCGACCACCTCAATATCCATCGCGCGTCCCTGGAGGCCATGCGCAGGGCGTTGGAGCGATTGTCGGTAACCCCCGACCTTCTTTTGGTTGACGGATTCAGACTCGATGATGTACATTGTGCTCAGGAGAGAGTCCGGCAAGGCGATAAAAAAAGCCTCTCGATCGCGGCGGCTTCCATAGTCGCCAAGGTGCTTCGGGACGAAATGTTGGTACATCTGGACCGCATCTTCGAAGGATACCGTCTGTCCAAGAACAAAGGGTACGGAACCAGAGAACACTATCGGGCGCTGAAGCGCCTGGGCCCTAGTGTATTCCATCGGAGGACTTTCAACCTCAAGGGCGGGGCAGAGTCATGAACAGTAAAGAGCGAGCCAAGATCGAGTCGCAGGCGGAAAAGCTGGTCAAACGTGGCAAGCTCCACGACGCCATCAAAGAGTATCGGAAGCTGCTGACCGGAGGGGAGGAGGACATTCCGATTCTCAATACCATCGGTGATCTTTTCGTCCGGGCGGATGAAAATATTAAGGCTGTAACAGAGTTTATGCGGATCTGTGTCCTGTACGAGCAGAAAGGATTGTATTCCAAGGCCATCGCGATCATGAATCGGGTTATCCGGATCGAACCCGGCCGCCTGGACGCGATCAAGAAACTGGCGAAACTGTATCACGATCAAGGATTCGCCTCCGAGGCCAGGCGGGAGTACTCCAAGCTGGCCGAAGCTCTCGTGGAGCAAGGCCAGGACGAAGAGGCCGCCCGCACCTACGAAATCCTTCTGGAGCTGAATCCCCAGGATATGAATTACCGCCTGACACTAGCGGAGCTGTCCGAGAAGGCCGGCGATATTGAGCGGGCGGTCGACGAATTCAACACGGTGGCCGAGTTCCACATCCGCAAGAACCATCTGGAGGTGGCGCGTGAAGTTCTGGACCGGACCAAGGAGCTGAAGCCGGATGAGGTCCGGACGCTGATCAACCTCATCGATCTCTATAAATGTGAAGGAAAGAAGCAGGACGCCCTCGATCTCGCCAATTCGCTTCTTGATCTGGACCCGGAGAACATCAAGGCTTTATATCTGTTGGGAAACCTGTATCTCGAAGATGAAGATTTCGAACCGGCCGAGAAAGTCTTTTCTCGAATTATTTCTATCCGTCCCAAAGAAGTTGACGCGGTCGTCAAGCTGGGCCGTATCCTGATACATATCGGGGATCTGGACAAAGCCTTCGAGTTGTACGAGCCTTTGGTGGACACGCTGCTTCGCAAACAGATGAATGATAAGGCCGTCGGGCTTATGGGTCTTATTCTGTCGTCCAAGCAGGCGCATCTGCCCACCCTCGAGAAATTGGCCCAGGTGTACAAGAGCAGCGAGCAGACCAAGAATCTCGAAGTCGTATATAACGTCCTAATCGAACATTACCGGAAGAACAATCTTCTAGATAAGGTGTTGGCGCTGCTGGCCGAACTGGTGGAGATGTTTCCGGATAACCAGACCTATTACGCCGACTTCCGCTTCCTCAAGGGAGAGTTGGGGGGGTACGAAGAGGAGATAGAAGCTGAACCCAAGGCCGTGAGACTGGATGAGACCGATGAAATCATCGAGACCACACTCACCAAGGCCGACCTCTATGTTGAACAGGGTTTGGTCAAGAACGCCCGGCGCATACTCGATAACCTGAAAATGCGCTTCCCCGAAGATGAGCGGGTGGACCAGAAGATCGAGGCCGTGAAGAAGGCCGCCGCCCAAACCAAAGGCAAGGACTTGGCGAACAAAGTCGAGCGGGTCCACCGTAAGGAAACCGAGTTGTTCGATCAACTGTCAGGAATGACCCCCCGCAGTCTCGGGCAGATTTCAGGCGAGGACTTTAGGGATGACCGGTTGACGGCCGCGGATATCTTTGCCGAAACAGATCTCATCCCGATGGCCGTGCATGAAACCGATGGTGAGGACAAGTATTTTGTCGTGAGAGACATCATTAGCGACGAATTAGAGGCCATCGCCGCCCTACATAACATTCAGTTGCGGGGCGACACCGCTAGTGCAGAAAAAGCGCTGCAGGATATTGTCTCCGAATTTCGTGTGGTTTTGGATGAAAAGGTGGCCAAAGATGACTACGACAGCCATTATAATTTGGCGATCGCCTTCATGGAGCAGGGATTGTTGGATGAAGCTATCGAAGAATGCAAGCTGGCCGCCCAAAATGAAAAATTAGCGATGGACAGCCTGACCATGATCAGCCACTGCTTCCTGCAGAAAGAGGATCGGAAGGAAGCCGTCTCCTGGTTGGAGAAAGCCTTGGACAAAGCGGAGAAGGGCTCCCACCAGTTTTTCGCCCTTAAGTATGAGATGGCTTGCCTTTGGGATGATCTCAACCAGAAAAAAAAGGCGCATGAGCTTTACCGGGAGGTTTGGGAGTGGGATCCCGAGTTCCGGGAAGTGGACGCCAAGATCAAATCCAAATAATCCGGCCGTGGCCTGTTCCGCCTGCCCCCCCGCCTAAACTCCCGGCGCCACACACCATCCCTTTTCATGCTTTCGGCACCGGCCCGGAATGAGAAAAACCCATCAGTATGAGCGTTATCATACTGAAAACGACATGGACGGCCACACTGCGGATGATAAAGATCGGGTTGCTTGGGAACCCGGAGCGGGATCGAACCGACGGTTCGAATTGGTGGGGGAAAGCCGGTCGTTCCGCCGAATCGTCAACCTGGTGGAAAAATTCAAGGAATCCACCGCCCCGGTGTTTATCGGAGGAGAGAGCGGCACGGGGAAGGAAGTCGTGGCCCGCGCCATACACTTCGGGGGATCCCGAAAAGAGGGCCGGTTTGTGGCCGTCAATTGCGCGGCCATTCCTGAGTATTTGATCGAGAGCGAGCTTTTTGGGTACATGCGGGGGGCATTCACCGGGGCGGCTCGTGATAAGCCGGGGTTGGTGGAGGAGGCATCCTGCGGCACCCTGTTTCTGGACGAAATCGGGGATTTGTCCCCCCATCTCCAAGCCAAACTGCTGCGGCTCATCGAGGCGCGGGAGATCCGCAGGGTCGGCGAGAACCGCTGCCGTTCAGTAGATGTCCGCTTCATCAGCGCGACTAACAAAGACATTGATCAAGAGGTTATCGAAGGCCGCTTCCGAGAAGATCTGTTCTACCGGTTGAAGATCCTTCCCATTGAACTGGAGCCTTTGCGGCGTCGCAAGGACGATATTGTGCCGCTGGTCGAATATTTCCTGGATAGATTCTGCCGGGAAATGAAGCGGGACAGGGTAAATGTCACGCCCGCCGCTTTAGACCTCATGCAGGAATACACATGGCCGGGTAATGTCCGGGAGCTGCAGAGCGAGCTCCAGCGCTGTCTGATTCTCTGCAATGATTCGGGGCTGATAACGGAGCACGACATATCTCCCAAGATCAATCCCCATCGGGCCGATGAAGCCGTTTCCGCCTATGATTACTTTAGGGTCGCCTGATAAACTTAAAAATCTGCAATAACTTATTGATAATGCAATAAATATATGATAGGTTGACGAGGAAACTCAAGTCCCAAATGCAAGGTTTTGACTGCAACCCCCTCAAAA
>Ga0180438_10002456_pt1 | contig 30186 bp, 28 predicted proteins | sample SS_ome_12_FD_132455 | JGI IMG/M metagenome (GOLD analysis project Ga0180438, IMG submission 132455) | Hypersaline lake sediment archaeal communities from the Salton Sea, California, USA - SS_3_D_2 metaG | ecosystem: Environmental > Aquatic > Non-marine Saline and Alkaline > Hypersaline >...
AATGGCAGAAAATAAAATTACAAACCACAAAATACAAATTACATGCTACTCTGCGAAGTAGCCTCGCTACGTAGCACGAGAACAAATCCCAAACCACAAATTACAAATCACAAACCTGAACTTAAAAGATCTTTCGGAAATTATATTTAAATTTTCAAAGGTTCTCAAAAGTTTGTCAGGACTGTTTGTAATTTTGGATATTGGAATTTGTAATTTGTTTGTGATTTGGGATTTGTAATTTGTAATTTACAGACAAGCTCGTCTTAGTGTCGCGTTTTGGTCGTGTTGGTTCATGCATTAATCATTAATTATCCTCCACGTTTTTACGTTTTATATTGAAACATTTGGGAAGCAACGAGTGCAGCCACCTCCTGAGTCTGGTTTGTTTTTTCAGCTTTTTTACCCGTGGTGCAGGTGTTGGGAAAAGCGTTGTTTTGTATGTCGGAGAGCTCTGTGAGGGAAGGTCTTCACCACGTTCATCCAGGATCAACTTAATGGCCACAAAGGCTTCATAGGGCCACCTGGCCCTGTTGTTTCCAACCCATATTTGCATCAACTCCTCACTGCTCTTAAACTCCAGTTCTTCTTTGAATTCTTTTAATTTTTTATCCATACTCATTTTTATCTCCTAAATGAAAAACAAAAAATTCGTTCATCTTTCCCCCGATCTTGACTGGTTTTTAAATTTCGAAACGATCTTTATGTTTACACACTTTTTATTCATTGTCCCGTTCGGTTCCTTTTCAACAAAGACCAATTGATATTCCCCGATAAACCCGGGACCCGGCTGCCAGTAAAAAATTCCTCTTCCAGTATCCAACGTGGAACCGATAGGAAGCGTCCATAATTGCTCTTCAACCTTCAGGTAACCGGTATATTCTGACAGCGACACAAGTCGCCACTTCCCTCTCCCCCCTGGAAATAATTTTATTTTAAGCCGTTCCAATTCCTTTATTTTTATGTTTATAATACCGTTATTATCCGGATAAATGGTTTCAGGTTTAATGGTCTCCTTGTACCCCTTCTTCACTGTAACCGGCTCCGAATAATAGACAGGTATTGCAGTAGGTTCAGGCATTGAATAGAGGGTTTGGCTTGAGACTTGAGACGCATCAGAACAAGTGCTTATATTCCGGATATTAAAGTAGCGAATTCCAATACCGGCTGATTCGCTTCCAGTATCTGTCACATTACAATAGATGGTATGAGTACCATTACTGTAATCTGTTGTATCGAAATCAAAATGGAATGCTGCATCGCAGGTGTAACCGGGGAATATACTGCAGACATCCGGTCTGTGGTCACCATAATACAATTCAATATCCTGTTCTGGTTCTTCACCATCGACAAATACAACGACACCATCGGATTCAATTGTATCGGGCGGATGTGTCAATGCCCAGCCATGAACCCTGTAACCACTGCCCGAGGCCACACCTCCCCAGGCCGGGATATCGATTGTTCCAAAGGGAATCTTTGCATTGGCATTGTTAATGATTACTTTCTTTTTCCCCAATATAACCTCGTTCCCTTGTTTATCTCTTGCCCTGGCAAGAAACGTATGGGGTCCATCTTCAAGAACATTCGACACCAGCACATATCCCCATCCTGCCCGCGTACGATACGGAAAATCGGGATATTTCTGTGCTACATCGGGACGTGCACCTTCGACAAATACAGCCTCTCCAATAAAAACAAGGGTTGAATGATCGTTAAGATAGAGCTTGACACTCTCTACCTCAATATCATCCAAAGCCCAGCCGGCAAACGGCACACACCCATTTAGTATGGTTCGGTGTTCAGGTGTATCAAAATGGCCAAAAGGCTTATTATTTTCAGCATTCTTGTAAAGCATTACCGTGATAGAGATAAAAAATAACCCCACCAACAACAAGATAAAACGCAATACAAATAATCGTTTCATTCTTCCTACTCCTTTGCCTGCTTTATTGACTGACGCAGGTCATTTTCTTCATTATTCCAGATTACACAGGCAATTATAATGCCAGGATGGATCAAAACCGTGATCAAAAAAATACATGGAATTTAGGGCCAATGGATCCCCTTTAAAAGCAGGTTATACCATGTTATCCGGGTGATAAAGGCCCTGCTGCATTGGACAGTTTGAGCACAGGTATATCATGTATAACAGTAAAGAGAACTATGTACTGACTGTGAACTTTATGAACTAATCGTGAACTCAGTTCACGGTCAAGGAATATTGGGATGCAGGAATAAAAAATGAAAATCTTAACTTAATTATGAATGATGAAGGAAATTAAAAAGGCTAAATTATGAATGATGAGTTGGTTCGAAGAATGAAGAAGGGGAGCTTTTTGGCGTTATTTCAAATGATTCAGGTTTTTTTTCATCATTCATCATTCATCATTAAGCTTAACTTTTACCTCCAGAAGATTTGACATCCGCCTATTTACAAAAAGCTCTTTTCTGGTATAATTGAGCCATGAACTACTTGTTGTATTATATCGAGGGATACATTAAGAAATTCCCTTTAAATAAACCCTGCGTAACCATTGGGAGGAGCAGTGAGAACGACCTGGTGTTGCGAGAAGATTTTATTTCAAGGAACCATGTTCAAATAAATAGATATACGGACAAGGATCACATCATCGTAAAAGACCTGAAATCCACCAATGGAATTACTTTTCACGATGAAAAAGTCAAAGAGGCCCTTGTAAAAATGGGAGAATCCTTTATTCTTGGGAAAATGGAATTCGTACTCAAAAAAGGAAGCCTGAACGAATTCAAACTGGCAAAAGAAATAATCCCCATTATCGATACCATCCAAAAGGAAAATGAAAAGAAATTCGAGAATGCCAAAACCCGTTACCTGGAGGATATTTATAGTGAAATACTGAAAGTGGTTATGCAGATGGGAATGAAAAAAAACGACTTTAAAGATTTTATGTTGGACCTGCCCAATTACCTCTCCAATTTAACCGATTATGGGAGCCTATTTATCCTTTCAAAGCAGGAGGAGGACTTCAATATATCTCTTTCCGTTAAAAATGAGACCCTCAAAATGAAGACATTAAAAAAAGTAGTCAAAGAGAACCAGGAGATGTTTTTTAGGGAAATTTTATCTCAGCCCATACCGGAAACAGAGGCACGTTTGTACGCCTACCCGTTGCAAAGTGATAAAAATAATATTGACACGGCTCTTCTCTTTATTTTAGACCGGGTAAAGAAAAAAGAAGAACAAAAACTCGAAAAATTTCTTCCTTCCCTGGTCAGCATAATTGCTCTCATGTCCGACTTATATAGTGATAAGGAGAAAACAATTGATATGCCCAAAGCTGAAGAACCTTTGGATGTGGGGAATGAAAATATTGTGGCTAAAAGTCGTCAAATGAAAGAATTAATCAAACAGACCAAAAAAATAGCCAGCAGCGATATATTTGTTTTAATCCAGGGGGAGAGCGGCACAGGGAAAGAATTGTTTGCCCGACTCATTCATAAATATTCCAGGAGAGCCAAAAACAATTTTGTTGCCATTAATTGTGCGGCAATACCGGAAAATTTACTGGAAAGCGAGTTGTTCGGTTATGAAAAGGGAGCGTTTACAGATGCCCATACTCAAAAAAAAGGAAAACTTGAGATCGCTTCCGAAGGGACATTGGTGTTTGACGAAATCGGTGATATGCCGATTAATTTGCAGTCCAAGTTACTGAGAGCCCTGCAGGAGAAAGAATTCTACAGGTTGGGAGGTACAACCCCAATCACTGTTGATTTAAGGATAATCTCAATTACCAACCAGGACTTGAAGCGGTTGATAACAGAGGGTAAATTCCGAGAGGATCTTTATTTTCGTCTGGTTCATCGCACCATAACCATCCCCCCCCTTCGGGAAAGAAAAGAGGACATCTCCGCACTGATCAACTTCTTCACCCAAAAGTTCTGTCAGCAGAACAATAAAAATATCAACGGGTACTCTATAAAAGCATTGGAGGCACTCCAGGATTATGTATGGAAAGGGAATGTACGGCAGCTTGAAAATGAAATCCACAGCATTGTCAACCTGACAGATGATGGTGAGACGGTTGGTTATGACATCCTTTCGGATGAGATAAAAGCCAATGAGGAAAGAGTTGCAGCGGTGGATAAACCATTCCCGGGAAAAATGGACATTGAATCCGAGAAAGCCTATATTTTAAAATTACTTGAGAAAAACAATTGGAATAAATCAAAGACTGCCAGGGATTTAAATATGACCTATCGTGGGCTGCACAAGAAAATGCAAAGAATGGGAATCCAAATCCCCAAAAGTGAGCCGCTAATTTACACAGACTAACTGGCCGTTGATTGTTTATCCAGGCTGCTCACCTGGAAAATGGAGATTAAATTGATTGAATCGATTTTACCGGAGACCTGCCTCATCTCTGGAAAAAAATTCTAATATCCTATCTTTAAACCTGGTAAAATTAAACGGTTTCGAAATTATATCCAGCCCACCCAGTTCTTTAACTTTTTTTAAAAAATCTTCGCTTGCGTAAGCTGTCATGGCAAAAGCACCGCCTTTAAAATGATGTACTCTCAAATATACAAGGAGTTCCAATCCACTCTTCTCAGGCATCTGAATATCGACGATAATCAGATCATACTCATTCCTTTCGTTTAATTTTATCGCTTCATTTACAGAAAAACAAATATCTGTTGTAAAAACATCCTCATATTCAGATAGGCCTTCTTTTAATCCTTCTAAAAAAAATTTCTCATCGTCAACTAAAAGTAATTTTTTTGCCATTTTTTAACTCTTGAAATATCTTCAAAAAAAAGATACTAGAGAAAATTTTGAAGAAAGTCAATAGATAAATGGATTTTTAATTGTTAAGTTTTGAGTTAGCGATCTTACCCTGCCGGAGGGTCGCAGACACAGGCTTTTGTGTCATTCTCTTCACAGGTTTTGGGATCAGGAGTGGTGCAGATATCACCGCCGCCGCAGCATCCGGATTTTCGCTTTTTGTATTTGGAAAAATGAAGCGCCGCCGCCATTATCCCAAAGGCCACTATACAAAACAGGATAGGAATTATCACGTTCATTGATTTATCTCTTTAAAAGTATCTCCTCGAACTGCGGGCTCATTTTTCCTATAAAATCACCCCCCTTCTCCTTGAGGATCATAAACACCGGGAGGTTTTCTTTTACAGCCAGTTCATAACCTTTTTTTAGGCCCAGCACATTGATGGCAGTGGCCAATGCATCCGCCTTCATGCAAGAATCATGTATCACGGTGACAGATGCCAGCCGGTGAGTAATGGGATGACCGGTGGTGGGATCAATGGTATGAGAATATCGGATTCCGTCTTTCTCAAAATAATTTTGATAATCCCCGGAGGTGGCCATTGAACGGTCCTTTAATAAGACAACTTTCTGAAGGGTAAAACTGCCGTTTGGGGAGGCTATTCCCACCCGCCATACCTGCTGTTTTTGATTCTTGCCCCTGGCCCGGACTTCTCCACCGATTTCCACCAGGTAATTGACAAATCCTTTTGAATCCAAATATTCTGCCACCCTGTCAACACCGAAACCTTTGGCAATGGCGGAGAGGTCACAGTAGATTTTTGGGTTCTCTTTCTTTATTGATGGGGGCGATTGGCGGACAAAAAGTTTTTGATAACCGATTCTTGTCATCAGATCTCTTATCTGCTGCTCTTCTGGTATTTGCCTCTCCTTTTTGACCGGGCCAAATCCCCACAGGTTAATGAGCGGTCCCACGGTAATGTCAAAGGCACCATTGGAAATCTGACTGACCCGCAGCGACTCGGCAATCACTGCGGCAGTGTCCGCTGAGACCTCAAACCAATCGGTTTCTTCATATTGATTAAAGCGGGAAATCTCGGAATCCTTTATCCATGTGGACATCTGCTGATTGACCTTTTTGAGAAGATTTTTTATATCTGTGGTTATGGTTTTTTCATTGGCAATACTATCAGTATCAGTGGATTTCAACGGCTCGCTATGTACGACTTTTACCATATAAGAGGTTCCCATGGTACTGCCGTGAATCTCTATCAAAGAGGAAACCGCTTCTTTCCCTCCACAGTTAAATAAAAATATATTTAGTACAAAAAGGATCAACCATATTTTCCAACTTCGTACAGTCATTTTTTTATCCGTTTCCATCCGCGCAAATCCGCGGCAACCTTTTTACTCGTATCTGTCCATGGCAAAAAATCATCCGAAATCGTCATACATAATGTTTTCCGGCTCAACGCCCAGGTTGTCCAGCATTTTAACCATTGCTTCATTCATCAATGGTGGGCCGCACATATAGTATTCACAATCCTCAGGGGCCGGATGGTCTTTCAAATAATTATCATACAAGACCTGGTGAATAAAGCCGGTTAAGCCGGTCCACTTATCTTCCTCAAGGGGTTCTGAAAGGGCATAATACCATTTGAAATTGTCAAACTCTTTGGCCAACGTATCGAAGTCCTCCACGTAAAACATCTCCCTGAGGCTTCTGGCGCCGTACCAGAAGGTTATTTTCCGATTTGATTTTAATCGTTTCAACTGGTCAAAGATATGTGACCTCATGGGTGCCATGCCTGCACCGCCGCCAACAAATACCATTTCAGCGTCTGTATCTTTGGCAAAAAATTCACCAAAGGGGCCGGTAATGATAACTTTATCACCGGGTTTCAGGTTAAAGATATAAGAGGACATCTGACCAGGTGGCACATTGGGTAAATGGGGAGGTGGAGAGGCGATCCTGACATTCAGCAAAATGATGCCCTTTTCTTCGGGATAATTGGCCATGGAATAGGCCCGTGAGACCGGTTCTTCCACTTTTGATACATATTGCCACATATTGTATTTATCCCAATCGGGTTTATATTCACCTTCAACAATAAAATCTTTATAATGGACCGTATGGGGAGGCGCTTCAATCTGTATATACCCACCGGCACGGAAATCCACATCCTCGCCTTCGGGTAACTCCAGTACCAGTTCTTTAATAAAGGTAGCCACATTATGATTGGAACGCACCGTGCACTCCCACTGCTTGGCATGGAATATTTCCGGTGGGATTTCAATCCGCATGTTCTGTTTTACCGGCACCTGGCAGGAGAGTCGTACCCCTTCCCTGGCCTGTCTGCGATTGATCTGGGAGGTTTCAGTAGGCAGGATATCTCCGCCGCCTTCAAATACTTTAACCGTACACTGGCCGCAGGTACCACCACCGCCGCAGGCAGAAGGGACAAATATCTTACTTGCAGCCAGGCCATTGAGCAATTTTCCACCAACTGGAACAGTTAACGCATTTTCCTCATCAGCATTGATCACAATATTGATGGTGCCACTGGCCACCAACCTGGATCGGGCAAAAACAATAAATAAGACCAGCGCAATCACAATGAATGTAAACATGACCGCGCCCATCAAGATCAGATTTAGTCCGCTCATTCTTTCATCCTATTTTTTCTTTATTCTTTTTCCTCTATTCTAATATTTAATCGTTAATAGGTAATCGTTCATGTTGTTCATAATTGAATTCCTGAAAACAACATAAATGCCATGGCCATTAATCCTGCGGTGATAAAAGTAATTCCCAGTCCCCGGAGACCTTCGGGTATGTTGCTGTATCTCATCTTCTCGCGGATACCTGCAAGTAAAACAATGGCCAATGCCCACCCGGTACCTGATCCCAGGCCGAAGACCACACTCTCCGGGAAATTGTAATCGTTTTTTACCATAAAAAGCGCACCCCCCAGGATAGCACAGTTAACAGTAATTAAAGGGAGAAATATACCCAGGGCATTGTACAGTTTCGGAAAAAATTTGTCCAGGATCATCTCCAAAATTTGAACCATAGCTGCAATGACACCGATAAAAGTAATCAATTTCAGAAACGTGAGGTCCACCCCTTCTAACCCGGCCCAACTCAATGCACCTTCTTTTAGTACACTGGTATAAATCAGGTTGTTGACAGGGACGGTAATGGTTTGTACCACGATCACAGCAATACCCAATCCAAAGGCTGTTTCAACTTTCCTTGAAACCGCAAGGAAGGTACACATGCCCAGGAAAAGAGCAAGCGCCATATTCTCAATAAATATCGATTTTATAAATAAATTCAAATAGTATTCAAACATTTTTATTCCTGCTCCACTTGATCTTTTTTAAAGGTTCGTAACACCCAGATAATACCGCCAATCAGGAAAAAGGCACTGGCTGGTGTTAACAACAACCCGTTGCTGAGATACCATCCACCGTCGGTGGTGAGGGGCAGTATAGAGATTCCCAGTAGTTTACCAGCTCCAAATAATTCCCTTACAAATGCCACTGTAATCAGGATAAAGGTATAACCCAACCCATTGCCAATGCCATCTGCAATACTTTGTAAAGGAGGATTTTTTAAGGCATAGGCTTCGGCACGTCCCATGATAATGCAATTGGTAATAATTAATCCCACGTAGACCGATAACTGCTTACTAATATCGAATGCATAGGCTTTAATCACTTCATCTGCGATGATAACAAGGGATGCAATAATGGTCATCTCCACCAGTATTCGGGTACTGGTAGCGATATGATTCCGGATGATACTGACCGACAGGTTGGAAAAAGCCAGTACGAAAATAACCGCCAGGGACATCACAAGAGAAGTCTCTAGTTTGGAAGTAACCGCAAGGGCCGAGCATATACCCAGCACACCCAATGTAATGGGATTATTATCAAATATGGGCTCCAGTAATGTCTTTCTCAGTTTACTCATTCAGCCCCTCCTCTCTCAATTTTTCTAAAAAGGGTCGGTAATAACCCTTTATTTTTGACTCAGGATCCTTCGGCCGTGAACCGAACCAGAATTTTATCATGTTATCGACTCCCACGGTGGTGAGGGTGGCCCCGGATAGTGCGTCAATTTCACTGGTTGAACCAGGAGCAGCTCTGCCTTTGGCAAGGACTTCGAGTTTTAACTGACCATCATCATTAAAGGCGGTTTTTCCTTTCCAGGAGTCTTTCCACTTGGGGTTGTCCACTTCGCCGCCCAGCCCAGGTGTTTCACCATGTTCGTAAATGGTGAAACCCCTGACGGTTTTTAAATCCCGATCAATGGCCAGGAAACCATACATGGTGGACCACAACCCCTGGCCGTAAACAGGGAAGATAATTTGTGAAATTTTTTCCCCTTCTTTTACCAGGTAGAGCAGCATGTGAGTGGGTACACGTTTAAGACCGGCCTTATCTTCGCCTGCTGGAATAACCTGACTGAAGGCAGCTGCCCTGGAGATTTTTTGGATATCATAGTTCTCAGGATTCAGTTCTTTTGTTATTTTATCCTCAGGTAATTGCTCGCCGGTTTTAAGTTCTATAATAATAGGTTGAATCTTTTCAGTAAACAGGGATTCAACATTTGCATTATTTTTCTCTTTCAATAAATCTCCGGCAATCAATACATTTTTTCGTTTTTCCAGTCGTTTATTGGCATCTTGCCTGGGTTTTAAAGCAACTGCTGCAGTAGACACCAGGATGGAACATACGAAGCACACGCCCAGGGCGACGCCAACTATATTTTTGAGACTATCACTTGTCGTTGACATAGCGGAGTTTCCTCCTTTTTATATTTTTATTGATATAAATTCGATCGATCAAAGGTGCAAACATGTTGCCGAATAAGATGGCCAACATCATACCTTCGGGGAACGCGGGATTAATAACCCGCACCAGTACCACCAGGCATCCGATCAGTGCACCGTAGATATATTTTCCCTTATTGGTAATCGCTGCAGAAACAGGGTCTGTAGCCATGAAAACCGTTCCAAAGGCAAATCCTCCCAGAACCAGGTGCCATAAAGGACTGACGCCGAACATGGGGTTGGTGGTGCTGCCCACGAGATTAAATAATAGTGATAATCCCACCATTCCACCCAGTACACTGACCATGATGCGCCAGGAACCGATGCCTGCGGCAATAAGGATAACAGCGCCGATGAGACAGGCCAGGGTGGAGGTTTCACCCAATGAACCTGGTATCAATCCAATAAAAGCATCTTTAAATGTAATAGCAATTGGTTCGAGATCGATTCCATTTAACTTTCCAGGAATGCTGGCAAGTCCTTCAATACCTTTTTCAGAGATATGACTCAGGGGAGTGGCTCTACTTAGCCCGTCTACAACAGTCCAGACAGCATTCCCTGATATTTGTACCGGGTAGGCAAAAAAGAGAAAGGCACGGGCCACCAGGGCAGGGTTAAAGATATTCATACCCACACCGCCAAAGACTTCTTTGCCGATTACCACGCCAAAGGAGATACCAATGGCCACCTGCCACAAAGGGATCGTGGGAGGTAGGATCAGGGGGAAGAGTAAACCGGTGACCAAGAATCCTTCATGCACCTCGTGTTTTCGAATGCATGCAAACAGGACTTCCCAGAAGCCGCCTGCGGCCATAGTCACGATATAGATGGGTAAAAAATAGAGTAAGCCGTGAATCATACAGGCAAAAACATTGGAGGGGTCCAGGCCAATTCCCAGGCCGGTCAATAGTTTAATACGCCACCCGTGCGAGGCTGCTTCTCCCATCCGGGCCAGTACCAGGTTGGCCTGGTATCCGGTGTTGTAAAGACCCATCAGCACCGCAGGCACCAGCGCAATCACCACCAGCATCATGACGCGTTTGAAATCCATGGCATCACGGATATGTGAGGCACCAGGAGTCACCTTCCCAGGTGTATACAAAAAGGTATCTATGGCCTCAAAGAGTGGATACAGCTTTTCCAGTTTCCCACCCTTCTTAAAATGTTTTTCCTGGTTATCTAGAAATTTTCTCAAGAGCTTCATTATGTTTAACCTTCCTTTTCTATTATGGTTAAATTTCGTCTAAGTACCGGACCGTATTCGATTTTTGACGGAGATACAAAGGAACACAGTGCCAGGTCCTCTTCACACAGTTCCAGGCATCCCAGGTTTTCCGCTTCCTCGATATCGTCCACCATCAATGCTCGCAGCAGGTAAGTAATGATAATATCCATGGGCATTACCGTTTCATAAGCGTCGATGGGGAGGATGGGCCGTTTTCCACCGTGTACAGCGGTGGAAAGCTTGATTTTCCTGTGGGGAAAGAGACTGGACATCAGGATGCGTTTGATGGAATAGAGATTCAGACCGGGGCTGAGCCATCCGAAAAATGTCCTCTTTCCACCTTCCTGTAGCACCGAGACCTGCTGATGGTATCTTCCCAGGAAGGCCAGTGGACCTGCGGCGGTTCGGCCGGACAGCACGGAACCTGAAATCACCCGGTTTTCGCTTCCATTTTCTGTTAATGTTAACTCATCACGGGTAATACTTTCCATGCAAGTGCCGATTCGTGTTTTAATGAGCCGTGGTTTTTTGACCGAAGGACCGGCCAGGGATATGACTCGTTCCATTGGGATTTTACCAGTCGTAAAGAGTTTGCCCACAGCAGCCACATCCTGTGCGTCGATATGCCACACCGTCTTGCTGCGATGAACCGGGTCCAGGAAATGGATATGGGTCCCAACATTCCCAGCCGGATGGGGACCTGAAAACTCTTCCACATGCAGCGCCAACGACAATGAATCCTGCCCTGGGATAGGGATAGATGCCCCCGGGGATTTGCATAAAAAGAGTTTACCCTCTGTTAATTTTGAAATAACAGTCAAACCGTTCATAAACGCTTTTTTATTGCCTTCAAGAATTTTTTCCACAGAGGGTGCCAGGGGATTGGTATCCATGGCAGTAATAAAAATCGAATGGGGAGTTTCTGCCGGGTTGGCTACTTTTCCAAAGGGTCGTGCCCGAAGAGCCGTCCATAACCCAGACTCGATCAGGTTGGTTTTAACCTTCTCCCGATCCAGACCGGCCAGTTGGTCTTCTTTGTATGAAGTAAAGGTAATTTCATTTTCCTTCTCGTCGCACTCAATCACCAGGGATTCAAATACCCGTTTCTCACCTCTGTTAATGGCAGCAACCTTACCACCGCCGGGTGAGGTAAACTTTACTCCCTCCATTTTTTTATCAGTAAAGAGTAATTGTCCCCGTTTGACCCGGTCTCCCACGGAAACTGCCAGAGTCGGTCTCATTCCCACATAATCGTAGCCGATTAAGGCTACTTTTTTGGATGGATTGCCTTCTGAAATAACCTGTTCAGGTTCACCGGCAATCGGAACATTTAAACCCTTTTTAATCTTTATTCGTTTCATGATGTATTATACCATATTGTAGGACAAAAAGCAAAAAAAAGTTAAAAGTGATAAAAGTGCATAAACCAGACAAGCCGGAACTAAAGAGGAATATCGAATGTCGAAGGGAAGTACATACTTCATCATTCCTTGTTCGATATTCGTTATTCGATATTTAAAAATTATTTTCTGCCAAAAGATGTCAGAATTGGGCCTATAAGTGGCCTAATCCCAGAGCTTGCCTAAATTTATTAATTCTTCGGAAATGTATTTTCTAAACAAAATTTCCCATTCTCTAGAACCTTCCGGCACGCTACGCTTATGAACTTTTATCCGATCCTTTGCTGTCAATTCAATCTGTTCATACAGTTTTAGTTCATTCATGATTAAATGAAATATTTTGAACCGTATATCCCCGATATCGCCAATATAATCCAACTCTTCGTTATTTTCAATATAATTTGTGATCAGCGATGCCAGGCAGTTCACTTTATTTCTTGACAGTTTCAAGCTCATATGACAATATTCTCCTTTTCTGCCAGTTTGGACTTTACCATTTTGAACATTTCGTAATAATCGACATTGGTACTTCTGATTTCTTCCAATTTATCTTTTAAAATTTCTTTGACCTGTTCATCCAGTTTATCTTCTTTTTCAAGTTCATGGGTAATAATTGTCTCAACTTCTTTCACGATGCTCTCCCGATCTTCTATAATAATCGTGTCGTCTCTTAAAAGACCTTTGACAATACTGAAGGCCAAATGTTCAATCTGCAATTTATTTAGTCTCATGGTATGTAATATACCAAATTTTGTTAAATAAATCAACTTACCTCTTCGTAACTATTCAGTTCTTGAAAAACGTATCATGCAGTTGAATGTATCTTTTCAGAATTTTTGAAAAAATTAATATTTCAGGGCAATATTTTTAATATTTTTAATTTCACTTCTATTTTGCTTTTTTCTGTCACTTTTTCACTTTTTTATTATCAAAAGTCCTAATATCAAAGGTACCATATAAAAGGTACCAGGCAAATAATAATAAAAAAGGGACATCCAAGAAAACTTCACTTTAAATATTGATCCAGTATTTTGGCATCAATCCAATATATATCCCAGCCCCCCTGCTTCCTGGCATTCTCAACAATATCTTCATATTGTAATTTCTTTTCCGATTTTCTGGGAGTCCGGGAGCGGCGGTCAGACATGAAAAAGAGGTATCGTCCATTCGGAGATAGACATGGATAACAATCGTGTCGGCTGGAATTAATGGCACTTCCCATGTTCTGGGGAGCCCGCCAAGTACCATTTGGCAGTTTAACTGAGATATACATATCACCGCCACCAAGTCCACCAGGTTTATCTACTACCTCATAAATAATATACGACCCATCCGGGGCAATGAAAGGACAGTACTCACCTAACTCTGAATTGATCGTTTTTCCCATATTCTCGGGTTGCTGATAAATATTACCTACCAATCGTGAAACGTAAAGATCATTTTGGCCTTCACCACCCTCTCGATTAGAAGAAAAATATAAATTTCCCCGGGAATCTAAGCTTGGCCACGTATCGTTTTTTCCAGGTGTATTGATTCCGAAAGGTAGATGCGAAGGTACACCCCAGCCACTATTTTTTCGCTTTGCTATCCAGAGATCCGGATCGGATTTTTCTTCATTTGCCATTACTGGCCGGAATGACGCAAATACAAGATATTTACCGTCATGGCTTAACACCGGAGCATAATCAAAATAGCGCCCTGAAAAAGACAATACCTCAGGACTACTCCATTTCCCTTGCTTCCATTTCATACTGACAATGGTGGCCTGGTTCCGCCCTGTGACCGTAAAGTAAACCTCTTTTCCCTCTGGAGAAAATCGAATAGCCCAGTCATCCATAAACGTGCTGATCGTTCCCGAAGCAAATACTTTAGCTACTTTTTGTGGAGGATTGGGGTCTAATACCAATATAGGATCCGTTTTGGAATCACTTCCACATTGGGCATGTAGGCTCACCACCATAATCATAAAAAGAATAACTAACTGTCGATATTTCATGTATCGCCTCCTGTTAAGTAAATATATTTTCAATTTATATTTTTCAGCGGAATTTTTCTACCGGGATTATAATTCCGAAAGAAATTTAGGCTCAAATGAAAAATTGTGAAATCAAAGTTATAGCCGTTTAAAAAAAGCCGAAACTTATTAATGGTATGAGTGGATCTATTCCCGGTTCCGAAATTGGGAAGGTGTTGTTCCAATGAATTTTTTAAAGGCCGGATTAAAAACAGAGAGGGAATTGAAACCGCATTCATAGGCAATGGCAGCGATTGTCTTTTCCCGATTCACCGGATCGGCCAGAAGCCTTTTGGCCTCTTCAACGCGGTACCTATTTACAAAGTCATTGAAATTCTGACCGAATCTTAGGTTAAGGTGGTTAGACAATTTTTGGGGATTGATTCCCACAGATTTTGCCAGTTCACTCAAAGTTAAAGAGGAGGAGAGGTACAATCTCTGGTTCTCCATGGATTGTATGAGACGCTGGTTCAAACTTTCGTCTCCATCGATTTCTGAAACCATATTACGATGCACCCGTTGAACGATTTTCCATCGCAACTCGGAAAACACAAATAGGTAAATCATCAGGAAAAAGAGAATTGCCTCAACCTGCATAAAGCGATATCTTTTGATAAGAAACGTGGTGAACAGTATTAATTCAGCCGAAAAAAAAACAATAATACTTGCCAACCATTGACGGGCAATCTGGGTGCGTATGGTTTGAAACAACCGAATTATTATTCTAAAGGAGATCGCAGAATAAACCAGAAGAGTATAGACAGCTATCTGAAAAGATATCATCCCTTTTAGACGCCAGGGTGAAAACATCATATACAGTTGAAATAGGATCGGTAGGATGAAGTGTAGTGGCCAATGTTTGGCGACTTTCCCACCAGAATATAAAGACTTTATATACATGTATAAGAGGATGCCGGTAGCTGCCAGCCCGGAATACCAGAAGGTATCATATACTACGTGAATATTTTCAAAGAAATGAACTGCTACAAGTTTAGAAAGCCGCAGGTTAAAAATCCAAAGAAGCCCAGCTAGCCACCGGTCCGCCCTCTTATTATCTCCTGGCCTGAAGTAAATATATAAAGAGAGGAACAGACCGTTGAATGCCCCGACACTAAAAATAATAAGAAAAGGAACACTCAAGTTTTCCATAAACAAAATATACCACCACTCTTGGGTTAAGTCAATTTTCTATAATCTACTTTATTGGAGTGGCATTCTTCCCTGACACCATATCAGTACTGGAATTGAACCAACCACTACCAGTATTATTTTTTTAATATAAAAGTTTTAAAAAATAAAACAAATTTGTTTGAACTTTTAAAACAAATATCCGTATAAGTAATATGAGAAAAAAAAGTGAGGTTTCATGAAACGTTTAACACTCCAAGAAGAATACATCCTACTGGCTGTTTTCCAGTTGGGTGATAATGCCTATTTAATGACCCTGCGCAAATACCTTAAGGAGAAGACGGGGAAAAATTATTCCATTGGCAGCATCTACGTGCCGCTGGACCGGTTGTGGAAGATGGGATACCTGGATACCACGATCGGCAAACCCTCACCAAAAGTGGGAGGCAGGTCCATTAAATACTATCACATTACTGAGAAAGGCAAACGTATATTGGCGGAAAGTAAAAAAATCCATGACCGCATGTGGTTGGGATTTGGAGAAAAGGTGATGTCCCCAGAAAAATGAAGAAACACGCATATATCAAACTGCCTCTATTGGGCAGGTTCATCTTAAAATACCTATTACCCAATTACGATTATGAATATGTTATTGGGGCTTTTGAACAGGGTTTCCAGGACATGAAGGATTCTTTCGGGAAGACCAGGGCCCTTTTGTGGTTTTGGTGGCAGGTTGGGCTTTCTATCCCGCCCCTGATAAAACAAAAATCAACAGGAGGAATATCCATGCTTATTAGTTATTTTAAAACAACGGTTAGAAATTTTTTAAAAAACAAGGCCTTTTCTTTTATCAATATTTTCGGGTTGGCCATCGGTATGGCCTGCTGCCTACTAATACTTTTATGGGTTCAGGATGAGTTGGGATTTGATCGGTTTCATAAAAAGGGCGAACAAATATACCGTATTACCACCACCATTCTAACCAAGGAGAGGCTCACCCGTACGGTGGGATCGCCGGCACCCCTGGGGCAGACACTGGTAAAGGAATTTCCAGAAGTAGAAAATGCCTGCCGGGTGCAATCCGGCTGGGATGGTTGGCGTCTCCATTATGGGGAAAAATATTTCTTTAATGAAAAATTGGCGGCGGTGGACCCAAGCTTTTTTGAAATCTTCACTTTTGAATTTGTCAAAGGGAATCCCAAAACAGCACTGCCGGATAAGCATTCTATTGTTATAACCGAGGAGATTGCCAGAAAATGTTTTGGCACTGATGAACCCCTGGGAAAGATTTTAAAGATGTCCAACCACGATATGAAGGTGACTGGAGTTATTAAAAACGTTCCTAAAAATTCCCATATCCAATTCGATTATGCTTTCTCAGCCGAAAACATGAGACAGTGGCGGGAGTCCAAACTAGACAGCTGGGAATACCTGCAATTTGCCACCTATATCCAGCTACACCCTGAAGCCCGGCAGCAGGAGGTATGTGAGAAAATCAATAAATTGGTGAGTAAAAATTTCCCCACGTATAAGGTGAAATTTGGTCTGCAACCTCTCAAACGTATTCATCTGCGTTCCACTCCCTATGATTCCTGGATGGTGGTCTACAGCCAGCGGGGGGATATCAATTCCGTCTACATATTTTCCCTGGTTGCTTTTTCTATTTTACTTTTGGCCTGTATCAATTATATGAATTTGTCCACAGCCCGATCTGTCCAACGGGTACGTGAGGTGGGCATCAGGAAGGTGGTGGGGGCCAGCAGAAAAAATATCTTTGGGCAATATATGGGGGAATCCCTGTTACTCACTCTCTTTGCTCTTTTAGCCGCATTGATCTTTTTAAACCTGATGATCCCCTCTTTTAACACCCTGTCGGGTAAAAGCCTCTCCTTAAATCAAGCCGGCAGTATGCCAATGGTCATTGGGCTATTATTGGTCACCCTGTTTACCGGATTTCTTGCCGGTAGTTATCCAGCCCTTTTCCTTTCAGCCTTTCGACCGATAAAGATTCTCCAAAAGGATGGTGGCACCGGGTCACGAACGGGAATTAATTTACGCCGGATTTTGGTGATCGTCCAATTTGCCTTCACCATCGGGTTAATCATTACTAGCACAGTTATTTACCGACAAATGCATTTTATCAAGCATAAAGATCTGGGATTTAATCAGGATCATATTATCACCTTTGGCAGTGGTCACATTAAGCCTGAGGTAATGAGGGAAAAACTAAGCACCAACACTGATATTCTACAGATATCCTATTCCCAGGCTCCCCGTCAGATTCTTTACGGCAATACAGACTTCCATTGGCAGGGTAAAGACCCTGGAGACAATATCATGTTTTACCCTGTTTCGGTGGACTACCAGTATCTGGATACCTTTAAGGTTAAAATGGCACAAGGACGATTTTACAATGAGAAATTCACCACCGATGCTGAAAAGGCGGTGGTGATTAATGAAACCGCTGCCCGGGCGATGGGAATGAAAAATCCACTCGGCAAACAGGTCACTCACAAAGGAACTCCCAGGGTGATTATTGGGGTAATCAAAGATTTTCATATGAGTTCCCTCCACCATCCGATAGAACCCATGGTATTCCTCTACAGCGGGCCTTTCCACCATATATGCGCCAGGATACGACCGCATAATGTGGATAAAACATTAAAACATATACAGGGGGTATGGAAATCTCTTGTTAAAGATCGCCCCTTTGAATACGAATTCCTGGATGATACCATAAACAACTTTTACAAAAAAGAACGCAAAACAGCTACCCTTGTACTCTACGCCACCATATTGGCGCTGGTGATTGCCCTGCTGGGATTGTTTGGACTGGCCTCCCACACCGCGGAACAGAGGACCAAGGAGATCGGTATCCGAAAAGTACTGGGTGCCTCGATCCCGGAGATTATCTTGCTCCTCATAAAGGATATTACTCGCTGGTTCCTGCTGTCTAACCTGGTGGCCTGGCCGGTGGCTTATTTAATCACCAAAAAGTGGATGCAAAATTTTGCGTATCATCCCGGGATTAGCCTGTGGATTTTCCTTTTATCAGCAGCCATTGCCCTGGCTGTTGCGATTTTAACTGTCATTCACCAGGTGTCAAGAGCTGCCAGTAGGAATCCTGTCAACTGCTTGCGGTATGAATAGGAAAGGGTAATAAGTACTTCCCTCCTGCTATAAAGAATTCCTACATCAAGAAATAATTTCCCTATTCCCATCCACGATGGACCGTACCGTCAGGTGCTCAAGCTTAATGCCACTTTTTCGGCCGTAATGGGCATGGATTTGATCCGAATCCCCAACGCATCCTCTATTGCATTCGCCACCATCGGTGCCACCGGGATCATCGTATGCTCACCAATTCCCCTCGCTCCATAAGGTCCATCTGGCTGAGGCACTTCAACAATGATAGGTATGATTTCATCGGGTATGTCCATTGAAGTAGGAATCTTGTAATCGGTGAAATTGGGATTCAACAGTTTTCCCTTCTCATCAAACCGCATATCTTCATACAAAATCGTACCCAATCCCTGAATAATGCCGCCAATGACCTGCCCTTTCACCATGGCAGGATTGATGGCTTTCCCCGCATCCACTGCAAGTGCTACCTTGGGTACCTTTATTCTACCAGTCTGTTTGTCAATCTCAATCCGGATGGCAGCAGCACCAACAGTATAGTGAACATTAGGCTTCCCTCCCTGACCGGTTTCCGGGTCACTCAAAGCAGAAGAAAACTCCGGCATGAACATGCCGCGTCCGATGATAGGACCACCACGCCATGTCCCATCCTCCATCATTATTCCATCAATAACAAAATCCTTTAATGGCAATTTGAAATCCGTTTCATCGTGAGATTTCACCATAGCATCTTCAAGATACAGGGCATCCCGTTTTTTACCTAACGCTCGTTCCATTAAATCGAAAATCTGTTCCCTGGCATCCTCGGCTGCACGCTTCACTGCATTACCACACCCCCACGTAATATGAGATGCAACGGTTTGCCATTCATAGGGATTTCGATCCGTATCAGGCTCCTCCACCCGGATTCTATCCGGCGGTACAGAAAGAACTTCCGCTGCTATCTGGGCCATTACAGTCAAAAATCCCTGCCCGATCTCCTTGGCTGAAACAAGTATATTGACGCTGCCATCTTCATTGAATTTTAAAAATGCCGACGACGCTGCATTGGGCGGCATGGCTGGCGCTTTCCACATCAAAGATATCCCCTTTCCCATGACGATATTGGGGTCATCGGATTTGATCTCTTTATCCCATTTAATGGCTTCAGCCACTTTATCGATGGCTTCCAACAAACCATTGGGATTCATCTTTCCACCGTAAGCAAGGGTATCCCCTTCACGAATAGCATTCTTTCTTCGGAACTCCACGGGGTCGATATTTAATTTTTTAGCTATCTCATTAAAATGAGATTCCAATCCAAAAATGAACTCGGAATAGCCAAAACCACGGTAAGGTCCACCCGGGGGCAGGTTGGTATAAATACACACCGAATCGATTTTCAGATTGGGGATACGATAAGGACCGGTTGCGGACAGCCCGGCAGCATTCACCACATTGGCGCCGTATTCCACATACGCTCCGGCATCCCAATACAAAATCTCTTCCAAAGCAGTTAGAGTACCGTCGTTTTTCACTCCTACTTTGAGCTTCGCATGAACCCCCTGCCGTTGATACGTATTGTAAAACTCCTGTTCCCTGGACCACAGGACTTTCACTGGAGAACCTTTCACCACAGTCGCAAGGGCAGCGGCCAGGATTTCCATGGATACACCCGCTTTCCCACCGAAACCACCACCCACCGCAGGACTGATGACACGGATATCTTTATGACTGAAACCCAGCGGCTCAAGAGCCTGGGTAAACAGGTGCCGCTGCGTATAGGGCGACTGGGACGCTGTCCAGACAGTCAACCGACCGGAATGATCCAAAAAACCGACTGCGCCGTGAGGTTCTATGGCACAATGCGCATACCGGGGCACAATGAACTCATCTTCAAATATAAAATCGGCCTCCTCGAAACCTTTTTCCATATCTCCCTGCCGGATCTTCCTGAGATGGGCAATGTTAGTATCCGCACGAGGAAAAAACCAGGGAACATGAAAATAATTTTTCAAATCCGGGTGAATGATCCCTTTGGGTTTTTCTCCAATGGCATCATAAACACTGAGAAGGGGCTCCAATTCCTCATACTCCACTTCCACCAGGGCAGCCGCTTTTTTGGCTGTCACCGGGTCCCTGGCTATCACTGCTCCCACTTGTTCACCAATGAACCGTACCCGGTCCTGGGCAAATACATATCGGTCGTGCATATACAGACCAAATCGATAAGGAAAATCCTTACCGGTGACGATTTTTACCACCCCGGGGACATCTTCTGCACGAGATGTATCAATATTTTTGATCAGTGCATGGGCATAGGAACTTTCAACAATGGCTGCATAGAGGAGGCCGGGGCCGAAGTCCAGGTCATCAACAAATCGTGTGGCACCGGTTAATTTTTCCTTTCCTTCGATCCTGGGAGAGGGTTTTCCTACATATTTTAGATCATTCATGGCTTCCTCCGTTTTTCTCTTTTTTTTGCCACGGATAAACACGGATATACACGGATAAGATTGACATTTTTTTCATTGTTCTGCTCCCCTCTTCTTTACATGGTCCTTTATGGCTTCGATAATGGGGATATAACCGGTGCACCGGCAAAGGTTTCCGGATAATCCTTCTTTAATCTCTTCATCCGTTGGATTTGGATTGGTTTCAAGGAGTGCTTCGGCGGTTATGACCATGCCGGGTGTGCAATAGCCGCATTGGAAGGAATTATGTTCTAAAAAAGCTTCCTGCAGTGGTGTAAAGCCTTCTTTCATCAAACCTTCGATAGTCAATACTTCCTGGCCGTTCACTTCCACAGCCAATATGAGGCAGCTTTTGACGATTTGGCTGTTTAGTTTTACGGTACAGGTACCGCAATCCCCGCGTTCGCACCCGCTTTTGGGGCTGGTGATCCCCAACTTGTATCTCAACACATCCAGCAGGGTTTCATTGGATTGAACCCCTACTATCCGTTTCTCACCATTCAACGTAAATGTTATCTCATACATTTTAATCTCCTTAAACAGAAGTTTTTGGAGGTCCAGGAACCTTTTTTCAAAAAGGTTCTTGGCCGCCGGAGGCATTATAGTTCCCTAAAAGATATCCATTCATTCAAATAAGCGCTGTTCCGTATCCAGGGCCAGCGCCCTCCAAGCGTTCGGCAGCCGCCTTAACGGCTCGTTCAAACATGATCTTGCACATATGCATCCGGTACTCTTTTGATGCTCGAATATCAGTAATCGGGGATATCTCCTGGGGGATCAGTTCCTGTGCGGTTTTTATCAGTTTTTTTTCCAATGGATTTCCATTTAGAGCCTTCTCAATCCGTTTGGCCCGAATGGGAACGGCGGCCACCGAACCAAACGCCAGCCGGTACTGGTGGTTTGAAAAAACCAGAACCGCCAGGTTGGCCTGGGCCAGGTCTTCCCCCGCGTATCTTCCCAATTTAACAAAACATCCGGCATGCGTTTGGGCAGGCAGGATTATTGTTATGGAGGTAACCATTTCCAATTTTTTAATGGACGTTTTACGGTTGCCTTTAAACCATTGGGAAATTGGAATCCTCCGTTCACCTTCCGGACCAATAAGATTAATTTCAGCATCATAAACGCTGAGTACAGGAGCGCTGTCCATACAAGGGACTGCTGAACAAATATTTCCAACCACAGTGGCCCGGTTCCGGATTGCCACAGATGCCACTGCCCGGGCCATTTCTCCAATCAAAGGAAAATGGCCTTTGATGATTTCCGATTTTATCAAATCACTAAACGTGACCAATGCCCCGATCTTAAGTCTTTTCCCTTTGAAGGTTATCCCATTAAGCGAGGAAATTCCCTTGATATCAACAACTGCTTTAGGTGAAACAATTTCATCTTTTAAATTGCACACAAGGTCGGTTCCACCTGCCAGTACTGCAGAATTCTTATGCTGTGAAAGAAGCGAAACAGCCTCTTTAATACTTTTCGGTTTAAAATACTTAAATTCTTGTACAATTGCCATACTATCCTCCATTGGTGTAAAAATTCGAATATCGAAATCCGAAATCCGAAACAAATATAAAATTCAAATGTCCAAAACCAAAAACAGGGACTTGAGGATCTAAAAGAATAAATTCAACTAATACCATTAAAGGATAACTCCACAGGGTTTTATAGGATCCCATCCATGAGGGGCTGTTTTGAATTTTGTATTTTGGTCATTTGAATTTGTTCTCGTGCTACGTAGCGGGCTACTTCGCAGAGTAGCATCGAATTTCGTGCTTCGAATTTCGGATTTTAAGTCCATACTATTTCTTTGGCGGCATAAATGCCACTATTCGACACATGGAGGATTCAAGTTCGATGCCTTTTAAAGGAAAGCACCCGATCCATGTCCGCGTATTCTTGAGTTTATCGATATCTCCACCGAGATTTTCAGCATGAACAATGGTATGGGGAAATAATTTGATGTGCATGACCTGGTAATATTCGTCCTGTGGAAAGTAATCATCCCAGGATGCGGCGCCGTACTTTTCAATCAGCAGTTTCTCAGCCTCCTTGAATCGTTCCGGATGCCATTGACGTATAATGGTATTCATCGGATGATCCGCGCTTCCGCAATCCACGCCGATCCATTTTAACTTCATATCAATGGCCCATTTATGAAAATCTTTTCCAGGACCCGGGTGTTTGACAAAATAACGAATCTCGTCAGCTTTCTCCTGGTCCCAACTGTACTTGTGGTAACCGGTATTAATGATCAGGATATCACCTTTTCTGACTTCTACTTTGTTTGTTATCATTTCAGGGCTGTAAAGGTCATAATCTTCCACTTCTTTGGAAAGGTCTACCACCACACCCTGCCCGATCCATTCATCCAGGGGAACTTTACCAATGGGCCGGCCGCAGGGCCAGAAATGGATTTCACCGTCCATATGCGTACCGACATGGTTACTGGTGGTCATAATCTGCCCACTGGCCCCCTGACCCATATGAGCTCCGGCTACCCGTTTGAAATATTGAAGGCCCATGGGCATGTAACTGGGCCACGGCGGTGTGTGAATACTTAAAACCTGGGTCAGGTCATACACCTGCATGTTTTCCATAAAGGTTAAAAATTTCTCTAATTCCATTTTTTTGGCTCCTTGTTTTAATAAGAGCCCACAGAACACACAGAAAGACACAGAAAGATAATGTTTTTTTCTGTGTTTTCTGTGTGTTCTGTGGGCCCTTTTTTTATCATTTTATTTCATAAAAGTTTCGACATTACTATTTTAAGATATTGGCAAAACCAATGTATGCATTTTTGAAGGGTTCCACCGGTGCACTTAGTACACCGGCCCCTACCTGGCCTACACCAGGGTCTTTGTGAGCAACACCGGTATCGATAAAAGGTAGGAGATTCTTTTCAATCACTTTCCTCACATCGATACCCGTGGGCGTTCCCCTGAAATTTAGGTAGGGGATTTGATATACATTATTCTCAGATGCCGTTATTTCATACATTTGTTTCGTATAATTGACGGCATCCGCTGTTGAACCGCCAACAAACTGAACAATGGCAGGGCTGGCAGCAATGGCAAAACCTCCCAACCCATTGGTTTCGGTAATGGAACTATCACCAATATCCGGGTTGGCATCTTCTTTAGTGAAACCCGGGAAATAAAGTGCATCCGGGACAGGCGCAGCACCTGTAAACCATTGATCCCCTGTGCCTGACAACTGTACCCCAAACTCGGTTCCGTTTCGTGACATAACAACCGCAATACTGCTGGCCTTCACATTTCGTGCGGCATCCAAAGATGCCTTACATGCAGGCATGGAAAGATTTAAAAAGAAATGGTCATTCCCGTTGATAAAGTTCAACACCTTTACCATATCCTCAGTATTGGCAGTGGTTCGCACAATGGCCGGAGCAATTTGGCGGTAAAAAAGCGAAGTGGCTGCACGGTTGCGATTGTGGACTTCATCTCCCATGTGAAGGGCCTGGGCAATGATATTTTTTAAATCGATTTTTCCAAGGTCTTTCACCGCTGCTTTCAGAACCGGGTAGAGCACCTGTTCCATCCATTTCATCTTTTTTATCACCTCATCGCTGTAAGCGCCATATCGGAGTACTTTTCCAAGCCCTTCATTCATGGTACAAAAGGCTTTGTTTCCATATTCTTCGTTCTCAATGATAAACACTGGCATGGATGCGGAAACGATTCCTGCCATGGGACCAACAGTGGAATGTTCATGGCAGGGGGCATATTCGATTTCACCCGAACCGGCAAGCGTTTCGGCTTCATTTTTTTCTTTTACCATGCCTTCATATTTCAATGCTCCTATGAGGGCCCCTCTCATGGGGCCGCACATTTTATCCCAGGTGATTGGGGGTCCTGCGTGAAGGATAAGGTTCTTTTTCATTCCAGGGATGACTTGCAAAGCCGTATCAAGACCAATAAGCACCGGTTTACTGTTGAGAATTCTCTCACATACCACCTTATTGGCTGCATCGATTTTTCCCCCGTTCTCCGCAATGATACGGGTCAGTTCTTCATCGATGATCACCGGTGGTCTCCAATCCACGTGAACGGATGCTACATTTTGTTCATCAAGGGTATCTTTGAAAGATTTTAATCCTATATTGATCACTTTTAATTCACTATTAAATAAATCGTTCATCTTTTCTCATATAAAAAGTTTTTGGAGGTCCAGGAACCTTTTTTCAAAAAGGTTCTTGGCCGCCGGAGGCATAAATAATTAACCTGCATAATTTCGATGCCTCTGCATTCGATTGACAAACAAATACTCCAGCATCCTTCATTGCCTTCACCACATACCGTCTAATTTGAGGATCTTCATCAGTACCGGTGACCGAACAAACAATAGGGAGCTCCCTGCCATTCGCCTTTGCCAGGTGTTTTGCTTCTTTAATCACCGGGATAATTTCTGGCAAGGGGTTCCTATTGGCACCGTATCCCAACACCAGGTCCAACAGGATTACAGCCGTTTCTCTATCTTTCACCTCCTCGATGATCCGTCTATTCCTGGTAGAAAAATCAATCATGGGATGCGGTTTTCCCACAGTAAATGCATCTTCTCCCAGATCGATAATGGTATGCTTCTCACTTTTCCAGACGTCCTTCAGCGGTGAAGAATTGGAAGTTGGCGTATTGGAAAAAACATCCGTCATATCTGCCATGATGATCTGGGTTTCACTGCAAAAGGTTCCACCAGTGAATAGTGCTCTCAGGTATTTTTGACCCTTGTTTAACCTGCCCTTTATTTCCTTTGCCACCTTTTCGATCTCCATGGCATCGGGAAAAGTCGATTGGATACCGGAAAGTTCCAGGATAACTTTGGCACCCTCTTCAAGATCGGATGCAGGGGTTATTCCATAGGCCCTTACCTGTTCAGGATTTGCTCCCAGGAACACCGCAGCCACGGGTTTTTTTATCTTTTTAACTTCATCGCCGATTTTTTGAAGAACCTCCGGGTGAGGTGGTTTGGAAACCAGCAGGATGGCACAGGTATGTTCGTCTTTTGCCAGCGCCTTCATGGCAGCGATAAACATCATACCCCCCACTTCCTTTTTCACATCCCTGCCGCCGGTTCCGACAGCCTGGGAAATCCCGCCCCCGCTGTTGGAGATCAAAGTAGTCACCTCTTGAAGACCCGTTCCTGAAGCAGCCACAATCCCGATATTACCTCGCTTAACAACATTGGCAAACGCAAGGGGAACTCCGTTTATTATAGCGGTTCCACAATCCGGGCCCATCATTAAAAGATCATTCTCCAGTGCATACTGCTTCAATTCAATCTCTTTTTCAAGAGGAACATTATCTGAAAAAAGCATGACGTGCAAACCTTTTTTCAGGGCTTTTTTGGCTTCATCTGCCGCATATTTCCCGGTAACGGAAATAAGAGAGAGGTTGGCATCAGGCATGGTGTTGATGGCCCCCTCAAGGCTCCTGGGGACAAAATCCTGCGACGTATCACTCCTTTTTCTTATCTGTTTGAGCTCTTCATCGATATTTGTCAGTACAATATTGGCAATTGCTTCGGTTTCTGCTTTTACTGCAATGAGTAAATCTGTATCTTCTGCCTCTTGAAATGCATCGATCAAAAAACCGGCGTTCTTAAAAATGGATTTATTTTCTCTGGTTCCCATTGCCACAGCAGCGTCGATAACCCCTTCCATTTGATTGATTTTATTGGCAGCGATCATCAGGGAGACGGAATCAAAGTATTCACCCTTTTTCAAAATTCCTTTTATCGTCATTGCTTGCTCCTAAGAAAATAATAGGGGCCCACAGAACACACAGAAAAACACAGAAGGTTTTATTTCCATAATCATTGTTTCATTCATTAAGGCTGTTTTGTTGTTCTTTTAGTAGTTGTACCAGGTATTTAAACTCGTTTGTATCGGCTCGTTTTAGAAGATAAAAAAGAAGTGTTTCCGTATTAAGAATATGTGCGCCTGCTTCTTTCATCAGCTCAATACCATTTTCCCATTTCAGTTTTGACGATGAGACAACAGCATCCTTAAGCACTATCACCTGGACATTTTGTTCCAATAGATCGAGAACCGTTTGTAATATACACACATGGGTTTCAAGGCCTGCCACCACCACAACAGGGCGGGAATATTTTTTAAGATTTTGAAGAAACGTATCATCGCTGCAGCAGTTGAAGGTGATTTTGTCATTTATAGGTGCATCGCCCCATTCTTTTCGAATGTCGCTTTCCGTATGGCCCAGCCCTTTGACATGGTGTTCGGTTCCGATCATGGGTATACCGAGTTCTTTGAACATTTTCGTAAGCAGCAAAATATTTTCTTTCGCCAGTTTAACCACTGATTTTTTAAGAGTTGGGAAAAATTTTTCCTGAAAATCAATCAGTACAAAAAGGATGTTATCTTGTGAAATATTTTCCCACATCATTCGTGCCTTATTATTCATGATAGCATTTTAAAGGAAATAGGAATGTTTTTCAATATAGAGTAACCATTTTTTTTGTGTTTTCTTTTATTTGAAAAACATGGGCTGCCCTGATTTCGTCAAGCCACTATCCTTTTTTTACTTTTTAAGGTTGACAAATGAATAAAATGGTATTAAAGTAAGAGTAGGCAAATACGCCTGATGGAGGTTATCATGGAATTGAACTTTAAGCTCGACATATTGCCTGATGAAGCAAAGAGGGACCTATTGAAATTCTATGAATTCCTGGTCTTTAAATATTTAGAGAACAAAGATGTTTTAAAAAATGGAGTCGGTGACGAAAACAAAAGCCTGGAAAATTTCTACCAATTTAAACAATTAAGGAATCGGATAAACCCCAGGGTTGATAAGTCTATTGATATTGACAGGCTCGCCAACGAGGTTAATAATGATATTTTTTGACACCAATTTGCTTGTCTACTCTACTGTTAACCTGGATGAGAATAAACAAAAGACCTCGGATCAATTGATTGAAGCAGCGATAAAAGATAAAAGCTTCCTGGTTTCTCCATTGATTATCACTGAATTTATTTTTGTATTAACGAAACTGGATATTGATCAAACACTGGTTAAGAACGCAATAATTTTATATAAACCTTTTGTTAAATATTCGCTGGATGCTTCCCTGGTTTTTGAAGCATATGAATTATGCAGAGAATTAAAAATAGGCAAAAACATAAATGATGCAGTCCATTCAAAATTTGTCGAAAAATACTGTTTAAAAATAGTAACGTTTGATAGCGATTTTAAAAAATTTCAGGATTCCACAAATATTGAAATAGAAATATTATAAACCATTTTCAGACATGTAAAGTTTCCTTACACGATAGCCATCTTTGACCTTTTCTTTACAAAAAGCATTAAAAAATGTAAAGAGAAATTACGGCGATTCCCTTTTTTTTCTTATTTTATTTGATTTTATAAAACCTCGAAATCCGGGATATTGTACTTGTTGAGCAGGTAATTTAAACGATAGCGATTCTTTATCTCAGGTTTTCTTAATTCAGGTGCCAGACTCCGGATAAAAACAGCAACCTTTAAATTTAACGTCTCATCTAATTCAAACAAATCCACCAATTTCTTATAAACCGGGTCCAGTTCAACATTCTCTTTATTTTTTAGTTGCTGAAAAATTCGCTCAAATTCCCCCTTCAAGGTGATTAGATCGTCGGGATAATTTTTAAAGAAATTCTCAATTTCCGCATACCTATTGGCTGCTGTTTCCGGTTCCGATGCTTCACCTTCTGTCTCCCTACCCACACTCAACTGGAGAAAGACGGTGAAATTCTTTTTCACCTCATAGTAAAAATTGGAAAAACTGTAAATTTTCTTATTCTTTTGGGTCCACCGCTCCACTACATTGGAGATCGATTCTTTGACAATATGGATAGGTATTCGTTTCTCATACCACCGGTACAGCACATCAAAATCTTTGGTGGTTATAAAGAAAGTGATACCAAAGGAGTTCTCAAGGTATTGAATAACCTTGATAACAAAATCCCTACCCGCGTTGTCGCTGCTGTTAGATTGATTGCTATTTTTATTATCCGAATGTGTCATGTTTCAAAAGTATTTAGAGTAAGATAAGTGCCTAAAGTTAAGGAGTCGCTTCGCTCCTTGTACCTTTTAGAGTTAAAAAGATAACACGCGCCGAACCATCGGCGCACCACAACTTTAGGCACTTTAGGCACTTCCTACTTTAGGCACTTTCCTTATAAAGTCCTCCTGCTTATTCTATCGTAAATCTTTTTCAGGCCGTAATAAATAAGATCGGGTTCAAATCGATCGATACCTTCAATTTTGCTTTTGAAATACTTTGATAATCCGCCGGTGGCAATAACTTTTGCGTCCTCTCCGATAATTTTTTTATATTCTTTAATCATATAAGCAATCCCACCCACATAGCTGTAATAGATGCCTGCCCGGATATGGCTTTCCGTATTGGTACCCAGGATGGAGTCAGGGATGCTGAAATGGATTCGTTCCAATTTGGCAGCCTTCTCTGCCAGGCTGTGGATAGAGAGTTCAATACCGGGGAAAATACAACCTCCCAGGTATTCGAAATCCCTGCTGATCACATCAAAACAGATAGCCGTCCCGGAGTCAATAATGATAAATGGCGGGTCATAATAATAAGTCCCGCCGACAGCATCGGCAATCCTGTCTGCCCCCAACTCGGGTGGGTGATCGACTTTTATGGTTAACCCCGTATCGGTAGAATGATCGACAAAGAAAGCCTCTTTATGGAAATATGCTTTAATGGACTCCTTCAGAGAATCGTCTACAAAAGGGACCACTGAAGAGACGATTATATCTTTGATGGGCCTCCTGAGTTCTTTTTTTATAAGACTTTTTAAAAAGGTGACGGTTATCTCGCCCGGGGTTAATAGTATGTTTTTAGTAGCAATGGTATCACCGTCGAAAACAGCCACCCCTGTGGAAGTATTCCCGACGTCTATTGTTAATAACATGCGAGCACTCCTTAAGTTTTTTTCACAAATAGAATGTTAAGTCACTATATAGCATATAAATTCTTATTTCTCAAGCAGAGATAAGAACTGAAAAAAAAATTAATTGCTTTTCAATCGACGATTTCAATTTATTTATAAGCGATAATGCCTAGCCCATCTTTACCAGCCGTTTTTTGAATATGCTGATATATAGGCATTTTTGGCAATTTGCATTTTTAAATTGGAGGACTACAAATTTTTCCCTTGAGCCGTCGCAAACCGCATGGCTTTCT
>Ga0180438_10002457_pt1 | contig 30179 bp, 38 predicted proteins | sample SS_ome_12_FD_132455 | JGI IMG/M metagenome (GOLD analysis project Ga0180438, IMG submission 132455) | Hypersaline lake sediment archaeal communities from the Salton Sea, California, USA - SS_3_D_2 metaG | ecosystem: Environmental > Aquatic > Non-marine Saline and Alkaline > Hypersaline >...
ATTGGTTTGTCATTGATTACCTGAATCGCTGTCTTTATCTCTTCCATAAAACTTCTCCATAGTAAAATGAGTATCCGACCTTATCACCGGATCTTGGCGAAACCAATCTTTTATAAATGGTTGCTTAGGGGTATGAAAAAGAGCCCCCCAGAGCTTGCGTTCCAGGGGGCTTAAACTAGCTTTTTGCTTTTTGCTATTACGAATAAACCGAGGTTTGATTGAAATAATAGCTATCACAGTCACGCCCGCAAGCGCAACGATTAACGGCCATAATTTTTCTATGTACCCGTAAATAAGTAGCTATCCTGTTTAGGTATTGAAATACTCGTATAATTGACTGTGATTTCTTCGTCGCCTTTACGATATGTTATCGTAATATTATATGTTTGTGAATGGGTCACAGTCTCTACAAGTGGTATTTCCCAACGGTTTCTGTTGTCTGAGTCTGGTCTAACTCGCTTAAGCGTCTTAGCAATATAAACATCCTCGTAATACCAAGCATTCGGGTTTTCAATAAGAACCGTTGCGGCACTAACTGCCTCACCAGCGATATCATCGATAAAGCCATATACCGTTGTAAAGTGAACTGCAGGGTCAGGTAGTGCAGCTAGAACATAGGTAAAATAGAGGCTTTCGAGTTCTGGGGTCGATGATCCAGAGTCTGAATGGAGAAATGCTTTAATGCAAAGATTCACACCGCCGCTAATAAGGGTCGTTAGCGTTGTTAAGTTTGCATGAATATCCGCAGCGGTTGACGCTTGAGCATATGTTCCATCGGAAGCCACCCAAGCTGCACCACTCCAATAACGCTCTTCCGTTACTGGAAACCCGGTCAGGTTCGTGTAGGTCACGGTGTACTTAACTTCGTCTGAGCCAGTCTTAACCGCCGTTTCAAAGAACTCCGACAAAGAATTCATACTAATACAATTAGCCCAAATAATTGTTGGGTTATCAACATAATAGAGATCTTCTGCTGTATAATTAAAGACGTAATCGTCAACACTATCTTGAGTATACGTATCAGTGAAATGAACCCGTCTATCAATGGTAGTTCCAGCAACAGTTAACGTAGGTAAATTTGTATTGATTGTACCTATGTCGTTAGCTTGTGCATAAGTTCCGTCAGAATTTGCCCATGCTGAACCTGTCCAATACTGATGAGTTCCGCTATTCACTGAGACCGTAAATCTAGGATTTCCAACAACGGTACAAGTCGCGCTATCATAACTTTGGATATCACCTAAACCGGAATAAGTATCTTGGGGCAAATCAGCGTTTGAAGATTGGTAGGCATAAGGGATTGAGTAACCCGGCGTATAGTTTGCGGTGGTTTTAACTGCGTCATAAGAAACATAATCAGCAATCGCAAAGTCAGCACTTGCACTTGATTCAAGGTTATTGGTGCCAAATCTTACACTGGTAAGTCCGGTGCTATTTCTTGTTCCTGTATTGACTCCAGTTAAATCTGATAGGAACAACGTACCGTCTACATAAACTCGATATAGTCCGTTGGTACAATCCCAATTTATAGCGATTTCATATTCTGTTGATGCGGTCGGTGACCATGGTGTATCGATTTCGACAATTTGAGACCCTGCATTATCATAAACTCTTAGATGCATATCGCCGTCTGGAGCGTGCCAAAAGATAAGCCGATTGACATCTGTTGCGCCGTTGTCAATGCCATAAATAAGCTGAACTGGAGAAGGTGAGCCACTATATCCAGGGGTTAGTTTAAACTTAATCTCGCCAGTGTTATAGCCAGGCGCATTGCCAGACGAAGCCCATTTAATTTGATTAACAGTTGCAGTTCCAGAGAAGGTTACTTTATTACTAGATACCGCTGCATCGCCGCCCAAAGTCCCTGTTAATACACCGCCACCCCAAGTCAAATCTTTGGTGTCGAAGTTAATCGCCGATACCGCATTAGCGTCACTAGGATTAAGCTTTTGCCTCATGACACCAGCTACGAATTCAACCTTGGTATTGTCATAGGTGAAGCCGGTATCAGTAGTAAAGGTTTCGGTGAAATTTAGGGGATTGGCCTCTAACTTGAGCTTTGCCTTCCCACTGGAGAGGTCAATCTTATCGGTATCGTATGTGAAGCTAGCTGGTGTATCATAATTGAGTATCGAAGTAATCGTCATTGAAGCGACTCCCCTTAGAGTTAGACGTTCTAAAGGGAGTTTAGCAGGTTTAAAATTCTTCTGCTAAGACCACGGCTAAATCTATGGCTTGCTTTTCCAAATCCTTTATGGTCTTATTGATTTCCTTCAGCGTCTCCTTTTTTGCATCCTTTTCATTTTGAATCTGCCTTACTAAATAAGCTAAGCGTCTTTTGGCTTCCTCACGTTCTTCCTTTGACATTTTCACTAGCGGCTTTTGATTCATTTTGGTACTCCCTCGGAATTACAAAACATTTGTTTTCTAACATTAGAATAATCAAACTTACCTTTGAATGGATTTGTGCAACCAATATCCAAGTAAGCAAAGAAAATGCTAATAAAAAGCCAATAAGCCCGTAAATGGCTAATGTTGTCCATTCCATAAAATTCCCCTAAAAAGAAACGAATAAGAACCTGTATATCTTTAATTGTAAGGCTTGTAAACTTTTAATACGGAGGTATGAGGCAAGCTAATTCTCACCACTAATCTTCGGGTTTCGCAAAGTCCCAGAGGTTAAGGATTCCACCTAACACTTTGCCTTTCTCATCTTTTTTACCGCTTTCTTTTCTTGTACCTCCATTTTCCTTTCTGATCACTAGAAAAGCTTTCATTAGTTCGGTGGAAGCTTTTAGGCGGATTTCATCCCCAGGGGATTTTTCGCTACTAGGCATCCCGTTCTCAGCTAGTTCTGACAAGATGCCCATGGCTTTAATAGCATAGTCTCTAGCAATGACAGCTAGCTCGTCGGTGTCCTTTCCGAGCCACTTCATAGCAGTATCAAGGTCAACGCCAGCAAAGCACGCCGCACTCTCTACCGAGTGACCCTTGTCAATATACCTCTCAAAATCTTGCTTTGGAGTGGTCGCCATACTATCCTTTCATGTAGAACTCCGCCAACAACGGCAATGGATATGCCGTTACGACTATTAAACCACATGGAGGTAGGTAAATGGCAGGGCCAACTTTCAGCGACTTGGAAACCTTTGGGCTTCTTAAGGAGCTATACGCAGATGATGTTAAGTATCAGGAGCATATCCAAAATAGTATTTACAACTTTGTAAAGCACGCTGATCCGGGCGAAATAGAGTTCGACGGCAACTATTTTAATATCCCTGTCCAATTTGAAATCAACGAAAGTTACGCAGCGATTAACGACGACGAAAGACTTCCTGAATCTGGAAGCTCTAAGGGCGATTTCGCTAAGTACCGAGTTAAACAAATGTACTCTGTACTTGAAGCATCTACTTTCGCCTCAACCCGTGGACACCGAAATGGTCGTCCAAACGGCAAGTACCTAGATGACTTGCTCAAAGGCACCCTCCTAAGCTTCATGTCAAACCTAGACTTTGACATTTATGGCAACGGACGTGGCCTTCGCGGCGAGATTGTTACCGCTTCTGGTGGCGCTTCAAGTTTCACCGTTGTTACCTCCATGAAGCTTCGTCCTGGTATGAAACTAGACTGGTATGACTCCACTCTAGCAACCAAGCGCGGCTCAATTAGAATAGCAATCAAATCCGTAGACCGCTTAAATAAGACGGTTTACATTGACTCAACCTTTGGAACTGGCGCAGTACCAACCGGTGCAGTTGCGGGCGACAAGCTAGTTGTTTACAACGCGCTTGCTCCTAATGAGCCTGCCGATGGTCGTCATATCCTTGGTTTTGACCGCATGACCGATGCTTCTTTAGCAATCGGTAGTCTAAGCCCAAGTGATTATGCAGCTTGGATGCCTGTAAATATTAACGCTTCTGGCGGTAATCCTTCTCAGGAAATCCTGCAGCAACACTGGGATAGCATGTACGTCATTTCCGGCGTTTATCCTAACCGTATGGTTTTCAACCCATCGTGGAAACGTGCTTACCTAAGCCAATTCCTAAACCAACGTCGTTTTACTTCAAACACGTTCGACACTGGCGCAACTAGCCTAACCTTCTCCCCTGTGAAAATGGGTAACGATGAGAAGAAAGCTAAGCCGGTGGCATTCGAAATGCTTGAGGATAAGAATGCTTCGCCTTCCGAAGTTCTTCTTTGGAACTACGACGCATTCTGCTTCGCTACCGATTACAGCGATACACCGCACTTGGCCGACGAAGATGGTGACGAGTTCAGATTCCGTCAAGGATACGATGCTCTAAGCGCATTCTATCGTTTCTGGGCTAACCAGGTTGTATTCCAACGTAATGCAATCGGTAAGTCATACAACTACGCGGCACCTTCAGGCACTATCTAAAACTAACGGGGGCCTTGAGCCCCCTTTACTTCAAGGTGTGTGATGGACGACGAAAACAACATTGTTACCGATGAGATGTTGCTACAGGCTATACGCAAACGTCTCATGGAAGATATTCAGCGCAAAGAGCAACAGGCAGCAATTGTCAACCAAATCTATGGTGGCGCAGCTGGTCCTGCTCGTGGCGTTATGGGTGCTCTAGGCGGAGCGCAGCAAGGCGAGGGAGTCGATCCGGGCATGTTCGACTATTTCGTAGATATCACTCGCGAAGACCTACCTGAACTCAATCCAGAAACCGGAAAACCTTTGGGCTGGAAGAAATCAGTCCACAGATACCGTAAAAAAAAAGACCAGAGATAGACCCTGATAATGACGGTGGCCCTGACGAGCCGCCTTCCTCACCTTCCGGGGTTATGGCTCAAATGAATGATGATGACCTTGAGCGACAACAAATCCCCGAGGATGAATGGTATCGTCAAATCCATGGCATTAATCCTATGAAATATGCTGGGGAAGGTTGGTTTGCGACAGACGAATACGCTAGAGGGGAGGATGTTGATGACCCTTGGACTAGGGGTGAGATTGGCCGTGAAGGGGAGTATTATCCTGGGCCAGATCTTCTCCGCCGTTGGAGAGGATACTAGCATGGCGTTTTTCATTGCGTTCTTTTACATGGAGCTTTTGGTGTTCGGATCTGGACATAATCTCAAGATTCTCCAAACGATTATCTCTCTTGTCACCATTCTTGTGGTGGACGATCTCATTAAAGCCAAGCGTTCTACCAAGATGTTCTTCCATGATTACGCGGTGTTCTTCTCTTCTACGCCCATTACGGTCGTACACGATTTTATACGACTTCTTAGGAACTCCTCTACCTCTCGAATGTTCCGCAAAGCATTTTCGAGAGCAATAAAATTTATCTTTACGGCTTTTCTTTTTCTTAAAAGAGATCCCGCAATTAGCGCAATTGATCGAAATCTTAGTATCAAGGGAAGAAGATTTACCTTTAAGAGATCCCCAGTAACATTGATACGAACAGTATTTTGCTCCAGTTTTAAGTGGTCTCTGACAGGCTTTGCACGTTAAAATGTTCATAGGACTGGTATTAAACGACAAATAAGGAAATTTCAATGAAAAACCTAATGAAATACCTAAAAAAGATGGGTTACGACAGCATTGATGATTTAGCAGCCGCAAAAGGTGGTAGTGCAGCCGATAAGATTCACCAAAAACTTGCCGATCACCAATCTGGCAAGGACTTTCTTTATGAGTTAAGTCCTGGTGCTATGGGTAGCGATCCAGAATACCTAGAGATTCTTAAGAAGCTTTTGGGTAATGGGAAATGAAATCAGGTACGATATTGGTAGTAATTAACTAGGAGGAAATAATGGGCGGTGCATTAGCAAAATATTTGCAGAAGATGGGTAAATCAGCGGGCGGCATGGCAGCTGGGGCAGGCGAAATGGCAGGCGGCGGCAAAGAAGCCTTAATGAAGCTTTTAGCTCAAGGGAAGAAAAAAGGTATGGAAGGTCTTGAAGCAGTGAAAACTGGTGGACAAAAAGGGTTAGATTATCTAGCCGAACCTTCCGATATTCCGAGGGCGTCTCAACTAGCTTTTTTAGGTGGTACAGGCATTTTGGCTAAAGAATACGGCCAGCAAAAAGCCCTTAATAAAATGATGGGTATGGAAGAGGATGAGATTGAAGAGCTTTTAGCTGCTTTAGAGGAAGGTCGTGGATATTACGGCTCCCAAGATAAATTTGAACACCAGAGAAGCGTTGCGCCGTACATGAAAATGTATGAAATGACTAAATAAGGATTAAGGTATGCCTTATGACCCTAAAAAAGAAAACGACGACGCGTTCTGGAGATCGATTCGGGATGCAGCGCTTTCTGGATCTTTATCGGGCCTCGTATTGGGCGCGGGTGGTCGTTTTTTGGGTGGTGGTCGTACTCTTGCTGATCTTGCTAAAGCTGGCGCTGGAGGTGCCGCTCTATCGGGCGGAATTTCGGGTGGATCAGTCGCAGCGGGAAACATACTCATGGGACCCCCAGAAGAGGAAGAAACACAGCCTTATACACGAAGGGGTGCTCTCGGAGGATTGGCTGGGGGAGCTTTACTTGGAGGTTTGGCTGGCGGGCTTGCTGGAGCCGGAAAGATTCCAAAAGCAGCTGGAAAGCTCAAAGGAGTCGTCCCCACCGAAAACCTCTTGTTTGAAACTCTGGCAAAGTATGGAAAAGCACCTACAGCCGGAAGAGTAGCCGCTGGTACTGGCATCGGAGCTGGTACTGGAGGAATTGGTAGCGCTTTCTTAGGCTCAGATGAGGGAATGCAGGTTGATATGATTCTTGCTGAACTTGACGAAGCTCAGAAACGCCGCCTGCTCGCAGAACTGGAGAACAACGATGGCTGATATCCTTAGCTTACTAACAAATCAATCAAGCTCTGAATCTAGTCGCGTTCTTGATGAACTTTTTAACAAGCTTTACAAGTTTAAGGCTGTTGATGTTGCGGCTGATTGGGGCATTAAAAAACTCACAGGCTCAAAGGATATCGACGACCTACAAAAAGAAATGCTGATGTTACAAATCGCACAAAAACGTCAAAGCATGGGCTTACCTATGAATGACGATGACTTCGAGCGTTTGATCAATGACGCTGGTAACGATACTGCATTAGACGCATTTGCAAAGGGTGGAACCGCTCATGGAGTAGAAGCCCTCGGTAGACAAACTAGTAAGGGTCCGGCTAAGATAGGAAAACAAATAACGCAAGGTAGCGTGTTAGATTTTCTAATGCCAAGTAAGAAAGGACTCGACTATGGCAGGATTTTTAGGGGGAGAGGCCCAGGGGTCTCAAGCGCCGTCAGCAAATTCTTTTCAATCAGGTGACAATCAATCTACCCAACAAACGCCAACTACAGCTGATCCGGCTACTGGTGGCGGCGAAGGCCAGGCTAGCGTCCAAGACCTTATGCCTTATCTCAAAAACCTCGATTCTACCGTCAAAAACCTCGACCAAAAATATCATGATGCAAATTCCAGAGCGACCGAAAGCCAGGAGACGTTAGACCGCCTTAAAAAGGTTTTGGTTGGTGATGAGTCTGAAGCGGAAGCGACGCCATGGTATGAGGATATGCAAGACTACTACCTCAAACAAGCTATGGAAGCAGAAAAAGAAGGCCAGGGCATTCCCCTTACTGCGAACCTTGCTGTAAAGCTTGCTGAAGTAGCTCGTCAAAATGAAGCTTTGACCAAGCAACTTGAGGATTTAACCAAAAAGCAGCAAGTTATGGCTGACCCCATGGTACAACTCGACAACCAAACCTATATGAATATCGACACAACTATCGAGAATCAATTAGGTAAAATCTATGGGGAAGTTCCGGCATTTCAATTTGATGCGATAACCAAAGAACTATCTTCAACGATTAATCAAATCAAAAAAGATCATCCGCAAGCATGGGATGAGATACGTAGAAGCCCAACCAAACAACAACAACTCGCTAATCATTTCGTCATGAAAAACGTGCCGCCAAAGGCTCGGGAAATGATGCAAAACGAGAAGATTCAAAACACTCCGATGACTCAACAGGAGCTACTACAAGCTTTTGATGAGAGCAAGGAAATCGAAGACCCAAAACAGCGTACTCGCATCCAACAAAACATTCGCCAATCAATTCTTGAGCAAATGTTGCAGGATAAGCGCAAGCGCTGGTAGCTATGATAGACCTTCGTAGTCTAAAGCCTGTGCAATCCATGGTGGCGTCGCTTTTGTTTAGAAAGCGGCGTCTACTTGTGTCTTTGCCTCGCCAGGAAGGTAAGACAGAGCTAGGCGTTCGCCTTATTAAAGATTTGATAACCCCAGAAGAAACCCGCACCGCATTATTCTTGGCCAAGAACAAATTAGCTGCTAAAAAGGCTGCATATGAAAAATTTATGCGCTTATTTCCCAAGACTAACTTTGAGGTTAACACCGAGCAGGTTTACAACAAAGGGCATGTTACTGCGCGTTGTTACGTTGACAGCGTGGATAAAGACCCGGACCGTATCCGTGGGGGTACATACCACTTTATCCATTGGTCAGAGGTTGCGTTCTCCCAATTCGAGAAGGGAGTTACGGTTTTCGACGTTGTTGACAAAATTCTCAAGCCAACCCTTCGAAAAACAAATGGATATGCCTATCTCGAATCAACGAATAACGGGCTTAACGGTTGGCATGAGCTATGGCATCAAGCGGAAGATTATGGGTTTTCTACCTTTTCCCTATCTTTATCCGACCTTGTCTACATGGGCCTTGTCTCAGCCGAAGAATACGAAAGACTTAAATCAGATACCCACCCCGATGTTTTTCGACAAGAGTATGAATGCGAGTGGGTCACCTTCCAGGGTAAGGTCTACAATGAATTCGAGCCCCAGAAACACGTCAAAGATATTCCCTACCCAGAATCCTGGCAGCGAGTAATTGCCGGAATCGATTGGGGATACGAGGACGCAACGTGCGTTCTATTCGCCTATGTTAAAGATGGTGTCACTCATGTATTCGATGAGATCTACTTGCGCCAGAAGACCTTAGAAGAGGTTTTAACGGCTATATTCGAGCACTACACTAAGGTTTGGCATTGCTCTAGTCTTGCCGCAGCCGCAGACCACGAGCCTGCACGTAACGAAGAGCTAATCCGGCGAGGTATCCCTTGTGCCCCAGCAAAAAAAGCCAACGTTCTGGGTAACAGACTAGAAATTAAAGAAAAGTTTTGGCGAGATGAGATTTTGATTCATCCTCGCTGCAAATATCTCCTTAGAGATCTACAGGCCGCCGTTTGGGATGCCAAGAAAACCAATGAAATCGACGAATCCCAATGTACTTGGGGCCATTTCGACGCCGAGGCAGCTTTAAGGTATCTTATTAGAGAGCTATCAGCCTTTGAGGAAGAGGAACCAACGATAGACCCTAATAAGTTTACCGACAATGTCTCGTCAACGGCTTGGAAGATGAGAAAAATGAGGGAGATGGAAATCAATGGCGATTACAGTAGGGGAGATTGAAAGTGATGTTCTCCACATGCTCCAAAAGAGTCCGGGATACCAGGGAATCTACACTGAAGAAAAGATTAAAATGGCAATCCAAGACTCGATCGACTATATCGCGGTCGAACAAATGCTCGGCGACGACTCTTGGAATAGTAAAATCGTATATTTGCCCGTTGAAGAGGGAAAGCATTCGACTCCGATCCCTGGTTATGTGGGCATGATCCATGAGGTCAGATATAAGGTAGTTTCCGAATATCTCCCGCTCTTATACGACACGCACGCAATGGCCGCTCAATACACTAGAGATTCTGGCTACACCCAATACCCTAGCCGTTATAGGATTGTAGACAATGAGTTCTACTTTAATCCAATTCCCTCAATCACCGCTGATGATGCTATCCAGCTTGAATATCATGGCTACCCAGAAAGAATCCTAGAGTCTGGTCAGCAATTAGAGCGAAATTTCGATTTTGCCATGCGCCATTACATTAAATACCGCGCTGCTTCCATTCTCGCATCGATGACAGGGCGGGAAGTTAAGGAGTGGACTAAGTACGAGGAGCAATGGCAATATAGGCTTAATCAGCTGCTTAATAGAAGAGTTAAAACGACCGTTTATGTAAAGGATTTTGATCCGTGACTTATGTAAGTTCTTTTTGTTCTAAGTATCACCCATGGTTTATGGAGATGGGTTATCCTCTCTTAGATATTATCGAGTACGAAGATGGCGAGTGGAGCATCATTGAAATGGAGCACATGCCTATCATCCCCGCCGAAACAAAGTGGAAGCATATCCTTACTGGGATGAGAAATATCGAGATATCTAAGGCTTTTATCAGAAAATACATAGACCAAATCGATACTTGCAAGAAAGCCTTTTGGGATAGAGAAGAGATGGAAACCGAGAAGGTTAACATGCAAGAGGAAGAGCGCGAGAAGCACAGGGAAGAGTTCTCGGACAAGGCTTTTGAAGCAATTAGAGGAAATCCGTGGCTAATGGATCGAATAGTCAAAAATGGGCTGGGAGAAATCAACCTAGACCGGATCATGAAACATATACCACGAGCACGCTTGTAACCAAGGATGGAAGAGTGGCCAGGGATGGCCTACTAATGCCAAGATTTAAGGGAGTAAATCAATGAAGTATCTAGTAACTATGTCGCCGCTTGCCAAAGTATTCCAGCCGCGCCTACAAAAAGAATTGATGGAAAAGCCTGATAGGATTTGGAAGAAAGAAGAGTTCAACGTGATCGTTAGGCGTATGTGTGGACTCGACGAAATCTTTATTTCTGGTAAACCAAAAGCGGTTGAAGATCCAAACCTCATCCATTGGTTATCGGGTGGGACAGAAGGCAACCTTTGCCAAGAAACGGATAACTCTGGGATTGTTATTCTAAACGTTAGCTTCGATGCAATCGGTGCGCTTCACGATATGATTGCTATGACAACCCTTCCAAAGACAGAGCAAGAAAAAGAAGTACGCAAGGTTAATAAAGATATCCGCGGTCAGATTAAAGACGCTTATGAAGCTGCAAGAAAGCTCTCGGAAGAGCGTGTAATGCGCGAAATTCGTAGGGTGCATGAATGCCTTAAGCGCCAATACGAAATCAATAGCGAGGCAGGTATGGGGAAATATCAACCTTCTCTTTCTGAGTTCCTTTGCGCTTATGTTCTTAAGAAAGAGGAAGCGGAAACAATCGAACGACAAAAAGAAATCACTTCTCAATTCAGTAAGCTTATGGGGATGTAATCATGGCTGAGAATAATCACGTTTGGCCAGTAGAAATACTAAACAAGGGTATTACGACGTATCGCCGTGATATCTCAAACGTGTTTGATCTTGATAAAAATACCAAGAATATCTCTATGGGGAGAGCTGAAGGATATGCGCCCAGGTACGGAATGGCTCCTATACCTGGGCAGTCTCACACAGAAGGTTCAGCTAGTGACCCACTTGGGCTTCGAGCTTCTGAGCAAGCTAGTGGCCCGGCTTATACTGATAGAGAAAAAGTCTTTGCTATCATTCCAATTAATTTGGGTGGTTACGCCGATTTAAATGCCAAAAAAACCTATTACGTCTGCGTAACCGCTGCGGATGATTCTGGCACGTCTCGATTTGATATCAATCTTTTGAGTGATTTATCAAGTGGTGATTTTCGTCACCAACCAGATATCTTCTATGGCTTACCAGAACAAGCTTACAGTGCAATTACAGGAGCAACCTATCAACAGACTGAGCCTATGGCTGTTAACGTCTATGGTTCTCAATCTACGGTGCAGCAAGCTTTAAAGGACTATTTAGAGAATACTGGAAATAAAAATTATCTGTCTTGGGCTGTATTCTCAAATTCAGGCAAAGTTTATCCGCTTCAATGGGTTTACGGGAAGTCTTTTGGAGATGGGTCAGCCACAAAAGCATCTAGCGCAAATATGTTTGCTCAAGGTCTTTCCGCAGTTCCTGGTGGCGTTCCTACTCCGTATCAGCTACGCAACTTAAGTACCGAAAGCCGTCTGGTTGAAATGCACCAAATTATCGGTGACTCTCTCAATCACACGATGAAATATACGCTTAATGATACAACGGTTGACACTACATATAACGATCATTTCAATCAGATTGTAACTTCCGCTGCTAAACACTTAGACCCTCCAAGTTCAGGCGCTTCTCAGGTTGGGCGGTTAGACGCTGCGGCTATCTCATATTCCATTCAGCACGTTGTTATAGATGACTCAGAAATGAAAATGGACAGTTCCTATAAATCCATTTTTATTGCTGCAAAGAAACCCATAATGGCAATCGTCCAAGAGTGGCAAAGAAACACTAACGGGACTGCGATACAGTACTACGATTTAACGAAAGATAAATACAAACCAAAAGACAGAAATACCACAAACTATACCGAGCAAGGGATTCCTAAAAGGACGTGTTGGTCTCATTGGCCTAGCTTCACTGAAGGTACTGCTTTAGCTAAAGATTCGGCGACAAGCTACAATTTCCAACAACAGGTTACTTTAGGCGAAGCTGATAGCGGAGTTCTGCGAAAAGATACCGTTTATGAAATCACGTTTTCTATATTCAATAAACAGTACGGCTTTGAAACCAATGTAGGTACTCCAGTTCGAATTCAAACCGATGCTGACGATAACGTTGCGCTTTCCCTATTCCGCCAAGAATCTTCTACTCCCGCAGTATGGCCTTTCGTTCCTTCTACAAGTTTGCAGCGTATCGCGAATTTTTCTGGGTATGGCCCAATACAAATAAACTACCAATACGGCGGTAATGCGCCGCATCATGGCAATTATCTTGAGCTTAGATTTTACTATAGGGCTTTAGGTACGTTTGAGTGGTTGCCAGCCGGTAACATTGATTTTATGGACTATTTTGGTAACCCGAACAAAGTTATTTTCTGGATTTGTAAGGGCGCTGTAGCTTCATTGCCTGGCGGTCAACCAGGCGGTTTCAACGACTATTCACCACTGCCTATTGATGACTGGGATGATGTGAAAGTCTTTCAAAACAGAGTCTTTTGGTCATCTAAAAAGTCAGTTAACTTTAGTTATGCCGACAACCCTTTTGCCTACCCGGTTAGAAATGTAGTGCCAGTTCAAACGGGTGAATACCGAGGAATGACTGTTCATCTATTCCCAGGGCAATCCGATCAAGCTGGTAGGATTATTTTTTGGGGATCTGATGCTATGTATGAAGGCTCCTTTTCCGGGGTCCTTACTCAACAACCTATCCTCATTTCTCCTAATGCAACGGGGACCTTTGCTGTAGAAGGCTCTGATTTTGTCGTTGATGAAAGGACAACTAACACAGCATTTTCCCATCGTTCTGCGGTTGTAGCGGATGGGATTCTTTATTATTGGGGTCCTAAAGGTATCTACATGGACGATGGGGTAAACTTCCCTGTTAAGATATCCGGTGCTCTCGAACCCGAACTATCAACTTGGTATGATTCTAATAAGATTGATGAGATTCATTGCTCTTATAATGAAGCGACCAAAGAAATAACTTGGTTCTATCCCCCTACTAGTGGAGACGGGACTAAAACCGCAACGCTTGTACTCCATAAGCCTACTGGTGAATTTTTCCCAGGTGAAATAAACGGCAAAGTCGATTGGGCTCAACCAATTCTTTTAGAAGATAACGACACTGGGTACGAGTTTGCAGGTAAGCGCACTATTCTTGGTATAAGAGAAGACGATAGCGAAGTTATTCAAAGGGCAGTGTTTTATGACGACAAATGCAAAGCCGGGGACTTTCTCATCAAAAATGAGTACCTGGTTAAGAGCGTGGCTTTGGTTAGTGGAAGCACCTATCGTCTTACTCTTGCTAGCGGTTATGATGCCACCAATTTTGGCGCTTTGTCTGTTGGCGATAATTTCACGATAGATGCAGGCTCCAAATATTCAAATGATTCTGATGTTAAAGATCTATTAGCCAAGATTACGGCTAAAGGTGCCGGGACTATCGATTTTACGCTTCCTAGCGAACTAAGCAGCTTCTACACTGGCTCGCTTACTCAGGGGAGATACTTCCCAATCTGGGTACCCAACAACGCTATCGATTACAAGATGAAAACGACGCTATGGACGCCAGGAGGGCTCAACTATTGGGCTTTATGGAAATGGCTCCATATGGCTTTTAGAGTCAATCTCTTGCCCTCTGACAATGCTCAGACGGTTAACCTTATATATAACTCACTTATCTCGTCCTTGAGTGAGTCAAATACGATTACCCTGACGGATAACTCCATAGGTCACTGTCAACGGTGGACGCATCTTAAGATTGGTCGCGAGAGCACTCAGGGGCAAGGGATACAACTAGACCTATCAGGCTCGCACAATGGCAGCGAATGGGTGCTACAATACCTTTGTGCTTATAGTGACCCAATGGACACAGAAAACCTAATGCACTTTGAGGGTTAAACGATATGGCTATCAGTTTTAGCGGAGGTTCTGCGCTCAACCCATCTAGTTGGGGCGATAAGCTTGCTTCTGGTGAAAAGAAAGTTCGTAAAACATTTGGATTTGACGAGTCAGAGCAAAGACAAAAAGAATCTGAAATGAGGGCTCAGGCTCAGGAAGAATATGGCCAGCAAGAAATTCTTCGCGGTCAGATGGGGCGTACAGGCCAAAAATATATCCAAGATGTTCGCAGGCAATACGAAGGATATAAGCCGCAGGCTGCGCAGATTCAAAAAGACTTGGATCTATACAACCAGCAAAGACAAAACGATATTTTTGCTGTTGAGAGTGAATTTCAAAATAACCTTGATACCTTAAAAAGGCAGACGGAACAGCAAGCGACTGATGCTCGCCAGACTTATACCAATGACATTCAACCTAAGCAAAAAGAGCTAATGGAACGCTCAATGCAAAACGCTTCTCAGGCTATGAGTCTACAAGATGCAATGAGCATGGATAACCAAGTCACTCAGGCTTATGAGAGATTGGCAGGTGGTGAGAGGCAACGCGGGCTAGCTGATTTTGGCGTGCTTTCAGCTCTTGGAGCGCAAGCTATGGCTGGTCAGATGCGCGGGCCTATGACGGTAGGTCAGCAACAGGCAATGCAAGCCGTAGGTCAACAGCAAGCATCACAAGCCTTCTCTAGAACTCAGCGCCGCATGGATGAGCTTAGACAGCAAGGTTTAGAAGCTTCTCGCGGCTGGTATGAGACGGGGCAAAGAGCTCAAGATAGAGCCGCAGGGCGTATAGGTGAATACGAAGCCGGAGGTAGACGAGCAAGGGACGAACAAACTGGATATCGTGGCGAAATAGGCGCATACGATCAAGCTAGACGCGGATCAAGGGATTACGCATCGGCTGAAAAATACGGGTTACAGCGTGAATCTGCGGGGCGTAGGGGGCAAACTCTCGCAGAACAGCAAGCAGCCGAACAGGGTTTGCTTGGAATGCAATATGATCTAGACATGCAAAACCGATTACAAGAACAGCAGAATATCTCTCAACGTTATGGGCAACAAAGAGCTATTGACGTTGGGACGCTTCAAAGATTAGGCGGGCAGGCCGCAGGTGGTAGACAGATGCTTGGCTCTTTGATTGGAGCTGGAGCAACCCTTGGCGCTGGGGCTATGGGCGGCAGTGCTGGCAGTGGCGGCATGGGTCAGGCTGTAGCTGGTGGTTTTGCTCAAGGCATTGGCCAAGGTATGGCTAGCAACCAAGGTGCATATTCAGCTGGTCCATCTTACCAACAACCACCTGGATACAACCAACCACAACCTAGATCGATGGGCTATCAGCCTAGATATGGTGGCGTTCAAGGCCGCATGGGGTATCAATACGCATGACCATTTATGCTAAAAGACGATTCAGCGCAGCTATGGGAAAAACTAATATCACCCTTAGAAGAGCGACTGATATCAAAGATATTATGTGGGGCGTGAAGTATTCCAAACCACAAACTTTAACTACTGATAGACAAGTGGGGAGTACTTATGTCATTCCTGCTAGTGGTTCTAAAGTTCTTGACGAGCCTTTTGATTATCTGGATATTGACCGCCTTATCATTATGCTCCGTACCAACGGCATTTTAAGACTTACGGTAAGATCACCGGACCATTCAGCAAGCAAGGTTTTACTAAAGGGAACTGCCGACGTTGCGGGCCAGTATATCTTCACCGACACGATTAAAAGCATTACGGTGGAGAACCCAACCACAGATGATGCAGAGCTTATCTATATGGCTTTCCAGCTTCCTGATATTGATGATTCTGATAATTTCTGGGGGAGAACATAAAGTGAGTTACACACTTTTCCCAACCAATATGATGCACGTTTACGAGGGGGATGTTGATGACCCTATCTATGGCTCTTTACTTAATTCTATCAGCTACGATGATCGCTATGACGTTCTCGCTTTCTCTACTGATGAGTTCACGCTCGGCGCGGGCGATACGAGAACGATCCCAATCCCGAACAATTACGCATCGTCGGAGTGGCAGTACCTCTATATCATCGTCGAAGGCGAAGTGAACATAGAAACGACCGCTTTAGATTATGACAACGTGACTTCTATCAAGGGACGCATGATTGGCTATGGTAATTCTGACTGGCCAGGGCATAATCAACTTACTACCTACAATGTTTCAGAGATTGAGATTGAAGGTGTTTCATCTAGTAACCGGGTTAGACTGCTTTGGGCAGTTATCGTAGAACCCGACGACGTTAGGCTTTAATAGGAGATTTTATGAACTATCGTGTAGGCGTCAAAAGAAAGTGGTTTCCAGGATTTAGAAAGTTTCACGTGAAACGTCATGAGGTGCAAACCTATATCCATAGGCCAGAATTAAAGGGCACTCCCCAAGAATTTGTTACAATCGAGCCTAGGCTGATTCTTACTCTCGTGGATGATTCCATAGTAGTTATCGGTGGAATTATGTTTCATGATTTTAAGATTTATCCAGAGTTTCATATTCAAGAAAGAGAGCGACAAGCTGAAATAGCTTTTCAGGAAGCGCAGCGGGAAAAGCAAAACGAACAAGCTCGGAAAGCTCAGGAAATAGCTGCAAAAGCTGCGATGGCAGATCAGATTATTGCTCAACAAAAAGCAGCTCAACAAATGCCTCCACCTCCACCGCAAAATGCGGCTGAATTCGTGGAGAGCGTACCACACTAGGAGTCTAGGAGATGGGTATTCGTATTCCACGATTTGATGCTTCCCCGTACCAAGAAAGCAGACGCCTTGCTGAAGAGGCTCACCGAGAAAAGGTGGGTCAATTCGGTAGGGCTGGTGATGTTATGGCAGAAAGCGCTTATGGTGCTGGGGCTGGTCTAGCTCAAGCTTTGGATAAAGGAATGTCAGGTTGGGAGCGTGGTACTGAAATGGCTCGCCGTGGTAGAGCTGAAGAACGCCAACAACGCGCAGAGGACCGACAAACCAGAGCGGAAAAGAGGGCTGAAGAGGAATTTGCGCAGCAACAGAAAATACGCGAAAAGCAAATTGCTCAAATGGAGCGTAAAGAGCAGTTTCTAGGCGGTGAAGCCGAAGGGCTTGCGGGTGCTCAACCCGGGGAAAGTCGTGAGGAATACGAGTGGCGAACTGCTATGCAAACTCCAGCTATGCAGCAAAAGGCCATGCAAACGCAGCAACAAATTGCACAGCAACAATTAGAGGTTGGTCGTCGTCAGCTTAAAGCTCAGGAAACCCAAGGCCGCATCAATGAAGCCACCAATGCTTTAGCGATTGCGATGCGTTCGGGCAATCAAGCTCAAGCTCAAGCCATTATTAATCAGTCGGCTGCTGATCTAACTCCTGGTCAGATGGCAACCGTTATCAACACCGCTCAGGTTAACGAGCAAGAGCGGTGGGCTATGCAGCAGTATGCGAAATCCCTTAATCCTCAATACGGGGAAGCCATTGAGCTAGAATCAGAGATTAGGAAGAATGCTGGGTATTTTGCCGAACTTCAAACATTAGCCACACAATACGAGGACCAGAAAAAATGGTATGCCATTGGCGATGTAGGTGAAGGCCAGGCTGCAGAAAACACCGCTGAACAAATAGCCGTTACACTCGACAAAATGGGTGAGCCAGCTCTTGCACAAGAAGTCAGACAAGAATGGTCGGTAGGCGATCCAACCACGAGATCGGATCGCATTAAGGATGCTATGACACGGGCTATGGGTCGTATCGAAAAGGGCTTAGTTGTTCGTAAAGATGCTCTAGGGTATTTAGCGGATAGTCCTAGTATGCAAGCGGCCTATAATCAAATGAAACAAGTTCAACTTACTCCCTTAGAAGGCCCCAGAAAAGGTGAGTTCAATATTCTCACTGGCGGCGTACCTCAAGCTCAGGGAGCGCAGGGCACTAATCAAATGCAACTTCAAGTTCCTGGGATGGGCCAAGTTCCCATGCAAATGCAACCTGGAGTGCAACAGCCACAGCAACCACCCATGGGAGCGCCAGGTGGACAAATGATCTATACTGGAACCGTACCCGGTGGGCAGCCACCACCCCAAAACCCTCGAATGTTCTTCCAAGGGGTAATGAGACCTAAGAATGTCCCGGCACAAGGCACAGCCATTAGGAGGCAATAATGCCAGGTGAAAACCTCGATATAACAATCCAAAGTCCAGATGGCCAAGAAGTTGTGGTTACTGATCGTTCGGTCATGCAAAACCTGCAAGAAGCTGGAATGAATCCTGTTGGCATATCCGCCGATGGGAATACAATCGAATTCGCTGATCCGGAGGGACAATTTGAAGTCGATACTATTGATGTTCTTCGTAGCTATGGCTATAACGTCATCGGCATTAAGCCTGCTATGCCCAACGAAAACACTGTTGACCTTGGACTTCGAGCCGCTGTTACAAAGCTCCCAGACGACGACGCAAAACAAGCCTATATTGAATCTAAACTTCGCAAAGCCGGTTTCGACGAGCCTAGAGTTATTGGGCAAGGACGGGACTGGCATTTTTACAACCCACACGACGGCGAATGGCAAGCACTTACTAACCGGCAAGATTGGGATATTTCTGATCTTGTTGAGGTTGGTATGCAAGCCCCCGCAGTACTTGGGGGCGTTGCCGGTGGTGCTCTGGGCGGTGTTACCGGAGCCGGTGTTGGGGCAATACCTGGAGCCGCCTTAGGTGGGGGAGTAGGGGAATCCCTAACCCGCAGCGCTGTTGCAGCTCTAGACCCAGAGTTTGCAGACGCTACAACCTTCCAGGAGCAAGCTGGAGAAGTCGCTAAAGAAGTCGGCTTAGGCTTAGCTACGATGGGAGTCTTAAAAGGAGCTGGAAAGCTCGGTAGCGCAGCTATGGGAAAAGCAATGCCTTTGGCAAAAGCTCCAATTCCAAGAGGGCCGATATCAAGCGCACTTACCGGGGTAGGCATGACAGGTCAAGCCGCTGGCGCGGTAGCTAGAAAAGGGTTTGGTACCTTAGCTAAACCCCTTCCTACCGATGTTGCTCAATTCATGGTGCCTGGTGTTGGCCAGGTTGCTGAAGCTGGTTTTTTAGCCGAGCTCCCTAAATATGCTACTCGTGGTCTACCAAAGGCTATGAATTGGGTTAGCCAAAAAACGGGACTTTCTAAATTAGGAAATATCGCCGAAGAGCTCGCAACTTCCCGTGGCATCCAAAGACCGCTTTATGAGCGCGTAGGTAAAACATTAGCGCAAGAAGCCGATGAACCATTCGAAGCTAGCTCCCGTGAGATCATGGGTAACATTATGGAGAGAATGGGAGCACCATTAGGACGAATGCAACGTGAGCGAATCATCAAAGGCATAGATGATGATCTACTTCAAAAATACCTATCGAGGGAATTAAGTGAAGAGCAACTTTCTGCGCTTAACCGCGAGCTTTCTCGTGCGGTTGGAGCCCCTATGGAAATGGGAGCACGATTTGGGCGCATGGGAGAGAAGGCAGGTGAATTTGTTGAACAGCTTGGACGTGTTGGAGAGGCTACGACAAGAGCTACCAGGGGAATTACCAGAGGACTTTTTCGCGCTGGCGAAGGCATGGGAAGAGCTGCTGAAGAAACCGGACGAGGACTTAGAGCGGCGGGGTCTATTGGAGGACCCTTGGAATCGTATGGTCTTACAAGGGAGGCATTACGGACTGGGGGAGATGCTCTTCGCAACAGATACAAAGAACCAGAACTCCCTCCATACTTGAGACAAAAACAACAACCTAACTATTTGAAATGGGCTTACGAGCCTTGAAAATATGGTAATAGCGACTAGTTGTTGCTATGCTTTTGATTGAATTTCAGCCATTAACCTAGCTAGGAGGATAATCACATGGCTTTTGCAGTTACCGATTATAAGGCTTACGGGGTTGATATCTCCGAGCCGGTTACAAAACGCGCTGTTCAACACTTAGAAATGACAATTACTGGTCTTGCTGCTGATGTTGATATGGACATTGGCGACCAATCAGGAGCATTTTGGACTGCTGCGGAAGCCGATGGCACTTACGGTGCTACTGCTACTGCATGTAAAGCAGTTATCGCCGATATCGAAACTAAGGCAGCTCACCGCATTTCTTTCTTCCTTAAGGGCGTTACCGATCTTAAGAAGCTAATCGAAGATGGCGGAACAACCGCAGGTGATGACTACTACCTATCAGGTACAACCGTTATGCCTGAAATCACTATTCATACTGCTGAAGGTTTAACTTCTTACAAGTTACACCTAGCAGTTGCTTTGGATGACGAAGAAAGAGCTGTACGCGCTGGATTCTAATTCCAAACTGGCCAATTTTAGCTAAAATGAACCCAGTCTATCCGGCTGGGTTTTTTTCTATGTAATGTTTTTAGGAGGTTTTATGCACCCGCAAACTAAGATTTACGTGGCTTCTATGCTTGGGATGATCCGCCAAGCCTGTGATGGGATTGAACTTGCCCTTGGTACCGATGATAGAGCTTCCGTAAATGGTACACTAAAGGACATGACTCCCAACTTTGGGAAAGTCGATGAAAAAGCCTCTTATTTGACTAAGGAAGAGGACGACAAAGTGGGAGAAATGTTAGGATTGGTTGCAGAACAACCTTTAGAGGAAGAAACTAATGCCAGTGAGTAATTTCCAGAAGGCCAAGATTTTTAGCCCCGATTTACCATGGTGCCAAGATGAGCCGGAATTACTCGGCCCAAAGATAATGGAGTTTATATATAACCAGGAAGCCTACGTGAGACGTTGGGCCCAGCGTTGGTTTGAAAACTTCAATTTTATCTACGGCAATCAAAACGTCCGGTGGTCTAGAAGGTACGATTTCGCGGTAGACGTAGACTTCCTTAGGCGAGAATCCCCACTACAACAAAGAACCCAAACAAACTTAGCCAGAACAATCGCGGAAGCTTTAGCTTCTATGGTCTATGCTTCTGTCCCGCAGTGGGAAACGGATTCGGCTGAATCATCTAGCCTTAAGGGAAAGCGCTTTTCTACTATTAGCCAAAAGCTCCTTGATGCCTATATGGAACGGTTGTTGATGGATGATGAGTTTGCTACTGCGGCGATGATGTATGTCACTTATGGTCAGTGTGCTGCAAAGGTAAAATGGAATCGCAAAGCTGGCCAGCTACTTGAAATACCTAAATTCGAGAAAGTTCGTGCTCCTGTTTATTCTACCTTTATGGGACAGAATGAGTTTTTAAATGGACTATTAGAAACGGCTGTCCAGGTTAGGGACTCTATGGGCCAACCTATATTCCAAGATAAATGGGAGCCTGTACTTGATGTTCAAGGAAGGCAAGTAATCAACAAAGTTCATGCGGGCGACGTTGATTTAGAGATGCTTACGCCGTTTCAATATATGGTTGAGCCTGGTAGTCATGGGATGCACAGAACTAAATATATCGATGAAATTAGGCTTCTCGACTATGACGACTGGCTTAGCGAATACGGAGAATTAGACGGACAAACAAAAGATTTTGACTCAGTAGGGCCTAACGAACAAGGCGGGCTTCTTTATGCTTTTGCTGTTCGCCATTTAATGCGTATGCGCTTTGTTACCCCTCCTAATATGACGGATACTTTCCGCAGAATTGGTCAAACTCTCAAAGGAAATATATTTAAACACAAGGTTTTGGTTGTTGAACATTGGGACAAACCAAACGATGAGAAATGGCCAAAAGGACGCCGCGTTATCGTAGCTAACGGCAAGTGTACTCATATCACTAAGCCGGAATTCTCCACTAACAAGAAAGACGGATGGCACCCATACGTTGAGGCTCAATGGATGAAAGTGGCACCGTCTTCTATTGCTACGGGGCCAATGAATGACGTTATCCAAAAAAACAGGGAAGTTAATGTATCTGACTCCCTCACCTCGACTGCTCTTAGACGAAATTTGGGCTCAATGTTGCTTGTTAAAACTGGAGCCGGACTTGATCGTGGGAAAATCACAGGTGAGCCTGGTCAAATCCATGAAGTTAGTGATATTGACGGGGCAAGATGGGTACACGATGCAAATCCAATTCCCCCAGTTATCCAAGCCCTTCGAGATTCCTACAAACAAGATGTATACGAAGTTTCAGGAGCTATGGACGCACTCAGGGGAGACCGCAGCAAGGGAGTATCTTCGGGGTACGCTCTTAGACAGCTTGAAGAACGTGAGCAAAAGCGCCTTACTCCAGCTAGAAGGCAATTCGAAAAATTCGCCGGTGGAATCGGAGAAAAAATCATAGCCTGCTTACAGCAAAACGTTTCGCAGCTAGACGACAACGTTATGGGCTATATGACTCGCAAAGCTTCAGGTGAATTTCAGCCACACGATATTGTGGCATTTTTGTCACACCCCATCGATTTCGGGGTAGATATCAAAGTTAAGTCTGGGTCTATGGCTATGCGCTCTAAGGCAACCGAGCAAGCTACTTACCTAGATCTTGCCAAAGGCCCGGCACAACAGCGATTGCAGCAAGACGCTAAGGTTCTCGATGACTTCCTTAAATTCTTTGATGCCGATCACCTTAGAGATGCCTCTGCGGCTCACAGAGATCGATCTAATCGTGAGAACGAAGTATTTATGGATATGGCAAGGCTTGGGCCTGATATGGAAGGTATCACGGCTCCAGTGGTCATTTTCGAGGACGACGACGATATCCATATCGCCGAGCACACGGATTTCATGATTAAGCATTCTGATGAGATTATGGGTAATGATACGCTTCTAAGGGCTGTTATCCTCCATTTAGAACAACACAGAATCCAGAAACAAGAAAAGATGGGTCAGATGATGCCAGGCACGCAATTAGCTCTTCCAGGCATGATGCAGGCCATGAAACCTCAACAGCCAGCAATCCCGATGATTTACCAGTATAATCAACAAAAGCAGGCTCAGGAGCTTCAGAAGATGCAACAGGCCGAAAACGTGAAGTTTGACGCTATGCAGCAAGGGAAAAACCCACAAGCTCCCAAACCTCCCCAGCCTTCTGGGCAGCCTGGGCCGGGAGAGATTGACGCTAATGCACCAAGTCAAAACACGCCAATGGGCGCAACCCAGGGAGGGGCACCACAATGATGAGTAGAGAGCAACTTTTACAGATTTTTGGCAGCTTAGATACTGATTCTCTTATCGATATGCTTGCTGTCAAAGGCATTAATATCAACCGTGACCCCGAAATGGGTGAAGTGGGATATGAAGAGCCAGAATCTAAAATCGAATCCTGGAATGATGTTAGAATCAAGGGCGGAAAAGACTCTCGACCTGATTTGATTTCACGTCAGCCGGAAGTCGTAGATGTTCCCCCTCCTACTCGCAAAAGAGAACCTGAGTTTATGGAAGCCATGGAGGAAGAGAGCATGGACAGTCTAGACGACTACGCAATGGAGGGAGCTGGTTATTAAACGCGGTATATTAGAACTCATGCAAGAAGATAGGCTTGAAGCCCTTGAGCGACCTAAGCTCGAAGAGGTATTAGGTCGCGGCATGGATACTGATGTTGATACCTATATGCTTCAAGCGAAACGTAAAAAAGTCGGAAGACTTCTTAACCAATATCTTAGAAAACAAAACCCAGAACTAGCGAAGCATTTCTCGTTTAAAAAGGGAGAAGGGGAATAAAATGGCGGATTCATGGTCTGGAATTAGTTTAACGGCTGGAGCCAGTACGGGCGATCTAAAGCAGCTTTTCCCGACTTGGTTTGGGACGGGTGATGCTACCAACAATACTGGCGATCTTAAACGTAAGGCAGTAGAGGGCACTCTCTTTTATGCTCAAGTCGAAACCGATAGTACTAATGGTGGGGTTATTGAAATATGGGATCTAAACGGCGAGGAAGCGGGCGCAAACATTAATACTGCTGATGCAGTTACCAATGCGCAACTCGTAACGTTACAAGGCCGTGGTAGAGCCAAGCTTCTTTGGAGCCAGGATTTCACAGCTTCAGCCGGTGCGACTACTGCTTCCGGCTTTAGTATTCCAGTTATGTTCGGATTAGCTGCGAGATTTGTCGGTGCCGCTGGTACTTGTAGCCTTAATATGAAAGTTAGTGGCTGCGCTAGAAAACAACCAATTTCGGGGTAAACTAAATGGCTCTTACCGCATGGGCTAGTTTAACTTCAGCCCTTAAAAGAAGACTTCCACCTGTTGCTCTTTTTATGAAGGGGATAGGTGTTGATGAATATTATCCGGTAGAGGTAAACACCACTACTGGTGCCATTCCCGTATCACTTGGCGGGGATGTTGATTTCGGAGCAACAACTAACGCAACTCGTGTAGCTGCGGTTATTGGTAATACCACTGGCCAGGCTGATTTTGGTTCTGGGGCAGCGAGCGGTCAAACGCTTCGGACGATGCCCGCAACGGACGCAGTACATTTACTTAATACACGCCACGAAGCCGTAGGAACGCCATTATCTGTGAGGATAAGTGATGGATCGTCTACGTTTGGCGCTTTTGGTTACGGGGTTAATAGCGCTGCACTCCGTGTGGCTGCTTTACTCGGAAACGCTACTGGAGCTTTGGATTACGGTTCTGGCGCGGCTTCTGCCCAAACCCTAAGGGCAATATTAGCAACGGATCAACAGGCTATACCGATTACAGACGGTGGCGGTTCTATCACTGTTGATGGAATAGTTGTGGCTATGCAATCAGGCGCTTGGAATATAAATAATATCTCTGGAACCGTTTCTTTACCTACTGGAGCGGCAACAGAAGCAACCCTAGCCACTATCGATACTGACACTGGGAATATTGCTACTAGCGTTGCCAGTATTGATACAAAAGCGGTGCAGCAAGCTTTAAACTTTGGCGTAGTTACTGGCGCTATTAGAACAGCTGCTTTACTCGGTAATGCTTCTGGTATTGCAGATTTTGGAAGCGGTGCGGTTAGTGCTCAGACCATTAGAACTACTCCTGCTAGTGACTCACCGCATTTACTTGCTACTCGCCACGAAACAAACACTACTCCACTTGCTGTAAGGCTATCAACTGGTAGTGGGTGGACTGGAAATCAAACCATAACTGGCAATGTTCAATTCGGCCTATCTGGCGCAGGCACTCATGATTGGCAAGGCACTATTGCAGCTGTCATGGGTTGGGACGGCACGCAGCATAGAGAGATCGCAACGGATAGTTCTGGCCGAGTTAAAACGACAGAAGTTGTCGGTCGCAATAAAGTGGAGTTAGTTCGAAATGATTACACGTCGGTTTCGGTCACTACTGCCGCATATACTCAACTTATTGCTTCGACTAGTAGCGATATTAATCGGCTTCACATTTTTGATAGCTCTGGCGAAACTCTCGTCTTGGCTACTGGGGCAGCCGCTTCCGAAGTAGACCAGTTTTATATTCCTCCTGGTGGTATCGAAATAGATCTAAATATTGCCTCTGGAACTCGTTTATCAATCAAAGCTATTAGCGCAGACGCTACAAGCGGCGAAATCAATATCACTGCCCTTAGTTAGGGTATTTCCGTAAGGAATTGGTAATGGCTAATCCGAGTATTATTTTTAAAGGCGTTCGGTCGTTTCTTTTAACGGCTAAAGGTCTTTTGCTTAAAGATGGTCACAAGATCGATAACGACGGCTATCGCACTTATATCCGAAACCAATACCCAGCAAATACGTCTGATACCGATGGTTGGGCAACTTATGCAGATGCAGCCGGAACTGACCCTGTAGACGGTACTGGTGGTTCTCCAAACTCTACGCTGACGGCTTCTAGCTCAAATCCTCTTGCTTCTGATTATCATTTCAGATTTACCAAAAACTCTGGAGCATCAAGACAAGGTGAGGGATTTAGTTATGATTTCACAATTCAAAACGCCGACAAAGCCAGAGTCATCGAAATCGAGCTTAATTACTCGGTTTCTGCCAATTTTGATTATGGCACGATGGGTGACACGAGCGACCCTAGTGATATTGTCTGGTGGATTTATGACGTTACTAATTCTAGCCTCATTCAGCCCTCAGCATCTCAGTGGATGGATGGTGGAGGCGTGCATAAACTCACTTTTCAGTCTGCCTCTGATAGTACTTCTTACCGTCTTATTGGACATATTGGTGTTACTACGACCCTAGCTTGGACATTTGATTGGGATATCGAATACTGCGGAAGGCAGAGGAAGAATATTGGGTATTCTGCAAGCGATATCCAAGTTATTTCTGCGCCTACGATTAACGGCGATACTTCAGACCCAACAAAAGGAACTACTAGTGAAGATGAATTGCAGTGGAATTTAGATGGGCAATTCATGCACATAAAATATGAATTTTCTCAGACTGGAGCTGGTGCAGCTGGTTCCGGAGGGTATTACTTAACTATTCCTGGTGGCTATTCTGGAGATGCCAATCATATATCGGCAACAACAATAACTAACAATCGAGGTTCGGCTGTCATTTATGACGGAACGACTTTGCATCCGGCTATGCTATCGCTTGATCCAGCGAATCCTACAAGACTCTATATCTACGCAACGGACACTAATAACACATGGGGCAGCGGTTTAGGTGCCTTATCTAACGCTACTGTTCGTATTTCCTTGGATGCTTGGATTCCGATAGCAGGCAGGTCATCCAACACCCTAGTTTCCAGCGATGCTGATACTCGTACTGTAGCTGCTAAAATTTATAAATCATCAGCAGCTAACCATACTAGTTCTGGTAGCCATCAAGACATAGCATTTGAAACAGCAGAAATTGATACTCATGCTAGTTTCGATAATGCTAATGATTATTGGGTATGTCCTGTTGCTGGTAAATATAGAATTTCCGTATCTGCTGGTTTAGGCTCTGCTGCTAGCGGTGTTATGGAAACAGCAATAAAGAAAAATGGAAGTATTATCGCATATGGGCCATTAATTTTATTAAATGCTACATACGGAACTAGGTCAGTCGGTTCTACTGTAGTTGAATTAAACGTTGGCGATTATATAGGGGCATCGGCATTTCAAACAAGTGGTGGGAGTTTGGCATACGCCGCTTCTGCACTTGAAACATATATTGCCATCGAAAAGGTTTCAGGCCCGGCGCAGATTGCTGCGAGTGAGGTTGTCGCAGTCAGATATAATTCTAATGCTGGTCAGTCGATACCAAACAACTCGCCTACAACCCTTGTGCATGAAGATTTGGTATTTAACAGCCATGAGGGTTCTTACAATATTTCTACCGGTGTTTTTACGGCCCCTATTGCAGGGCCATATCTAATTGGTTGTCATTTAAGGTTTGGCAACTCTATTTCATGGGCAACCACTGAGTTTGCTTATCTTCGGGCGAATAAGAATTCTGGAAGTGAGTATGCTTATCTTGGTTATAATACTCAATTTGATTCTTCTAACACTTATATGAGTGTTGGCGGCTTCACTATGATTTGGCTAAATGTCGGTGATACAGTTGAGATGGAAGCAGCTCATAACGAAGGCGGGTCTTTGGCTCTAGATGGTGACGCAAATTATAATTATGTAACTTTCGCCCGCCTTGGCGGCGTAATGTAAACACTTGTAAAACCTTATAAAGGAGCTTAGTCATGGTAGGAATTGAGAATTTAAAAATGGCTATTGTCGGAGCTGCGAAGGGCTCTAGCGCAATTTTTGAGATTATGGAAGACGGCTCGGTTGGGCTTAGTGACCTTGGTTCTTTGCCTGATATATTTACTGCTCTTAGACAACTCGCTGGGGTCGAATGGTCTGCAATAGATGATGAGCTAAAAGATATCGACGACGCGGAAAAAGATGAGTTAGCCGCTATATTCGAAGAGAATTTCGATATAGAAGCGGATGATAGAGAGGCTTTAATAGAACAAGGATTTGCCTTAGTTCTAATGGCTGCTCAAGCTATCATGGCGTTTATGACAGTCGGAGCGCAGGTTAAAAAGTAACGCGAGGGTATATGAGAAAGATCAAACCAACCGGGGTACTCCTTATCCCGGCCTATGGCCATTCAGATGACAATGGTTTCTTTACGACGGGGCCGTCGCTTCCTAATCTTTGGGGAAGCACTATGGTTGATGAATATCTCACCGCATTACATGAAGAGCTTGAAGCAGCAAACGTTAGATCTTTCATCATGAAAACTAGAAGCAGACCAGGTATCAAAGAAAGCGATAGAGTCAATAAAATTGACATAGGCCAACTCACAATCGACTGCGCTATAGGTTGGTCTAAGGCTAAAAAATCCCCTTCTCAACACACCACAGTTTACTACGGAACTTCTCAATCAAAACGATTTGCCGATATTATGTTTGAATGCTTAGAGGAATGGTCAAAGATCATTATGGGCAATAAGTATGTCCAAGGTAAAGTAAAGAGAGTTAGAGATCCGCTGCTAGGTCGTGAGGATATCATTTCAGTAAGAATTGAACCGTTTAATCTCAACGCTTCCAATATTGAAGATTTCTGGAAGTTTAGAGAAAAGATTGGAAGGTCTTTAGGCTCGTATGTCGCTGATTATCTGCATGAGATAAACAAAGGTGCCTTTAGAACGATTTATAGCAACCGTGGGCGCATTAAGGCCCCGGATAAGGCCCAGGTATTAAATAGCGGCGTCGTAAACGTCTGAGAGGAATATAACCTCATTCACTTCCATATGGTGTTTCTTGTTGTACTGTCCCAGGTCGCCGACTAGCGAGATGATCTGTCCCTCTTCCAACTGTTCCTCCCCCAATTCTGCGAGGCTTCCCCATAGCGTACACCATAGTAGGAGATGATTCCCGCTTCTCGGGTTGATCACTTCTATCCTCATCCCCAGCCGGTTCTTGCCGTTTCTCGTCTGGTTTATCTTGTCCTTGTATACGATCTTTCCCATTACGTGCAGCTTTGCGAACACAGTACGACTCCACTCTTTTCTGCATTTCAAATCTCATTGTATCGACTGCATAGATAGCGGCGTCGCGGTCTTGGACACCATTAACGGGAAGGATTTCTCTATCGAGCTGACTTAGTAGCTCTTCGAAGCAAGAGCGGATAATTGAGTCTATGGTTTCTCTGTCCTCTGTATCCATTCTCCCCCCTCGCTCATTTCTTCCACAAATCTATCATGAGTCATGAGCACGGATTCTTGAATTGCCTCGTCTTCTTCTTCAAGCTCGCTTAGGAGATAATCACGATACTCGTCCATTTTGTCTTTGATTTTAGACCATTCCACGTACATTGTCATTCTAGTCCCCTTTCATCCCATTCTTCATTAAGTTTATAATCGCATTTGGAGCATATTCCGCCGAATTCTTCCCATTCTCTGTCTTCTATTTCTTTGTTGCAGCGTTCACAAATCATCGGTTAATCACCTTCCTTGCACAGCATTAAAAATCATTTCAATCTTTTTATTGTCCATCATATCTAGTGATAGAAGATCTATATTCAAAGTTTTGGCACGCTTTTCATCACAGTTATCGCGAATAACCTGGATCATTTTAGACCTACGGTCGTCATCCAACTCAGCCTGCGCCTTATCTCCAAGGTCTTTGATATCGATAACTTGATCTGGGTCTGACTCATAATCTGTCGTATAGCTTGGGTCCAACAATCTTCTATTTCCTTGGGGCTTAGAACTGTCAATTTCGGAATCGAGTCGCATGGTTTCTTGCATTTCAATGCTAACAGGAAGGTATTTAAACAATCTTCTGACGGCTGTTTTTCTTGCCATTTCGTCGAAATGTTCTTTCCAAACTGGATTTTCGTAGCGCGCCATATCTTTAATGCGGTTAACCTCGTCAATATCCATAACTTCAAACTGAGTGCCACCATCCATAAGTTTAGCAACAGCATAAACATAGATTGTTTCTCCCCTATCTTTGCGAGCTGGTCTATGTCTTAGTTCTTCATTCAAACCGAGTTCATATTC
>Ga0180438_10002458_pt1 | contig 30162 bp, 25 predicted proteins | sample SS_ome_12_FD_132455 | JGI IMG/M metagenome (GOLD analysis project Ga0180438, IMG submission 132455) | Hypersaline lake sediment archaeal communities from the Salton Sea, California, USA - SS_3_D_2 metaG | ecosystem: Environmental > Aquatic > Non-marine Saline and Alkaline > Hypersaline >...
CCAGAAGAGCGTCCGGTCATAGGCGCGGGCTACTTTGAAGGCGCAGGCGCATCGGGCATCGCGCTCGAAGTAGAAATCGATCACCTTGAGGTAGTCGTCAAGGCAAAGGATATCCATGTCCGCCTGCTGAGCCAGTTCCGGGATGGGGAACCCCGTGAACGCGTCGCACATATCGCAGATGAAGCAGTCGAAGTTGTAGTCGGGATTGAATACCAATCCCGGCCCGAGAGGGCTCTGCATGGCAAAGTCGATGCCTGCTTTATCGAATACCTTGCGCGTGAATCCGGGACGGATCTCCCCGCGCATTGCCTCTGTAAGCTTGGTCATCGTGCTTTCCGAAAACTCGTCGATCCCATAAAGGTCTCGAATGGCGATGCGAAGCGCCTCGCAGTACCCCGTGTTCCACGCCTTCCGGTACCACGGTTCAAGGAGTCGCCAGCGTGCCTCGGGAGAAAGCGATGGATCGGCCTCCGGGTTCGGAAACAACAACAGATTGGGCCGTACCCTTGCCATCTCCTCCATCGGCATACCCGCGGCGATAAGGTCATCGGGAGCGTAATGAAGAAACAACAGGCCAACGTGCACATCGTCGCCTGTCGGAAACTCCCTTTCCCGCTGGAGGTGTTCGTGGCAATCGATCATGGCAACCGCATCCAGTTCCTGCCGGATGCGCGCATACAAGTCCGTCTCGTAACTGACTTTCATTTCTAGCCTCCTTTACGATCTGAGCAAAGACAGCACAGCGAAAGTACAGGGCAGGTTCACTGGTATCCCAAGCCTGTGCGCCAAGCATGCCAAAGCGACAACGAGAGTAACAGAAATCATCCTCCAAGAGAAACATCGGACAGGCGCAGCGACGGCAGATTTAGGGACATCCATTAGGCGGCCCTTTCTCGGACGGTGTTGTTGGTGTTGTTGGGGACCGGTGTTGTTGGGGACAGCCGCCGTTTATTCAGCTCATAGCACGGAAGGTCGAGTTTCGTGGTTTATCGCTGAAATTGGTGGAATTGCCCCGAAATTGCTCTGAAATCGCTCATTCTCATTCTTTCGTCCTCGCCATGATCTTCACGGCCTCTCTCAGGACATGCTACGATGAACGGCATAAAGCGGCTTTCTTCAGAACTTTCTTTGTGTCTCCGTGTCTTTGTGTGACTGCAACGCATCGCGCACACGGAGCCACAAAGGCACAAAGGATCTAGTGCGGCGAAGCCGCAATCAAGACAAGAACTCACCGCGGATGACGCGGATCACGCTGATGAGGACGGATCAAGGAAGAATTACGTGCGGCGATTCCATCCGCGGGGCCTGCGTCAGATTCTGGGGTTTTCATGCTGTGCGGCCGCTTGCAATTGCGGGGGATCAGGCGGATAATCGCCAAGAAAGTGCGGATACTCGTTCGATGACTATGACGAAGAAAGAGGTTGCTGGGGTGCTCGAGGAGATCGCCGTGCTGCTCGAGTTGGTCGGCGAGAACCCGTTCAAAGCCCGTTCGTACGCGAACGTTGCGCGGACAATTCAGCAGTCGGAAGAAGACATCGCGACCCTCGTAAACGAGAAGCGGCTGCGCGAACTCAAAGGCGTGGGGGAGACCCTCGAACAGAAGATCGCCGAATTCGTTACGACGGGGAATATGAAATATCACCAGGATTTGCGTGCGCGGTTTCCGGAGTCCTTGTTCGAGTTGTTTCGGATACCCGGCTTGGGCGCGAAGCGGATCAAGGCGCTGTACGAGGAACTCGGCGTATCTTCGCTGGGCGAACTCGAGTACGCCTGCTCGGAGAATCGTCTGGTTACGCTCAAAGGCTTCGGCCCCAAGATGCAGCAGAAGGCCCTCGACGGCATCGCCTTCGCCAAGAAGCACCGCGACCTGCATTTATTCAACGTCGCCTCGAAGGAAGCGCGCGCGCTGTACGACTTGCTGTCCCGCCATAAATCCGTAATTCGCGTTGAGATCGCCGGGAGCATCCGCAGGCGCAAGGAACTGGTCAAAGACATCGATATCCTGGCGTCCGGCGCCGATCCTAACGCCTTGATGGAGGCGTTTGTCGGCGCCGAGAACGTCGAATCGGTCACAGCGCGCGGCGAGACGAAGTCGAGTGTTGTGCTGGCCTCGGGCATTGCGGCCGACCTGCGGGTCGTGTCGGACGAACAGTTTCCTTACGCCCTCCATCACTTCACCGGCAGCAAGGAACACAATGTCGCGATGCGGCAGCGTGCGAAAGATCGCGGCCTCAAAATGAACGAATACGGCCTGTTTCGCGGCGATGCGAATATCCCCTGCAAGGACGAGGCGGCCATCTTCGCAGCGCTTGAGCTACCCTATATCCCGCCCGAACTGCGCGAAGACATGGGCGAACTCGAGGCCGCCGCGTTGCCGCAATTGGTCGAGCAAAACGACCTGCTCGGCGTATTCCATTGCCACTCGAACTGCAGCGACGGTGCCGCGACTATTGCCGAGATGGCCAAGGCGACGGCCGCTCGCGGCTACACCTATTTGGGCGTGGCCGATCACAGTCAGTCTGCCGCATATGCCGGCGGGCTGAAACCGGATGAGGTCGAGCGTCAGTTCGCGGAGATCCACGCGCTCAACGCCAAACTTGACGGATTCCGCATCCTGAAAGGCATCGAGTCCGACATTCGCTCGGACGGCTCGCTCGACTACGACGCAGATCTTCTCGAAAGATTCGACCTTGTCATTGCTTCGATACACAGCAAGCTAAACATGACGGAGCAAGAGGCCACCAAGCGCGTTGTGAAGGCCATCGAGAATCCGCACACGACCATTCTCGGCCATCCGACCGGCCGCCTCCTGCTCTCGCGGGAGGGGTATTCGCTCGATTTCGAGAAGGTGTTCGACGCGTGCGCGGCCAACGGCGTAGCCGTCGAGATCAATGCAAACTGTTACCGACTCGATCTCGATTGGCGGCACGTCAAGCGGGCGAAAGAGAAGGGACTGAAGCTCTGCATCGGTCCCGACGCGCATAGTCCCGACGCCATCGACGACATGGCGTACGGCCTGGGTATTGCACGGAAGGGATGGCTCGAAGCGGCGGACTTGTTGAACTGCATGACGGCCGCGGAGTTTCTTGCATGGCGAAATTCAAGTTGACCCAAGCGGCGAACCGCGAACGGGCCGCTGTCGTTTTCGATCGGTTGCGCAAAGCATATCCGGGAGCAGCGTGCACCCTTGACCACCAAAATCCGCTCGAACTCCTCGTAGCGACCATCCTGGCGGCGCAATGCACCGACGAGCGCGTCAACATTGTCACAAAAACCCTTTTCAAGAAGTATCGGAAACCCGAGGACTACGTTGGCGCGCCCATTCACGAACTCGAGGGAGACATCCGCCAGTGCGGATTCTTCAGGCAAAAGGCCAATAGCATCGCTAAAACGTGCCGCGCAATCCTCGAGGGTTTCGGCGGAAAAGTCCCCCGTACGATGGAGCAATTGGTCGAACTGAACGGCGTCGGCCGAAAGACGGCCAACGTACTGCTCGGCGAGTGTTTCGACGCGCCAGCCATCATTGTCGATACCCATTGCAGACGCTTGAGCAACCGGCTCGGGTTTACAAAGAACAGCGACCCGGGCAAGATCGAGCAGGATTTGATGAAGATATGGCCGCAGGAACGTTGGACGCTCTTCTCGCACTGCCTCGTATTCCATGGCCGCACCGTGTGTCTGTCGCGCGCCCCGAAATGCTCCGAGTGCGTCATAGGCGATCTGTGCCCGTTTCCCCAAACCAATGCAGGGAAGAAGATTGCCAAATAGGGCAAATGGGATAACAAACAACCTGCACTGGGGAAAACCTCTTTTAGGAAAAAGAGGTTTTCCCCAGACCCCTTTCCAGAAAACCTTGCGCGCGTGCTTTGCACGCGACTGCGCCGCTGCCTACTCAAAGGTGCCCGCATGAGCGGAAGGGGTTCCAAGAAGCGCCGCATCCTCCTATGTTTCCTTGCGTACGTCGTGCTTGTTCACGTCTTGGACACCTTTCAAGTACTGTCGTGGCGGCTTTCGTTCGGTTTCGACGGGTTCAAATTTGTCGCGTGGCTTGTCCTGCCGCTGCTGTTTATGATGATGCGGGGGCAGATGGACTGGCGATTCTTCAGTTTCAGGCGATGGCGCAAGGGCGATTGGGGCCTGCTGGTCGCAATGTTGGGCTTGGGCGCGTTGGTCATGGCGGTCGTGACGCTTGTTCCAAGCTTGCGGCAAACCTATTCGAGCATGAACCGACTTGCCACGGCAGCGAAAATACAGCAGGCCTTTCTCGGGCCCTACGGGCTAGTCTACATGGGCTCTTGGCTGATCGGCTGGGAATTCATCCATCGGTACGCCCTGCTACGGCAACTTGAAAACGTATGGCCGCGCTATGGGTGGCTGATTATCCCGGTGATCGAGGGCATATACCACCTGCAAAAGCCCCTCGCCGAGGCCGCCGGCATGGTCGCATTCTCCCTCGTGTTCACCCTGTGGGCGCTGAAACGGCACAACACACTTCTACCCTTGCTCGCTCACGCTATCATCGAGATCGAGTTGCTGCTGTTCATATTGTTTGTCTGAGGGACGTTGTCGTGTATAGGACGGTGACATTGACCACCGACTTCGGCGTGCGCGATCCGTACGTGGCGGCGATGAAAGGCGTTTTACTCGATATCTGCCCGAACGTTCGGATAGTGGACCTGACGCACGAAATTGGGCCGCAGAACATCGCCGAAGGCGCCCTGTTTCTTGCCGGGGCCGTACCCTATTTCCCCAAAGAGACGATTCACGTCGCCGTCATTGACCCTGGCGTCGGCACGGAACGCCGGCCTATCGTCTTGCGCACGCTCGAACAGTACATCGTCTGCCCGGACAACGGCCTCGCGGCGTTGCTCGTGCGCCAATCGCCGTGGGAAGCCCGAGTGATCTCAAATTCCGCCTTTATGCGCGACACGATCAGCCCGACGTTTCACGGCCGCGACATCTTTGCACCGGCCGCAGCCCATCTCGCGTCAGGCGCGCCCTTCGACCAGGTCGGCAGCCCCATCGAATCCCTTGTAACGCTGGCGTGGCCGGAACCTACCGTAGACGCATCCGGCGCTATCCACGGCCAAGTCGTTCACGTCGATCGATTCGGCAACCTGATAACCAACATCCACCATTCCATGGTGCGGGAACCTGCCAGCGCGTCGGTACACCTTGGCGCCCACGCCCTCGACGGAATCCAGTCAACGTACGGCGAGCTTCCGCTTGGCAAACCGTTGACATTATTCGGCAGTTCCGGCTATCTCGAGATCGCCGTGAATTCAGGCAGCGCCGCCGAAGCCTTCGCGGCCGCAGCGGGCGAACACGTGACGGTGACGTTGACTGCTTCTTGAGAACCTATCAATGGGAACCGGCGGCCCTATCCTACATTTCTTGACGGGGGGCTGGCGCGTTTGGCGTTGCTCGGAATGCCGGGCCTCAGAACTTTACCTTCGTGCCGGGGAACGCGCTGATGTTGAACTCGACGCCCACGTCCCACCCGGCTTCGCGGTCGTTCATGAGCAGGGCCGCTTCCCAGCAGTGGAAATGCCGGCGGATCTCGTATTTCTGGTTGTACAGGTCGTCGCGCTCGAAGTCGTATCGATGTTCGAATGCGACCGACCAGTGGTCGCCCAGTTTGTAGCCGAGGCCGTATAGCACCTCACGGTTGAAGACGCGATCCTGCGTTTCCGTATAGGCGAATCCCAGATGCGCGTTCAACTGACCCTCGCGGACGGGATCGCGGTAGTACCAATAAGTCAGTAGGCGGTCGTAATCGCCGTAGCGCGCGTTGTATTGATAGGCCGTTTCCAGGTCGGGCGGCCGGTCAAAGATACGCTCATACGCCTCGAGCAAGAACCGCTCGGCGAAAAACGGCGCGTCGATATCGTATTCCTCTTCGATACTGTGGTGTTCCGCCGCCATCAACCAACCCCACCATGGCCGAGGCCGAACGTCCACCTCGAGTTCATAGTCCGATGAGCGCCGGATCTCGTTCCAAAAATCGTTCCCGTGATACAGCGTGAGTCGAGCCACCTGCCACACTTCCTCCGTTTCCGCGTCGCGGCCAAGGATAAGGTTGTCGATCTTGCTTTCGATTCGGCTTCGGCCGTACACGTTGTCGTAGGCGTCGAATCGCGGCGTGTCCTCGACGGATAAGCCCGGTTCTGGACGATAGGAATAGGTAATGGAGGGGACGATCACGTGCTTGAACCCCGAGAACCTCAAGGCGCCCGGATACGTCTTGTGTAGTCGGGTTTGAACGGTCGCGCCCACGGTGCTCGAGAACCGCATTTCAGACGCCTCGCTGTCGCGGTGTTCCGAGTACCATGTCCCTTCAGTCTCGGCAAACGGCACCACCGAGAATGCCTCGTTAAAATCCAGGTCGAGACTGACCCGCGCTACATTGACCGACCGCACGGCGTGGGTGCCTGCAGGCTCCCGCTCGTTGTAGCCTGCGACGGCGTCGAACGTGAAATAGAGCCGCTCGAGCACGGGCCGTTCCAGAAGGTGGTAGGTCATTTCCGGTGCGTGCTCGGTTTCGGTCACAAAATTGTCCGTCCGATGCCGAACCGTTGCGGTGGCGAGGTAGTTCGGCTTGGTATGCGTGAGATTGGCAAACGTCCTTGGCGCACCCCGATCCCGATAATACTCGTAGTAGAAATCCTTATAGAACGTCTCGTCCGACCAGTGCTCGACCTGACCCAACAGCACCGTATTGCCGCCAATTTCCTGACGATGATACAGCTCGCCGTAGCCGCGGTCCTCCGTCGTGACCAACGTCCGCACCTCGCCCTCGCTGCGAAACAGTGGCGATGCCGGCGCCGTCATATAATCGTATTCGCTGTCAAGCCCTATACCCAGGCCCTCTTTGGTTGTCGGGAACAGTCGCAATCCGAGCGTCGACCGAGGCGTTAATCGATAGTGCTGCCCGACGTTCACAAAATAGCCCAGCGATGCGCGATGCCCGCTGTCGAAGTCAAACCCAACCCGTTTACCCGGACCACCGGTCGTGGCCCAGCCCGGCCAATACACCGGCGTCTTTACGCCGCCCAGTTCGAGGCGGGTGCCGCGGCCAAAGGTCGCCTCGCCCTCCTCGAACTTGGCCCTTTTGAGGTGTATTCGGTAGTGGGGGGGATCTTCGTCGCAGGTTGTGAACCAGATGTGGTCCGCTTCCGCGTGGTCGCGGCCCAGCAGCGTGAGCGTCTCCGCGCCGAAGTAGTATGGGCCGACATGGCCCCGAACGTCCTCGAATTGACCCGCCTCCAGGCCGAGGTCATATTCGGCTTTCGCCGCCGACAATTCCCGTTCCTCGCCCGTGATCCGGATGTTTGTACCGCCGAACTTGCCGCGCGGCCGCTTCTCGAGGCCGTCGATCTCGGCCGGGGTGATGGCCACCCGCGCCGCGGGATCTTCGTCCGCCTCGATGTAGTAAAGGGCCTCGGCGATAGTCGTTGACCGCGGCTGCGTCATAATGACGTTCTCGCGCGCATGCAAACGGACGCCTTCGACGGCGTCCAAGTCGATCTGTTCAGCCTTCAGTTCCGTCGTGCCGATCCTAAGCCACGCATTTCCCCGCATGTGCAAACCAGCGTCGTCCCACTCGGCGTATCCGGTTTCCGCGCCAGCGTCCAGCAAACTTTCGTCGGCAAGGTCGGGTGCCTCGAATACCGTGCGCAGGTCCGAGAAGTCCAGCCCTTCCGTCAAGGCTTCACCAAACGTGCGCCGCGGCCCCTCCAGCATTGGCACCGGCGACGGCTTCAGGCTAAGACGGGGCGCCCGGGTCTCGGCCGCCTCGAAGGTGGGTGCGGCGGCCGGGGCTGGCTTCTGCGCGGCTTCAGTTGGTTTGGCGCCGGGGGTTGCCGGCGTATCGAGTGTTTCCGATGAGTCTTCGGCAGGGGCGGACCTTGCTTGTGTCGCCGTTTGGTCAGCGGCACGGGCGGTCTTCGCCGAGCCGCCCAGGACGAGAACAGGAATGGCCAGCACAACTACAAAGCCGTTTCTACCCGTGGTCAACGCCGCAGCCTTTCCGTGCTTTTGCTGAGACGAAACTCGCACCAGCCGGCTTACGCCTACTCCAAGAAGCGGATCCCCAATCCTTTGCCCCCGCCAAGGACGCTGAGTATACCACGGGGCAGCGGAAGGCGCAAAAGGTTGACGTAGCGCGAGACAATCCGTAGACTCCCCGGACTATGCTCGAACCGCACCATCGACATAACGTCGCGGCCTTCCTGCTGGACACGGCGGCCGTGGGCGGGCTGACTGTCGTGCCGCTGTTTGTCGTCACGGAACTCGGCGGCGGCGCAACGATGTCCGGCGTCATTGCGGGATTACAGGGCGCACTATACACCACCGTAAGCCTTGTTTCGGCTCGTTTCGTATCGCGTGCGCCAAAGGGCGTTGCGTGGGTGGCGGCCGGCGTACCGGGTTTTGCGCTCTTGTTCTGTCTGGCGCCGTTGACGCGGAATCCGTACGCGTACGGTGCGGCGTCCGCGACGGGGTTCGGTTGTCTGGCGCTCGTCTGGCCTGCGCTTTGGACATGGGTCGGCTCGGATCGCGATCCCAAAACGCGGGCCCGGCGCATAGGCCAGTACAATCTCTCGTGGAGTGCGGGCGTGGCGGCCGGCCCGCTCCTGGCGGGATGGTTATATGGGTTTGACTACCGGCTGGCTTTCCTATGCGTGTTTGTCCTGGCGGCGTGCGCGCTCTGCATCGAGCTGACCGTGCGGCACGACCGCACCGGCTTGGCCGTAACGGACTGCCCCGGTCCCCAAGGCCCTGAGGACTACGACCGCGTCAACGACTCGTTCCTCTACAGCGCGTGGTTGGCAAATGCGTTCGGCTGGGTCATGGTCGGCGTAAGCCGTTCCGTGTACGTGAAACGGGTCGAGGAACTCGTTGAAAGCGGCCGGCTGGCGTTGTTTTTCGAGCAACCCGGGGACGGCGACTTTCCCCTGAGCCTTACGGGCGCGTTCACCTGGCTCGTCTTCCTGACGTGTTTTTCCCGGGCCGTCGTTTTTCTGCTCATGGGGCGGCATCTTTTCTGGCGGGGGCGATTCTCGATCGTGGCCATGCTTCAGTTTGTTGCGGCGGGGGCCAGTTGGGTGTTGGCCCACACGGCCGGCTTTGCCGTCATGATGGGCTGTTTCCTGCTGATCGGTTGCGCCAACGGCGCCTGTTTCGTGGCAAGCATCGAGTACAGCCTGGCAAACGTCAACCGGAGACACCGCCGGGCCGCCATCAACGAAGCCACCGTAGGCGGCGGGATCTTCATCGGCGGCACGATACTCGGCCTGCTCGCAGGCCAATTCGGCGTAACCTGGCCGTTTCGCTGGATGCCCGCCTTGGCTTTCGCCGCCTTGGCCGCAGAACTCGCCCTGCTCGCTTACGGCCGCCGCACGACCCAACGTCCCTCGCACCAGCCGTAAAACGGCATACAAGCCCCGCCTCGAGATCTCTACAAAGCCCTTCCGCAATGTTTGGCGCGCACGCGTACCGCCGCGCTGATGTCCGAGTGGAGAAACGGACTGATGCAAGCGAGCGAGCGGCACGGATGAGGACAGTCCGCTTTTTCCCCACGCCGTGTCCCGCATTTACGCACCGCAAAACTAGCCTATCTGTGGGATGGGCCCGAGTTCCCCGAGCAGCAGTTCGTCTATGTTTCTGAAGTCGTCCTTTACCCATCGGGGTTCGACGCCGGCCTGCACCATCTTCTCGCCGCAAACGGCCTCGAATCGGGCCACGGCCTCGTTATCGCCGTCTATCAAAGCCGCCGCCGCCGCATCGAGCCTGTCCCACACCTGGGTGTGCGGGGCGGCGTTTCCGACCACGAGATCAACGGCATTTTGCAGCATAGGCAGGAACTCGCGGCCCAATTCAGTCGATTGAGCGTGGTGAAGCAGCTTTTCCGTGTACGGGAACGGCTTTCCCTCGACCAGGGAAAAGACCCTCAAGAACTCGTTCACCGCGTTGAGGATTGCGGCCGAGGCAGGGAGCAAATCCGCGTCGGCACGCGAATGATGGTACGGGAAAAGCTCGACCGCCCAGTAACCGGCCAGTAGCCAGCGGTACTTTATCTTGCCCACTAGCACGTCCTTCGGGTATCCCTTGTACGCATCCACCATGCGCTGGAACTGTCCGCCCGGATCGCGCACGGCCTTCGCGTGGGTCCATACCCAAATCCACACGTCCGAGTACGCTCGAAAATGACTGGCCACGTGGTCCAAACAGGTCAGCGAGAAATGGGGACGACCGATTTCGGCGCCGAAGTATTGTTCCCACCCCTTGTCCGGGGCCACGACGAAAAAGCTTTTAGGCGTACTGATGATGCCCGCCTCCATGGCCGAGCGATGCACGGCCTCATACATGTGCTGCGGACACAATACGTCAATGTCAACATCCGAGCGGGGATTATGGAAGCCGGTGGCCCGGGATCCTGTCAGCAGGACGGTGAATGCATCCCTGTGGCATTCGATACCGGGCAGGGAATAAACCTGGTCTTCGACGTATCGCTCAAGGGCATCTTGCTTGATCCCTGTTTCCTCCCAATTCATGCGTAATCCTCGCTTTGTGTTGACGATCGTTGCTTGTGACAGAAGTACCGGCACTGTGAAGAATAGCACAAGCGGGGAATGGAACGTAGAGGCAGTGCCGCAGAGAGCCCCACCTCCGATGGCTGTTATTGGGCCGCAAACGACTTCGGAAAGAGGTATTAACTGCAAGAACGGCATTGAAACTGTCGGCGGGTCTCTCTACCATAGTCGGAAACCTGCTCGCGATGGGCGCCGGCCGCCCCATATAGAGAATATCGGAGTACATGAGATCGCTTCCGGCTGATGAGAGGGTCAAGTTGGCCGACAAACGCGATATCCCGAAGCACAGATGGACCCCCAATATGGATTGAGTAACGGTTGGAGCCTACTCAATCTCTGGATCATGGCCAGCTCGACGATGCACTTTGTACCGATGGTTACCAGCTGCACGCTCGCCACTCGACTGAATGGAAGGGAAGAACAGAATGCCTGTTATGCACAGCCTCTATCGTGAGTCCGGTAAAGTTAGGATCGACGCGGGTATCTGCAAGGAATGCGGTTCGTGCGCCAGGATATGCCCCGCTGAGGTGCTGAAAGCCCACAATGGAAAGGTCCAGGTTTGCAGTGACAGCCCCTTCGGCTGCATCGCTTGCGGACATTGCATGATGGTTTGTCCGGAAGGGGCGATTACAGTGACAGGCCGTGGCATTTCGCCGGAGGACCTCCTGCCGCTGCCTGCTGCGGAGAAAAAGGCGGGACCGGAACAACTCGCTGCTCTAATGCAGTCCCGCCGGAGCGTTCGCCGATTCAGCGATAAGGAAGTGGCCTCGGAGCTACTGGAGTGCATCGTTGAAATGGCTACAACGGCTCCCATGGGTATACCGCCCTGGGATATAGGCTGTGTGATGATTCGTGGGCGAGAGGAAGTGCAGCGGCTTGCCGCCGAAGTAGTCAAAGGCTACGAGGGATTCCTCAAGATGTTCCGGCCCTGGTTGCTCAGCTTGATGCGTCCCTTTGTCGGCAAAGCGAGGTACGTCATGTTCCTCCACTTCTTGCGGCCCCTTGCGGAGACTTACGTGCGTGGCCACCGCGAAGGACGCGACCACGTCTTTTATGAAGCGCCCGCGCTCCTCATCTTCCACCATTCGCCATATGCGGACATATCCGATGCCATGATTGCCTGCACCTATGCCATGTTGGCGGCGGAATCGCTTGGCCTGGGGAGCACCATAATCGGCGGCGCGCCGCCCATTATCCAACGAAACAGGGCGCTGTGCCAAAGACTGGGCGTGCCTGCCGACAGTACGCCGTCCGCGTGTCTGATCCTTGGACATCCAGCCACGCATTTTCGACGCACTATTCGGCGCCGGTTCACATGTGCGGACGCCGTGGATCGATTAGACGCATAAGGAAGGGAGCCAATGAGTTCCGCCGTTCTTATCATTCTGATCCATCAATTCATCTTCCAGGGCATGTTTTTCACGAAGAATATCCTGCTGAGTCGCAGGCTGGGAACTCCTATCAGGGGCAGAAATCGGGAAGCGAATTTGTCAATAGCGTTCTTCGGTTGCTTCATCGCCTTGTCCGTACTCCTGGGTTCCTTCGACGCGCCAATCGGAACGATCGAATTGACGTCGAGAAATGTGGCCGCGACTATCGCCCTAGCGCTGCTTGTCGTGAATCTTCTTGTGGGCGCGGCGGCGCTAATCGGTTTGAGAGATTCGTGGCGCGTGGGTGTTCTGGAGAATCAGCGGACAGACTTGATTGAAACGGGCATCTATCGTTTCTCACGAAATCCCTACTTTCTCGCCTATCTGGTGATGTTCGCTGGTTACACCGTCCTTTTGCAGAGCGTAGTCCTCCTTCTTCTCTCAATCCTTGGATTCGCTATGATTCATGCGATGGTTCTAAAGGAGGAAAGGCATCTCACGGCACAGCACGGGGACAGGTATCGCCAGTACCTCGAAAGAACACCCAGATATATCATTAATTTGAGAAGTCACCACGGACGCGGCCAATGATTGTTCTCTTGCCGTTCAACCGGGAACGCGTCTAGTTCAATGTCCGCCGCACGTCAAGCAATTGCTCGTGCGGTTGACAATCAACGTGGTATAGTAAGCACAGGAAAAGTGAGCCGGAACGCCGGCGGATGGGACTTGACATGGGCGCGTTTCGCGATAGGATAGGGTCGGACGGTTGCTGCCTCCGTGGCGAGAGCCGTAGCGCCTAGGAAAACGTTGAGGAGTATAGACAATGATAAGCGACAAGATCGTGTGTCTGCGCGTGAAACGGGGGTTCTACGAGGAAAAGCCTTGGGCCTATGTGGGCAAAGTCCGCCAGTTCTCGGAGAATTGGGTAGCCATCGACGCGCGCGGCATCTACGTGTTCCGAACCCAGACGATGTCGATTGAGGTTGACCAAGAGGTCCGAGGTTTCGTCATTCCCAGAGAGAGCATTGCGAGCATCCGTGTTCTTCCGGATGATTTCGATCGGAAATCCATCCAGGTCGACCTCGCCGATTCGAAACTCCGTATGTTGGTCAAAGGGGCGCCCGACTGCTTCATCGGGGACGTGGCGGCCGGCGGAGCGTGACCGCAGCCGGAGTGGCTGCGACGGCACAGGGCGCGGCCCGAGTGTCCCATCCCCGGTAGGAGCATTCAAGAGGGGGCCGCAATCATTTTCTATCGAGCCGTTTAGCAACGCGCCATGCGGTAATGAACGCGCTCCGCCTTGCCGATAGACGGCGCGACGTGCAAAAAAAAGCCGAGGGCTGATCGCTCAAGGCTGACAGCGCCACACATTGAACTTCCCCAGTGCACAAAGTACACTTTCTCGCTATGCAGAATATCCCCGACAGACACTTCCTGCCGCGTCTGCGGCGCAGGTACCCGATGCGATACGACACCGTGGCGATGCTTTTCTACTTGTTGGTCGTGTACGTCTGGGGGCTGCGGATTCACCCGCTCGGCCGCGATTACGCCGTGCTGGCGGAGCGCGGCTCCGGATTGCCGTTCCCGGCAAGGGTGTTGTTCTCCGCCGAGATGCGGTTTTTCGAGGCGAACCCGCTCGGATATCACTTGGTGAACCTGGCACTTCTCTACGGCTGCATGCTCCTGCTCTATCACATCGTGTGCCGGGTAGTGGCCGGCCCCAAATGGCTCGGGCTTCTCGCGGCCGTGTTGTTCATGGCGAACCCCGTGCACAGCGAATCCATGCTCAACCTCGGCGGCATCGTCGACCTCGTCCCGTGTATTTTGGCCTTGGCCGCGTTCCTCGGGTACGTCGTCTATGCCGCCGATCCGAGTTTACTGAAGGCAATTGCCGCGCTGGCCCTCTTCGCGCTGGCCGCATTGCCACACCCCGACAATCTTGCCCTGGTCGCGGCGTTGGCGCTCTACGAGGCCGTGGCAGTCAAGCGCGAAAACCGACGATTCGTCCGCTTGGCGCCATTCTTGGCGTTGGGCGTTGTGGGAAGCGCGATCCATTGGCAAACGTTGGCGACGCAAGGGCTCAGCCCGGCCCGTAAATTCGCCCCGCTGTATTTCATCTTCTATCCCGTTGGTTTTCTGCCGGAAACCGCGCGGCGGTTTGTCGAGCATCCGTCGTTAGGGTGGGTGTCCGCCGGGGTAATCGCGGTTTTATTGGCGTTGGTTTTCCGAAAGGCGCGTCATCCTGCCGTTCCATTCGGTTTTCTCGCCATGGCGGCGGTTCGCCTTTCACAGGGGACACGCGCCGTCGACCCCGTCCATCTCGTCGGCGGCGGACAGCTTCTCTTGGCTAACGCCTTCTTTTGCCTCGCCCTGTGCGCGGTGTTCTTCCGGATGATGGCGCACCCGAAGTGGCCTCGCATCGTCATCGGCGGCACCACGTTGCTGGGCGCGGTTCTTCTTGACCTGCAAATCCGCTCCGTATGCGCGTGGCGTCACGCGGGCTCACAGGTCCGCACGTTCCAAGCCGAGGCCGCGCTGGCCGCTGCAACCGAATCGCCGGGCGAGACGCTAGGCCTCATCCCCAATTATCAATATTATGTCGGCGCGCCCATGTGCTTGTCCGAGTCCATCGCCTATGATACGCCCTTTGGCAAAGCGCTGCCCGCGACTTCCCTCCTGCCGCTGCACTACGACAAGCCGGGGCGTGTCGAGGTCGCTATCGAGGCATGGGGGCCGAGGACGGGACGGGTGGTTGTCAAAGGCAAGACGCCGCTCGAGCTGGCGCCTTGGCCCTATCGGCTTTCACGGCCGCACAACGTACACGAAGCCGCCCACGTCCGACTCAAAGTGGTCAAGGCGGACGCCGATTCTTACGTAATCGAGGTGACAGCGAAACGCGACGTACTCCCGCGCAAGTTGGTTTCGGCGCCTACGCCATCCTTTGCATCGGGCCAGTAAGAAATGGGGCGGAGAAAGCCCCCTGGGACTGGCGAGGTCCGCTGCGCCGGCCCTACCTGGGAGGAACTTGGGAGAATTCTCGAAACAGGGCCCTTCGCGCCTGCTCGAGCATCTTAAGGCGTGTAACGGATCGCAATTCGACGCCAAGCGATTTCGACAAGGGCTGAAGAAGATCAAGCGCCCGTTCGTCTTTGACCAGCACGGAGGCCGGCAGAAGCCCGGAACGCTCGACGGCCTGCAACAAGCCCGCTTGGAACGCCGAGCTGAAATCCCAGGGCGAAGTGAGATCCATCCCAAGGATCATGCCAGAACGCTGATCGACAAACATAAGCGCCATGGGATAGTAGGGACTCGCGGCTTCGTCTTCCTCGTCTTCCACTGCCATGGGGCTATGGAAGAAATGCGCCTCGATAGTGCCGTTCCCTGGAAACATGCCTCGCTTAAGACGTTCCAGCTTTAATTCATCCGGGGGCGGAACGGCAAGTGTTTCGTCGCTCCTTTCAGGAATCAACCATTGATCCTCCCACGCGATGCCTTCATTCGCGTTTCGGGGAACCGTCACGAGCAGGCGTCCTGCGAGGCCCTTGTCCTTCGGGATAAGCAGGTCTTCATCGTCTCTCTTGCGCTCCGATATGCGTATGACTTGCTGCAATGCAATCTTTAGAAATCGCGCCTCCTGCGTTGTAATGGGTCTTGGGAAGCGCGCTCGCTCCAACTTTCTGAACATCGGCCACGCAGCGCGACCTCGGAACTTCAAACCCAGCCGGCGTATGATGGCAATGTCAGACTTTGTAAGCTCCGTTCTGTCCTCGAACGAGGCCAAGAGGCACTCTTGCTGGACAAAAGCATCGAATGCTTCCTCGAGATTGTCCGATAGGGCGCCATCAAACAGCCGTTCCAAGCTCGTCAACCCGCGCGGGCCAAGGTACACCCCCAAAGCAAGCCGTTCGCCCAGATTGCCCATGATCGAGCAATAGCCGATTTCGCCCGACTCGGGATCCTGCACGCCGAATATGTCGGAATCCAACATCCAATCCCAACACGCGGCTTTCTTGAAGGCGATTGCGCTATCGAACAGGCCTTTCCATTCTTCGATCGAGGGAGACGTATCGTTCATAGAGCAAGCATTTCCTATCGATTGCCCCGCCTTGGCGCGCCGCCACCGGCCACGCCGTAGTAAGTTGTCGAGCCCCTTGCCGCGCCGAATGTACCTGAGCGTGGCTGCTTGATTCAAACCCGCCGCGTCGGACTCGAGGTCCGCCGCAGGCGGACTCGCTTGCGTCAGCCCTTGGCCCTTTTCCCGGCGACTGCGATGACACGGTGACTGCAATGATTCGCATTCTTCACAGAAATGGCGTATTATTCTGGGTCCTTTCCCTGAAATGTCGTGCGCGACACAGATGACGACAAATGCGGAGGAGGGATGCTGATGGAGAAGATCAAGCGTGCCATTGTGAGCTGCTATGACAAGCGGGGTGTGGTCGAGTTTGCCCAAGTATTGCGGGAATTCGACGTCGAGATTGTCAGCACCGCGAACACCCGCCAGGCGCTGCTGGACGGCGTCGTCGAGGCCATGCCCATAGCCGATTTTACCGGTGTGCCCGAGATGCTGGACGGTCGCGTCAAATCGCTGCATCCCAAGATCCATGCGGGGCTTTTGGCTATCCGCGACAAGAAGCTCCATGTCGAGCAGATGCAAGCCCATGAGTTCAAATGGATTGACATGGTCGTGGTCAATCTGCATCCCGTCGTCGAGCTTATGAGACAACCCCGGATAACGCCCGAGGAAGTCGTCGAGCAGATCGACATCGGCGGGACTGCCCTGGTCCGATCGGCCGCGAAGAACTTCCGGTACGTGGCGATCGTGGTAAACCCCGATCGATACAAGGCCGTGATTCACGAGATGCGCGCACATGACGGCGGGCTGTCCTACGCGACCCGATACCGGCTCGCGCAAGAGGCTTTCGCATCCATTGCGCAATATGACAAAACGATCGCAGACTACCTTAGCAGCACCCAACCGTCGGAGGAGTAAGCCGTGAACGTCTTGCTAGTCGGCAGCGGGGGACGCGAACACGCCCTCGCCTGGAAGATTGCCCAAAGCCCATTGCTGGACAAGCTATACTGCGCGCCCGGCAATCCGGGCATGGCCGCGCTCGCCGAGTGCGCGGACATTGCCGCGACCGAGTTCCACAAACTGATCGCGTTCGCGAAGGATCGCGCCGTCGAACTCACGGTTGTCGGTCCCGAGGACCCGCTCGCCAAGGGCATTGCGGATTGTTTTGCGGAAGCGGGACTCGTGGTCTTTGGCCCAAAGGCGGCCGCGGCCCAGCTCGAGGCCAGCAAAGCCTTCGCGAAGCAGATGATGGTGCGCTACGGTATTCCAACGGGGGCCTACGAGGAATTCACCGACGCCGACGCAGCCATGGCGTACGTAAGGGCAAAAGGCGCGCCGATTGTCATCAAGGCGGACGGCCTGGCCGCCGGGAAAGGCGTTACGGTGGCCCACGACGTGGATACGGCCCTCGACGCCATTCGGGTTGCTATGCTCGATAAGGCGTTCGGCGACGCCGGCGGCAAGGTGGTCGTCGAGGAGTGTTTGATAGGCGAAGAAGCCTCGATTCTTGCGTTTACGGACGGTGCAACCGTGCTGCCCATGGCGCCGAGCCAGGACCACAAACCGATCTTTGACGGCGATCGAGGCCCGAATACCGGCGGCATGGGCGCCTATTCGCCCGCGCCGGTGGTAACGCCCGAGATGTTTGAGGAGGTACAAAGGACTATCCTCCAGCCGTGTGTGGACGGTATGGCGAAAGAAGGCAAACCGTATGCGGGCGTCCTCTACGCCGGGCTCATGATCACGGAGTCGGGTCCCCAGGTAATCGAGTTCAACTGCCGGTTCGGCGATCCCGAGACCCAGGTTGTGCTGCCGCGTATGAAAAGCGACATTCTCCCCGTGATGATGGCGTGCTGCAACGGCACGCTCGATCAAGTCGAAATCGAGTGGGACGACCGCGCCTGCGTCACCGTCGTGATGGCCTCGGGCGGGTACCCGAGGGAATACGAGAAAGGCAAACCGATAACGGGCATCGAGGCCGCCGAACAGGACGCGGACGTTACCGTGTTTCACGCAGGCACGCGATTGGACGGGTCCGCGCTCCTGACAAACGGCGGTCGCGTGCTCGGCGTCACCGCGCTCGGCCCGGATATCGAGTCAACCGTCGAGAAAGCCTACGCGGCCGTCGAAAAAATCCACTTCGAATGCGCCCACTACCGCACCGACATCGGCCTGAAAGCCTTGAATCGCTTAGCGTGAGAAGCGAACAGAAATGAAGAGCGTTGAACCAGCAGAGAGCGTTTGTCTCGAGTCGACTGAAGCTGATTTCGTTGGCGCTATGTGTTTGCATATGGACGGAGCGGAACTTCAGACTCTAAACGTGGCCTATCCGTCGTTGCCGATCATTCCAGCAGGTAGCCCCGAACGAGTGTGGCCAGGTACTGACCCAGCCAATAAGCGCGCTGGTGCGGCGTATTGCGTATGCGCGGCGCATCTTGAATAGTGGATTTGAAATAGTCAATAGTGACCTGAAAAGGCAATACCAGGCATGGATGGACGCGAGCGGATTGGCGTCGGGACTGTGCGCGAGCGAGCCGGCGAGAGCCTGAGCGTCGCGGAGATTACTAGATGAGCGTACATATCGAGATACCTCGGGAGGAAATAGAGGCGTTTTGCCGGCGTTGGGAAATCGTGGAGTTGGCTTTCTTCGGATCGGTGTTGCGTGACGACTTCGGGCCCGACAGTGACGTCGATATCCTGGTTCGGTTTCGCCCGGAAGCCCGGCACACGTTGTTTGATATGGTGACAATGGAGGAAGATCTGAAAGAAATTCTGGGTCGAGAGGCCGATCTCATTGAGCGCACGGCTATAGAACGGAGTCGAAACTACATCCGCCGCGACGCGATACTCCGGTCCGCCGAGGTCATCTATGCAGCATGACGACACAGCGTATCTGCTCGACATGCTTGTGGCTGCACGGGACGCCGTGAGCTATGTCTCCGAACTGACGCAACAGCAATTTGAGCAGAGCCGTTTGCACCAAGATGCGGTTTTTAAGACTCTCGAGGTCATCGGGGAAGCGGCCGGACGAGTAACGGACCAAACACGAAGCAGGCATCCAGAGATGCCCTGGGTCCAGATCATCGGCATGCGGAATCGGCTTGTTCACGCATACTTCGATGTGGATCTTCGCAAAGTGTGGGACACGGCCCAGAACGATATCCCGCGGTTGATTGCATTGCTTGAATCCCTCGTCCCTCCGGAAAAGCCCTGATACCGCAAACGCCAATCGACCACACGGCGCCGAAACCGAGGGTGCACGCTTGGTCACCGTTCTCGGCGGTCTCGCGCGCACAAGATGCACACGTCTCGTGCACGCAGGGTACACCACCGGCCCCGTTGCGCTGTCCTCGTCCCACGATGAACAGTTGTAATTCCTTTTGTTTCAATATGTTGCTGCTCGAATCATGAGTTGGCACGCAGGTTGTTCCTCTTACTGTAAACGTCATCGAGTTCGCGCCAGACAACGCCCGAAAGCAATTGGGAGGTAAGAACGATGCAAAAGGGAATAGTGTACCTAGTCGCCGCGCTCGTATTGGCCAGCTTGCTTAACGCTGCCACGCAACATGCGTTTGCGGAAAATGCCACATTGCGTGTAGGGGTGTATGACAACCGGGCGATAGCCATCGCGTACGCCGCGTCACAATACAATCCCGTCGGCGAGAAGACGAAGGAGTACGAAAAGGCGAAGGCCGCAGGAGACACGAAACGGACTAAGGAATTGGAGGCGTGGGGCGAAAAACATCAGCGCCAACTGCATCGGCAGGGTTTCGCGCGTGTCCCGGTGGACGACCTGTTGCAGCATGTGGAAGCCCAACTTCCGCGAGTCGCGCAAGAAACCGGCGTGGATGTCATCGCGTGGTCGTGCGACTACGCTGCGCCGGGCGTCGAGCTAGTGGACATCACGAACGAGCTCGCAATGTTGTTCAATCCTTCCGAAAAGACGCTCAAGACTATTGACGGCTTGACGGGATGGGATCCTCTGGACTTAGACGCGATCGAGGCCCATCACGTCGATGAACCCGTCGCAGACGCCGTTGCGGATGACGTCAATCCCTATTTGTCAATACCTGAAATGGACGTACCGCACTGTTTCGTGATCTGGTTCGGCTCCGGGGAAGGTTTTGAGCCGCAATCAGGCGAGGAGCTGCTGGCAAAACTCAACTCCTTGCTCGAGAGAAAGGAGACCTCGCAGCAGGCGCTGATCAAGGAAAAGAACGGCCGCTTCTCGGCTTGGCTGTTGATTTCGGATGTTATTCACAAGAATGAGATCAAGGAGACCTTGAAAAGGGAAAAGTCCCTTTCCGTTCCACAAGTCGAGATGCTCGACCACGCGACCTACGCTCGCTGGAAACAGGAAAAGCTGGCTGAGTAGTCTCCGAAACACTCAAATCAAAACGATGCTCGGAACGGCGCAAATAACGCCCCTGAATCGGGGCGACAACACGGTGCCATTCGAAATTGCGGTCTGAGTCGGCGAGTCCGTCACCCCTCTTGAGGGTTTCTGTTCTCGGCAGGGCCTATACCCAGCGTTCCGCTTCGCTCCACACAGGGCTTTATGCCGTCATCCCCTTGGGATTCCAACCTGTACTCGGACACTTTGATATCGGCTATAGCAGTCGGATTCGGAAACGGCATTAGGTTCCGGGATTGGCTTTCTTGATGATGGCGATAGCTTTCCGCGCTTCGTCGCGAACCGGATAGACCGCCCTCGATGGAATAGGTTCGCCGTGATCGTCTTCGAGCGTGACCTTGAACGGGTCGTTCTCGGCAAGCGCCTCGAGGTAGGACACAAAATAGGGGTCCTTAGTGAGCTTTGCCAGTTTTGCGCCGCCGCAGCGGATGTCCGGGCCACAGTCGTATCTCCCCCTTGGGTAATTGAGAATACTCTCACCGTCGGGCTGTTCGAGCCGTTTCACGATGTCCTCGCGAATCCCTCGCCGGACATCGGCCGGCAAGCGCGCCCCGCCACGCATACAGAGCGCTCGGATATCGTGAAAGCCGCGCCCCTTGGGCCCGGCCCTGTATCCCTCCACCAGCTCGTCAAAACTCTTCTCATACGTTTTCCTGCGCAACGTGGCCAGCGAGTCAGGCACCTTGGCGCCGGGGATTTCCGAGGCAAGTTCCAGACCCCGGGGGCCGCATTCTGCCAGGGTGGACACAATGCTGTCCGTAGGCTGATCGCCGAAACACTGACGGTGATTTCTATAATGTCCTTGCCGTTTCAGCGCCGCGCACTCCAAGTACAAATCATATACCGCCTCTGCTGCCAGATCGCTTTGGTATCCCCAGCGGCCGCAGACGCTGGTCAATATGCACTTGTCCCTGAACGTCTCGCGGGCCTGCGTCAGATCGATTACGACCGGCAAAATGATTTCCTCAGGCAGAAGTTCGGCCGTTATCCCGATATAGTGGTCCTCCGTGACTTTCTGAATATAGGCTCGGAACAGCGCCGAGTCTTCGGCCGAAAATGCTTGGCCGACCTCGGATATCGTACGTGCCAATTCCTCGAGTTCTTCCGGGCAGTAGTAGCGAGCGCGCCAAAACAAGTGTTCGGAGGCCCACGCCAAGGCATCGGGTCCCACGAGGGCCTCGACCAGGTCTCGATCCGATTTCGCAAGTACCTGGCCGAGCGAGGGATCGTCGGCGCTCCGGAGGCTCCCCCCGGGACGCCAATCCGCCCAACCTACCCAAGACGCCGCCACGACGGCCCAGACGGTTAAGCGCAGAGCACGCGTGACGACGCGCGTGCGCGGAGCCGCGGTTCCGGCGATCTGTGCACCCGTTGCGCTGGTCTTAGTACCGCCTTCCATTCTCATCGGGCGCGCCTTTCTTCCTGACCCCAATCTTGGCCCTAACAGTCGATTCCGTCCGGGCACACAATGCCCCGTTTCAAGCCGACAGTTTCGCGGCCACGCATTCTATACGTCGGGAAGTGGACAAGGTTCATTTTGATTTTACAGGTTGTCGCGTGGCCGGCCATCCTTGCACAAGAATAGCGCCAGCTTCGTCCGCTGGCAAGCGGCGCCTCGTCGCGCCATCCACCCTGCCAGCTACGCCGCACTCAAAGCGTAGGGCATATCCAACGGCCTTGGTCGCGATACCGCGCCGTTCAGGACTGAACAGCGCTTGGGGGCGGAATGTACTTGCCTTGTGCAATGCGCAGGGAATGCTGGTATTCGCGGCTCTTCTGCGGGCTATTGACAACGGGATGGGCCACTTCAACTCAGCATCGATCCCGCAAGCATAAACGCTCCGGGCGGAAGAGAGCACAATCGGCGGATGCTCTTCAACGCCCAAAGCATCTGCTTGTAGATGTCGTCAGTTCAGCCCGCCTGACTTTATGCCCGCGGGGCCGCGCATGCCCCAGCGGACGCTCATGCGGCCGTCAGCGCCGTCGTCAATTGTAACGAAACGGCGATCGTAGCCGGGTTCGAGTGCCTCATCGCGTTCCGGCTCGATGTGCTCGGGCGCCGGCGGCAGGAACGCGCTGTCGGGCAGCGTTGTATTCTTAGCTCTGACTTCGAACGACATGGAAACGCGATTGTCGTTGCTGTATTCAATGATACTGTGGGCGGGCAGCAACGTCTCCGCATCAATCCACATCTCCGCCTTCGCGTTACCGATCCGGCTTCGAACAACGTGACACTCCCGCCTGTCGAATTCCCTGACGCCGACATAGACGGGGTGCGCCTGAGCAAAGAAGCGTTCAACTGCGGCTTTGCCCCCTCCCCAGGGATCGAGGATGGACAGATTCTGTTCTTCGATTGCTTCCATTCCAGCCATCTTAAGCGATTCTTTTTCCCCCGTAGAATCGCTATAGTAATACCACCATTGCTGGCCGTCACATCCCACTACGAACGCCCGGCAGTTCATGACGGAACTGATGTCCGCATACCACTGCGTGTCGCCTTGGAAGCGGAACGTGGCCTCGGTCATGGAAAGGCCGCCCGCGCCTGGTCGGCTGATTCGAACGACTTCCTCGAGCGACCAGATGGTCTGGCGCGCTTGTCGGACGGCCGCGAGGATTCTTCGAAGCTCTTTTTCGTTGGCGTCGTCCGTTTCCGTGATCGGCTGAGGCCCGGCGGGGACTGGCTCGGGTGTCGCGGCCTCCGTGGCAAAACCCCAGCGGAAGGGCACGGCAAACTGCCCATCCTCACTGACAAATCCTTTTGACCCAGGCCTGTCCAGCATTGTGGGGTTGACGCACACGTAGTAGCGCATATGCGGCCTGAGGCTGACCGGCACGATGAATTCGTAGCGTTGCGAATCGTAGCGTACGGTGCCGATCGCGTCGACGCCCCCTTCCACATTCAGGTCTGAGACGTTGGGATTCATTGGCTGGTCAAAGGTGACCCGCAACTCGGTATCGCAGGGAACGTTCTCCTGCTGGTGTTCGGGATAGACCGCGACAACCGTGGGAAAGGAGGGGTCGCTAGTATCGGCCAAGTGTTCGGCCGGCGGCCATTCTTGCTTTAGCGCCTCCACCCACGAGGCAAGCGTATGCGGTTCGGGCGGCTTGACCAGGGCTGTGTCGAAGGGCTTGTAGCTTGCATTGCTCACCCATACAAATCGAACGGGTTTGCCGTTCTGGAGGTTCTCACCCTCATCGAGGAGCCAGCGGGACCCGACGAGCTGAAACCGAATCCTTAACTGCCACGCACCAAAGGACATTTCTTGACCATGCCAGAGCATCTCCTTGGGCGCACGTTTGCTGCCGATCTGGAAGAACTCGGGGCCGATGTCGATGCGGTGTCGTTCCTCCACTCCCCCGGAGGCCATCATAGTCGTTTCCTCTTGGATGGGCACGAAGTCGCTTGCTCTGATGTGGATGCGCGCACGGTTGACGGGATACTGGCACTGGCCAAACCAAGTATGCATTATGCCCAACCCGACACGGCCGCGGCCGTTGAGGTCTTCGACATCGAGGATCACGGTTTCGGCGTTGCCGTCGTCTGGGCTCATGATTTGCGCACTCTCGGGCAATCCGGCGCGGGCGAGAACGTGCAGGGCCGTTCGCCACGTAACCGCCTGCCAGAAGGCCTCATCGCGCGACCACGCCATCGGCGAGCTTTCCAGAAGCCCGCGCGGTTTGAGGTAAGCCGCTCGATTGTCGTCGAAGATAAGGGCGTGCGTGTCGTCCATTTCCCAACGCCCGGTCTCGCCCCACAACCAAGCGTGAGAAACATGCTCCGGGGAGGGGTCATACCGGGAAACGCTCATATTGAACGTGTACCGCAAATACTCCGGCGGGGACATTCGCAGCCAAGGCTCGTTGACCTCGAGCACTTTCGCCCACACCGCCTGCGGATCGCTCAGATCGACCTCCTTCTCCTCTGCAACGAGGGTAGCAGCGCTCTCTTGTTCCACGCCCGGAGTGGAATCCGGGGGCGCCGCTTCCGTTGCGGCTACCTTTTGCGTCTCAACAAGTTCGGTAGCTCCTGGAAGGCCTGGGGGCGCCGAGCGGCCGCGCAGCAGGCCGTATCCTGAGATGACGGCAAGAAGAACCAGCGCAATAGCCGCCGTCCTGTGCCCTGAGAGCATCCCCGCACAAGATGCGAGCAGGCCCGTGAGAGACGATGCAGGCGCGGCCTGTCCGCCCGTTAGCGCGAGTCTGCCGAGCTCGGCCGTCAGCTTTGCCGGAGTGGCAGGTTGCATCAGATCTTTCAGCGCCAGCGGGATGGCTGACAGCGCGGGGGCGGCATCGCGCGTTTTGAGGCGCCTTCGAATGCTTTCGACGGCACGCTGCTGTCGATACTGCACAGTGCGCAACGAGATACCCAGTTGATTCGCGACCTCCTCCTGCGTCATTCCTCTGAAAAAACGCAACACGATCACGTCGCGGTGAGCGGGTTTGAGCGCCGTAGCCGCTTCGTCCAGGCGCGTTCTTAATCCCTCGTCGTCACCAACAGCCATCGTCTTTTGCGACGCGGCGTACGACACTTCCCGTTGCCTACGACTTTTCTCTGAGCGCAGCCGATCGACGGAACGGTGGGTCGCCATGCGGTGCAACCACCCGGCCAAGGATGATCGCACCCGCTGCGGATGTTGCGCCAAATCGGCGAAACACTGTTGTGCTACATCTTCGGCGTCCACGGAATTGCCCAGCACGCGCAAGCATGTTGCATAGACCATTTTGGAGTAGCGGGCAACGATCTCAGCAAAGGCTTCGGCGTCACGAGACCGCCGCCATAGCTTAAGGATATCCGCGTCTGTTCCGTTCATCAGTTTCCCCTCACGTGGACTATTCAAGTGTATCTCCTGCCCTATAGACGTTGCCAACAGCTAAAACACGCAAGGTTGGACGGGGTTCGTTCTCACTCCCGAATGTTGCTATAGTGTTGGCAATCGGGAGGGGGTATGCAACGGAAGACCATACTGCTCGTCAACCCGAATTTCATGCGGCCCCCGATTGGACCCATCGGGTTGGAGTATGTGGCGTCCGACTTGGCGTGGCGGGGATTCGACCCGGTGTTGTGCGACCTGGCCTTTGCGGCCGACTGGCGCCTCGCGCTTGCGGACGCGGTCGAGCAAACGAAGCCTGCCGCCATAGGCGTTTCGGTGCGCAATATCGACGACGCGTATTTCGCCAGCCAGGATTTTGTGCTCGAGACCACGGCCGCCGTGGTGCAGGAAGTCGCCGCGCTGAGTAATGCGCCGGTCGTATTGGGCGGCGTGGGCTTCTCGACGGCGCCGCACGACATCCTCGAGTATACCGGTGCCGACCACGGCATTGTCGGTGAGGGCGAAACCGCGTTCGCAGCATTGCTGGATTGTCTGGAGGCGGGCGGCGACGCGTCGAAAGTACCGGGGGCGGTCGTTCGCACAGCGGCCGGGCGTGTTGTCGTTATGCCCGCGTCGCCTTCGCGCCTGGACACGTTGCCTACTCCTTCGCGGACATTCGCCGCCAACCCCCGTTATTTCGAGGAGGGCGGGCAGAGCGGCATCGAGACGAAACGGGGTTGTAACCGGACCTGCATCTACTGCCCGGAGCCCTATGCCAAAGGAAGGACGCTGCGGCTGCGCTCGCCCGAGAGCGTTGCCGACGAATTCGCCACGCTGCTCGACCAAGGCATCGACGTTGCGCATCTTTGCGACAGCGAGTTCAATCTGCCAACCGACCACGCCCGCGAAGTGTGCGACACGCTCGTTCGGCGAGGCATTCCAAGCCGTTTCCGTTGGTACACTTACGCCTGTCCGCGCCCCTTCGATACCGATCTGGCCGAAAGAATGGCGCGGGCAGGCTGCGTTGGCGTCGATTTCGGCGTCGACCACGGCGATCCCGAGATGTTGCGTCGATTGGGCCGGGATTACGGCCCCGGCCAACTGCGCAGCGTGGCGCGGGCGTGCCGCAAAGCGGGGCTCATCTTCATGTTTGACCTGCTTTTGGGCGGACCGGGGGAGACCCACGACAGCATCCGCCGATGCATCGACCTCATGAGGGAGATAGGGCCCGATCGCGTCGGCCTATCCTGCGGCGTCCGGGTATATCCCAACACGCCTTTGGCGCGGATGGTTCGAGGCCAAGGCCCGCTTGCCGCGAATCCGAACCTTCATGGCGCAACCGCAGACAACGAAACGCTGCTAAAGCCTATCTTCTTTGTCGACAAGGCGATAGACGCGGATATTCACGAATTCGTTTGGTCGCTGGTCAAGGATGATAGGCGGTTCCTGGCCGCCGACCCTACCGATAAGGATCGCAACTATAATTATAATGACAACTCCGTTCTGGCCAATGCTATTCGCGCGGGGGCACGCGGCGCCTATTGGGATATCCTGCGTCGTCTCGACGATGCGTCGTTTGGGTGATGCGTCGTCTCGACAACGCGTCGCCTCGACAAGGCGTCGTCTCGACGAGGCATCGTCTCGACGACGATGGCGACGGGGCGGCGAACTCCCCGGAACCGGGAACTCATCGGGGAGTCTTGCCACGGAATTATTACGGCTCATATTTTGACCGGCTTTTTGTTAAGAATTTTCTTGCCTCCTGAGGCGTTTTTGTGCATACTGTCAACTAATGACAGGGCCGAGTGTTGGGCGGGAGATATACGTTATGCCGCTTGAGACGACGCGGTTTGGCGCCATTGACGTCAAACCAGAAGACGTCATTACGTTTACACAGCCGATTCTCGGGTTTCAGGAGTACCGGCGGTTTGTCCTATTGCCGGGCCCCGAAAGCAGCACCGTGAGCTGGCTTCAGTCCACCGAATCGGGTGAACTGGCCTTCATTCTCATGGACCCCCGGCTCGTAGCCCCCGACTACCAAATCGAATTGAGTCAGCATGAATTGGCCGAGTTGGCGGTCACCAAAATCAGTGAATTGGACGTATATACGCTTGTAGTGGTGCCGCAGGATCACACCCAGATCCGAACGAATCTGAGGGCGCCTATCCTGATCAGCCCCAAACACCGTCTCGGAAAACAGACTATCTTGGAGCAGACTGACTATCCTATTCAGTTTTACCTTGCGCCGGCTCAAAGGGGCGAAGGACAGCCCCAGGAGGTTTCCGATGCTTGTGTTGACGCGTAAGGAGAATGAAAGCATCATGATCGGGGATGACATCGAGGTCAAAGTCCTCGATCTGCGAGACAATCAGGTCAAGATCGGCATCGTGGCGCCCCGATCGGTCGCGGTGCATCGCCGCGAGGTGTACTTGGCGATTCAGGCCGAGAACGCCCAGGCCGCGTCGGCGTCCGAGGTAAGCGACCTTTCGAAACTGATTCCCCAATAGAAAGGGTCTGGCACATGGATGTGGTTGTGGATGGCGAACGCAATTTCACGCTGACCAGGAATCCCGAGAGCGTTTTGGCTGCCGTCGCGGCGGTGGACGAGTACCTTCGCGAGCGAGGCCGGGCCATACTATCGGTCAAGGTGGACGGCAAGAGCGTTCCTTACACGGATCTCGTTGACACGCTGGGCGACAAGCCCGTCGACCAAGTCGAGCAATTGGTTGTCGACTCGGCCGAGATGGCGGCGCTTGTGCGAACGACCCTCGAGGAACTTCACAACGCCGCGCCGGAACTGCCGCAGGCATGCCGGCATCTGGCGGAAGTGTTTCAGGGCGAATCGCCGGATGCGGGCTTTGAACCGTTCCAACAACTTGCTGCGATCTGGGCCCACGTCAAGTCAAGGGAGATCTGTGTGGCCAATGCCCTGAATGTGCCTCTCGACGAGTTGCAGCTCGACGGTGTCTCGCTGGCGCAAGTACACCGGGAACTCAACGACTATCTTAACGAAGCCGCGGCCGCTATCGAGAAACGGGATTGCGTGTTGCTGGCCGATCTTCTCGAGTACGAACTGGCGCCCCGCGCGGAGCAGGAAACCCGAATCGCCGCAGCCCTCGAACAACGCGCACAAGAGGCGACTGGCTGATCTGCATCATGGCAGGCCCACGCGTTCTGACGTTCAATTTCCACGAGCCTTATTTGTGCCTCATGGCAAAGACGGGTTTCGACTTCACGGTGGGGGCCTACGCGAGCGGCGAGCTGGCTCGGGAGTGGCAAACCGCGTTTCGACCCATCCCAAGAAACATCAACATTGTCGAAGAGTCCGTGTGGCGTACGGATCTTATCGCGGGCAAATACGACGTGGTCGTGGCCCAAAACGAGATGAACGCCATCAACATCTTCAACGATTGCCGCACTCCCGCCCTGTTGGTCTGTCATAACCGGCGCACGTTTCTCGAGACAACGATTACGGCGGAAACGGAGAACGGCGCTGGGAAATACGATCGGCTCGTCGAGCGGCTGCAGGAGCGGTTCGATTTCGTGTTCATTTCGGAGTCCAAGCGTGCCGACTACGGTATTCCCGGCCGCGTCATCTACCCGGGCATCGACGTCAACGAGTATGGCGGCTACCGCGGCGAAGTGGCCGAGGTGCTCCGCGTAGGCAACATGATGCGGGCGCGCGACCGCATGTTCGACGTGGATTTTCAAGAGCGCGTCTGCGAAGGAATACCGAACCGGGTCGTTGGGCATGACCCGGGCATCGCCGGCGCAACGCCCTCGAAGTCGTTCGAGGATCTGCTCGAGAGCTATCGCGCCCTGCGATGTTTGCTCCACGTGACGCGCCAAGAGTATGAGGATGGATACAACCTTGCCATGTTGGAGGCCATGGCGTGCGGGATGCCGGTGGTCTCGCTGGCAAACCGGACCTCGCCGTTGCAGGACGGCGTCGACGGATTTGTTTCGTTCGACGCCGCGATACTCCGTGATCGATTAAACGGACTACTGACCGACCGCGACATGGCCTGCGCCATTGGCGCCCGCGGCCGTGAGACGATGGCCGAAAAATTCCCGATTGGCGCGTTCGTCGAGAATTGGCGCGCCGCGATCGAGACGGTAGCCGCAAAAGGAACCGGCCGGCGTCCCAAGGCGCAGCCGAAACCGCGGCACGCGGCAGAAAAGAAAACGAGGCGAACGGCTATTCTTCTGGATTACGTTTCGTCCCCGTTGACGACCGGACGGTATTTCGAGCAGGCCGCCCGGAAAACACATAACGTAATCACGGCGGGCCTCCGCTTGCCTGAAGAGTTGTTGGCATCCTGGGGATTTGATATACAGACGATGCCTTCCTATCCGATCCACGACATCGATCTGCCACTCGAACGAACCTATGCGCAGCTTTTGGCAGGGATGCCGTCCGGATGCCATCCGGACACCGGATTCCATCCGGACATCTACCTCTGGGTAGATGCAGGCCTTAAGAAGATCGCGGAGGACATCGGTCTCCTTGAGGCGTGCAAGATATGCTACCTCATCGACACGCATATCCTGCTCGACATCCGAATCGAGATGGCACGCCATTTCGACTTCACGTTTCTGGCGCAGAAACGCCAGGTGGACGATTTTGTGCGCGCGGGGATCCCGAACGTGGCCTGGCTGCCCCTCGCCTGCTCGCCGGAATTGCACGACCTCGGGCCGATGGAACGAATCTACGACGTGGCCTTTGTCGGGCGGCTCGAGACCGATTTGGGCGATCGGCGACGCGACCTTATCGCCGCCGTCCGCGAGCGCTTTCCGAACACGAAGGTAGCGCAATGTTGGCCGCACGAAATGGCGCGAATTTACGCCCAATCCAAGATCGTCATAAACGCCTGCGTCAACCGCGACGTCAATATGCGCG
>Ga0180438_10002459_pt1 | contig 30161 bp, 32 predicted proteins | sample SS_ome_12_FD_132455 | JGI IMG/M metagenome (GOLD analysis project Ga0180438, IMG submission 132455) | Hypersaline lake sediment archaeal communities from the Salton Sea, California, USA - SS_3_D_2 metaG | ecosystem: Environmental > Aquatic > Non-marine Saline and Alkaline > Hypersaline >...
ATCACCCTCAATCTTCACCAAGAGATTGGGGTCTTCTCGTGACAGGAGAGTCATGTCGTATATGTTGAAGATTCGAATGAGCTCATCAATCGGGCGTGGATGCTCATCGACCCGGACATCCACATATCGGTCATTGCCACCTTCATAACCACCCTTCTCCCGTACAACGAGTATGGCAGCTGATTGCATTCCTCGTCGGTCTCCACCAGCAGCTTGCCCAGCAATGAGCCCCGCAAACAGCTTGTCTATTAGGTCACCCTCAGTATTTTCGTAAGCCTCTGCCATGCCGACAACTACGGCTTCACTTGCAAGGATGTTTCCTTGGCATGCGAAACCATCACCCACAATCTGACCCGCCCACTCCATGCATTCTTTCCCTGTGTGTGCGACTGCTTCTCCTTTTGTATCCACAATTCCAATTTGACGATGTTCTCTGCCCTCATCCCCATCAAGAAGGAGCTTGAGCGTTTCTGATGCGCTCTTTCCAACCTCTAGAAGCTCGAGCCCATTGGGACCATATCCAACATTAGCCCACGCCTGAGTGGCTATCGCTCCAATGTTTGCTTTCGCCCATGGTACAACTGAACCCACCGCAGGGAATTTCGATTGTACGATAATACCTAGGTCACCATTGATTGGATCCCGAGCTACGATGGAAAATGTGGACGGAAAACTAAGGTCTGGCATAGCAACAAAACTCCTGTGAGGGGTGATGCATAGTAAGGGAGCCCTGATATTTAGGCAGTACGATTACACTTGTTTTGTTGAATAGTACTCGATTCTAACATCAATAGTTGAAGATGGTCCACTCAGATTCTCAGTGATTGTCTTCACTGTTTGAATAATCTTCATACCTGCGAAATATTGCTCAGGTTCACCCTCACTGTGGAAACTGTGTAGCACTGCAACACCATCATCATCTATGTACTGAAACTCACCGACACCTACTTCTTTGCCCAAGGAAGGGCTACCATGGTAGGAAGATTCAGTGGACATGAAGTCTACGAGTAGGTGGCCTTCAGGTTTCAATACACGCATCATTTCACCAATTGCCCTCGTTGTGTCTCTTTTCGTAAGGTGACAGAGGGAGTTTAGAGAAAACACAAAACTGAAGGATTCATCATCAAATGGAATTTCACGCATGTCTCCCTCGACTATGTTCAGTTTCATGTTATGTTTCTTGGCGAATTCCTCGGACAATTTTATAGCACCCTTGGAGATGTCTATTCCGTGCGTTTCGTATCCATATTCTTGGAATAGACCAAGAGGAGGCTGTGGACCTCCAGCGCCACAGTCTAAAATGTTCTTCTCAAGCTCTAATCGTTCTATAATACTTAGGAATCTATAGAGAGGAAGTGGCCAAATGAACCTCATCAATGAACACCAAGGAAAGACCTTGCTCAGGCTTTCTAAGTCTGTTCATCAACGCGACACATTATAGCACTATGATTTTTAGGGAAACTTTTTCTTACCAAAGTCATCGTTTGTTGCTAGGAAGGTCGGTGACTGTGGTAGCAGAAATTTTCATCAGGTACGTTACTACCAATGGACTGGAAAAGACTGCACGCTTCAACTCTGATGAAACAGGATTCAACCTAGATCTTCGAAATATCGCTCAGGTGGATTTGCTACCACTCATCTGGTGTGAGAACATCGAAACTCTCTGTATTCGAAACAACAGCCTCACAGAGATTGACCTCTCGCCACTCGAGAAGTGTGGAAAGAAATTGAAGGCGGTGAGACTTGGACACAACAGACTCCAAGAGATTGATCTAGAGCCTTTGAGCGCATGCCCGAATCTAGAAGAGGTGTCACTTCTAGAGAACCGCCTTAAACGGGTCGATCTGTCCCCGCTCTTTCATTGTCCCAAACTCAGAGAACTCAAGATTGATGATGACGTTGGGCTTACTGCAGACCTTCTGCTTCGGTCGGTTGGTAGTTGGCCAGAAGTCCTTATTGAACAATATCATCGTATTCTATGGAAAACTGATACAACTGACTGATTCCAGGATATATCATATCATTGAAAGGGGACTTATGTCTTAGAAGCGATTGCATAGAGGAGGCACACCTATTGGATACAGGACTCTCTGGAACACATGTTTTGGTCACCGGAGCTTCAGGAGGAATAGGTCTTGAGGTCACAAGGCAATTACTTCTGGAGGGAGCTCGGGTGACTGGAACGTACAATCGGTCCTTAGAACCATTAGACGGTATCAAGAAAGACTGGCCAAAACACCTCAATGTTGTACAGGCAGACCAGACATCAGAAGAAGAGGTGAGAATGTTGTTTGAGGCGGCGAACCAGGCGTTCGGGCGTGTTGATGTGCTTGTCGCAAACGCAGCTATAGCGCCCCTTAAGGGAAAAGCCATTCAAGAGATGAGTCTTGAGCAATGGGAGCAGACACTTAGAGTGAACCTTACTGGCACATTCCTCTGTTCAAAGTATTTCTTTAATAACTTACAGAAGTATCCAGGAGAGACAGCATCCCTCATTCTAATAGGATCAACAGCAGGACTATTTGGTGAGGCATGGCATGTTGACTACTCAACATCGAAGTCAGCCTTGCATGGATTGATGATGAGCTTGAAGAATGAGATTGTGCACTTGGCAGCAAAGGGACGTGTGAATCTCGTCAATCCTGGATGGACAATGACACCCATGGCGGAGAAGACACTCACTGATGGAAACATGACTAGGAGAATACTCCAGACTATCCCAATGCGTAAAACTGCAGTTCCAGAAGATATTGCTAGAGTTATTCTTTATCTTGCATCAGATAATCTCGCAGGTCATGTGAGTGGACAGACAATAACAGTAGCAGGCGGGATGGAGGGGAGAGTTCTTTTCACGCAAGAAGAGATTGATGCGTACAGAGGTTAGCCATCAGAGTGTCTTCGGAAGGTTTCAGTCTTCTTCCGTTCTTTTCTCTTACCAATAGGAAATGGCATTGACATGTCCTTTATTGCAGGAAGATATGATTCGCTTACAATATCTGTTGAATTATGCGCTAAGAGCATTGTGCGCTCTTTTGGTTTCGTGGACGATGTAGAGGAAGTACGTTTCTTTGGTGACAGGACAACAAGTAGTAGTCCACTAATGATCATAAGAAGCACAATAATGTCTAGCATTGAACCACATGTAAGATATGTCTTGAGAGCTCATAATCTTTTACATAACATTGAAGTCATTAGACTGAATTGAAAATCTGTTTCAAATGAGTTCTTTTGATGATGTGGCTTTGGCCTATGATGAAGCAATTGACTGGGAGAGAAGACTAGCGAAAGAGATACCCTTCATACTCTCACGTCTTGGGACCCCAAGGGGGAAACGTGTCTTGGATTTGGCCTGTGGGACAGGAAGGCATTCTGTAGCCCTTGCACTTGATGGAGCAGAGGTTGTTGGGATTGACAATAGTGAAGTCATGATTAATCGAGCAGTAGAACATGCGACATCAAAGGGAGTGACACCGAGCTTCATCATTGGGGATATGGCAGAGTTTCAATCAACTATAGATGGTCAGTACGATTTGATAATCTGTCTTGGAAACTCCCTGGCACTCCTATATGATCTCAATATCTTAGAGAAGGTGTTAACTTCGGTATATGAGTCACTATGTGATGACGGTATCTTCATAGCTCAGGCACTGAACTTCGAAGAGATACATAGGAATGGTTTCAAATTTTTCCCGCTAAAGGGAGGGAGAATGAAAGATGGAGAAGAGATCATATTTTCTAGGTTTTTTGAGCATTCAGATTCACCAACCTCATCAACTCTGGTCATGTCTGCGCAGATGAAGGTCCAGGGTGAGTGGACCTCTTTGGTTTCAACTCAGAATGTGCTCAATCTCAACTCGAATCTGATGAAACGCATTCTGGCGCAAGTAGGCTTTCGAGAGACTAGGTTCTATTCTGATTTTTCTGGGTCTATATTTAGTGGGAGTGATGACCGGAACATGGTCATTCACTCCCGGAGATGAGATTACATGCTTGATCTTCTTCGAATAATGACAAGAGCTAATACCACGATTCCACCTACGCTCGTTGAAAGTATGACGGTAGGAAATATTCCAGGCCCCTGTAATGCTCTTTCAAGTGCATCTGCTGCTGCGTCCCACACATCTGCTATCTCCATGAGATGTTTTATAATCTGGTCGAGATCAGCATCGTACTCATTGACTGCTGCATGAACATCCCCAGAGGTTGTGCTATTACAGGAAGATGCGATGCTGCAAAATGTGACTGTCGTGATTGTTGCTCCACCATAATAGTCAATCTCAATCATTGTTGAATTGTCACTTAGAGATTCAAAGTGAGGCAACGCTTCCTGACTAGTCGACACAAACTCATCTAGATTAATGTCTGGTAGCAGGCTCGGTAAAGATTCGATTGCTGACCGGTATGAGAGATATTGAATACTGAGGTGCCCTTCAATCCTCATTCCTATACTTTGGAGTATCTTCGCCTTTATGTTTGGGTCTGACACTCTAAAATAGTCTATGTAATCAGAAAGACTCTCAGCTGTAAGATCATACGCAAGGGCTCTAAATGCGTCTGAACCGAAGTCCCAGAAGAAATTGTCCTCTTCTCCTTCAGCCAAGTAAGATGTTCGGTCCCCTCTCAATCGATCAATGGTATATCCTGCAAGCTGTTTCTCAAAATCAACCAATTTACCCGTATCAGGTTTTATCAAGAAAGCACCATATGCTAGTGAACCCCACGCACTTCTTAGTGATGTATAGTTAATATCATAGTCCCAACTTCCATCACTTGGAAACCCAAAATTGTCGCCAAACGCCCCAATTCCAGGGTCCATTAACTGTGCATTTTCTGATGTGTCATTGTATCCTACTACAAGTAGTGTGTGGCCACTCTGTGAGATAGCACTGGTTATACCCAATTCCCGTGCGATATCATAGTCAGAATGGGGAAGGTAGTATGGATCCACCCATAGTAGTAAAGGATAACCACCATCAATTGTCTGTTTCATAAGAGTGAGTGCCCCTTGCCACCCGTCTACTGAAGTGTAGTTGACACCGAGACTTTGGTAAGCAATACCAATTTCTGTTGATGAATCCAAGAACGTAGTTGTATTCAACCCATACAAACTACTCATCACATAAAGAGGTGCCAATTGTCTGTAAAAAGCTCCAGGCCAGAACATCAAATTCTCTTCAAACCGAAGATATGAAGCTGAGAAACCTATGCCCGATGCTGCAAATATACCATAAAGATCCAAAGGGACTCCGATATGCTGTAGAGCCATAGTTACTGATGCCCAATTGCAGAAACCGTTGATCTCCTGCCATACATAAGGAACTCCCGTCACCTCTCCAGCGACAGTAGCGGTATTAGTGTCAATGTTCACTAAGCTTGTAGTACTAGTATAAGAGGTCCATGGAACACCTGCACTGAGAATGATTGTTAGTATAATGATTAATCCAATTTTGCTCCTAACGATTTTCATTCCAATTCCTCCTTCGAAAAAGTTGTGGCAAGGTGGAGCCACCAACACCAAAGCACTCCACCTTTACCACTCTCTCTAGGAATCTGGTCTAGAGAGGTATCTGATTCCTGACCACACGAGAACACCAGCAATAATCCATTGGACAAGAAGTCCCATGACAGCCATTCCAACCATCATATTTCCAGGACCAAAGAAATCAGCAATCATTCCAAAGAAATCTATGCCAGTGCCGATTGTGAGGAATATGTCTGCGAACATGGCCCCCATGATTGAGAATTCAGCTAACAAAACAGAGGTCATCACGTTCGCCTGGTGGGCAGGTGACTTTGTGTCCTCATAGTTCGGATTTCGGGCTGTTACGCCTGTAGCTGTCAGCATCCCACCGATAACAGCCACATATCCAAGTCCTAGTAATTTTGCGAACTCTAAGACGGTCAGATTCATCATGAAATACAGAATCACTGAAGGAATCAGAGCCAGTGCTATGCTTATCAATGCTTGAGAAGCAATCCTGCTCTTGACGAATCGCGATGCTCCAGATGGAGCGCTTTGAATAATCCAAAGTTGATCCTTGCTCTCAAGGAATCCTGTACCAGCGAATGGCATCGCACCGATCAAGGACATCATAATTATCAGCATCAAGATCATCTCGTTGAATTGGAGATACTCAATGTCCATAGCCATCATGATGATGGGCATGATAATTGCGAGAATCAAACCATAGCCAATCTTTGACAGGTTCTGTGCCTTCCGTACAAAGTCTTTTGTGTTTGTGACTATGAGAGATCCAAATGGTCCAGTGCTAACTTTCCTAATTCCTCTCAGGATCACGTTTTCTCTACCTACTGTTGTTACAACCTCAGTACGGACACCCGCCTCGATTGTGAAGACTCTGTCAGCAGCACCTAGTGCGAGACCAACAGTGCCCAAGACAAAGCCAATCACTAACACTGAAGTCACTAGCATATCCAATTGAAGCACAGTTGAGAAACCCATTATCTGAGAACCGGTCAATCCAATGCCATTGAATGTTATAGCAATCCAACTGATTAGATCAGAGAACCAAGTGGATGGGAGAATCAGAAACGCGTTCATCCCCATCATCTCAGAAAGTGTTGGAAGGAAGAACATCAATCCATACATTGGAATGATGACAACTATGGCTATTGCCATAGCCAGTGCCTTTGCGATGTCATTGCCTCGTGATGAATCACCTAGCCTTGCTTGCACAAGGGCTGTCAGGAAGTTTGAGAGCCATATGGTTCCCATTGCCAACAGTGTGACTACACCATATACTAGTAGTTGGCCGACAATGCTCACCTCGAATGCTAGCATGAAAGGAGAGACCAGCAGGGGTGCCAAGGCTATAATGATCAGGCTATAGAGACCCATCTTTCCTAAGAAAGTTCCAGTCATTATGTCTCGTGTTCGGACGTTGTTTGACAAGAATATCTCCCACTGTCCAATCTTGATCTCTTGCAGAGCCATTGATAGAGGGAATAGAAGCAGGATTAGCCAAAGGAATAATCCCACTGTACGCATCAATCCGGGAAATATCACCATGAGCATGGGACGTAGCACATGCATTGGGAATATTGCACCAAGGACTGCATTGTAAATCATTGGTGTCAAAACTACCGCCCACACAAGGGCGAGTGTATATAGGATGCCCGTGTAGAGCTTCCTGTTACGTCTCATACTAGAGGTCAACACCTGGAACTCAGCCGTTGCAATTGCTAACCAGGTTCGTACCATTAGCATTACCTCCAGGCTAACAGGGTCTTCCTGTCTACATGACCGCCTACTATTTTCAGATATGCATCTTCAAGATCTTTAGTACCAGTGTTCTCAATAATCTCCTGAGGAGAACCAAGAGTGACAAGTGCACCCTCATTGAGGATTCCCACTACATCACACACATCCTCAACGAATGAGGTTTGATGTGAGCATATGAAGAAACTGGTTTCAGTTTCTTGAGCCAAGACAAGTATGATATCCTTTACCAAGGCACTTGCTGCTGGGTCAAGCCTTGAAGTAGGCTCGTCTAAGAATACAAGTTTGGGTTCGCTCAACAGTGTTGACGCGACAAGTACCTTCTGTTTCATTCCAGAAGAGTAAGACTCTAAGAGGTCGTTCTGTCGACCCTCTAGTCCTAGCATGTCAAGCATGATGTCAATACGCCTGTTCAGTGCGCTCCCATTTCTTCCATTCAGTGCTCCTATGAACTCTAGAAACTCTACGGCTGACAGCTTTGAGTACAATCCTGGAGACTCAGGAAGCAGACCAGTCACAGCCTTGATTGAATCGCGCTGTGTGCTGACATCATAACCACATACTGTGGCGTCGCCGCTTGTCTGTTTCATGAGTCCAGATAGAATGCGGACCGTGGTTGTCTTTCCCGCACCATTAGGTCCAAGGAATCCAAACCTGCTACCAGCCCGAACCTCTAGGTTCAGATCTCTGACGGCGTGAACAGTATCGAATCTCTTGTTCAGGCCGCGCGTTTGAATAACAATCCCGTTGTTTGTCATTTTTACCACCGACAGTAAACAAAATTTGTTTACCAAATCTAGGTAAACATTCAACAAGTTTATATATAAACTTTCCCAATATAGTAGCAAGGAATTACCACAAAAGGTTCATATTGTGGTATGAACATCAACGCGGTGAATCAAGAATGCCCCAACTCTCAACACACGAAGCAATGGTCTGGGAGCAGTTCCAGAAAGGACTGAGTACTACAGAGATTGCTGAGCAGAGTGTGGAAGAGGATTGGAGCCCAGCCTATGTGTCGCGAGTGCTCAATAGGGCACGAAAGAAGATTGCCAAGGCGTTGAACGATCAAGCAAATAGTCACCGGCTAGATGTAGAGAGCCTACTTGACTACAAGGGGATTCTCATCGGTTTCGACTACCAGGCAAATGCCCAAGTGTATATTGTATTCACGATGAAGCTTGGCGTAATAGTATGGTACAAACATGACTCCTACGCGGGAAAGCTCTGCCCTGAGTGTCCAAAGGAGGCAGAGTGCAGGGACACACTTGACACTATAATGGAAGAGTACAGCATTACTCTCCGTCCCGATGAGGAACAGCTCCCGATGACTCAGCAGTCCATTGCAATCTTCAACAAACTTGCGGCAAAGGAGATCCCGCGTTACAAACGAAAGGAGTCGTGATATGAAGAATTGGTTGAAGCAAACGGATTACAGGGAGTTTTGGAAGCCCCTCAGGACGTGTCCTTTGGGAGAACATTTAGACCAGTGAGTGCACTACGGAATAAGTGGTGGTTCATGACCATCGCCCTTGCAGTGGTCACTTGGGCGTTGGTTATATTCTCGCTATGGGGCATAGCATGGTTGATTGGTTTCTTTGATGGATGGACCGCCTATGAGCGTCTGTTCATACTTGAATGGTTGCCAACGATAAGCCTGTGGACCTGGATTTTCCACATAGTCTGGCTGGTTCCAGCACTGGCTGGGATAGTCGTCTACGTTAGGTCTATTGAGTACGCAGTAATTTCAGAGTCTGGCACTGCAATGCCCGAGATCTATGTAAAGAAGGGCATCGTTAACATTACTCGAAAGCATGTCCCCTTCAGGACAATTACCAATATTGCCAGTAGAGCTGGTGTGTTTGATAGGCTGTTCAGGATTGGAACTGTGGAAATCCAGACAGCGGGTTATTCAGGGGGACCAACTGGTCAAAGCGGCCCGGAGGAGAAGTTGGAAGGCATCAAGTCCTATCAGGAACTTACACGGTTTATCCTACGGGAACTGAGAAAGTTCAGAGACCCCTATGCACTAGGAACTGAGGTGGTAGTGCCTCGAGATGAAACTGTTAAAAGAAGTGATGGCATGCTTGACGACGAAATCCTACTTGCACTTCAGGACATCAGGGAGATTCTCAAGACAAAGCTATAGAGGAAGTATCAATGAGAATGAGGTGTGCAGACATGAGTGATGGAAAAACAAGGAGGCGACGGTCATGGTGAGTGCGGCGCGACTTGTGGTAAAGGTAGTTATCTTGGTCATAGGCCTCATTCTCTTCTTCCTATTGTTAATAGCGTATATGGGGTTGATATGAGGTGTCGGAGAGGAAGAGGAACATAGGCACAGTGCTTATGTCAATTGGCGGATTCATCATGCTCTTTGAGATCGTTGGACTGATTACTGGCACTCTTGGAGGTCCAGAGATTCTATACTTTCTGGGAGGCGTCCTTGAGGGTACAGGAGTGGTATTCTTCGTCGGTGGGTTCCTGATTAAGGAAAATTCCATCAATGGCAGGGAGATGATGTGAATGGAAGGTGATGGTCGAGGTATAGTAATCAAACCTCCAATGGAGGATGTGACAGCAGGTCGTGTGTTCAAGCCAGACCGTAGATTCTACTACAAGGAGTGGTTTGGAGCATTCATTATCTGGTTCTTCCTTTGGCTTCTTACCATTGGATGCCTTGCATTTGGATCTTTGATTGGAGCAACTGACATTGCAGGAGACTGGGTTCCAGCGTTCTGGATGATATTCTATGACTGGCTACCAGCAGTCAATTTCTGGTATCTGGTTTCGTCAGTATTTTGGTTTCTTCCAGCAATCATAGCGATTCCTCTGTACATACGAAGTTTTGAGTACAGCGTCATCTCAAAGGCTGGAACTACAATGCCAGAGATATATGTCAAGAAGGGACTGGTCAATGTGACAAAGAAACATGTGCCCTTTAGGACTATAACAAATATCGCAAGCAGGGCGGGTCCAGTAGACAGGTTGTTTGGAATTGGCACTGTGGAGATTCAGACAGCAGGATTCTCTGGTGGAGCTCAGGCTGGTCGGTCCCCTGAGGAAAAACTTGAAGGGATCACCTTCTATGAGCAGGTGAGGGACTTTGTCCTACAGGAACTAAGAAGATTCAGGGATCCCTATGTTATTGGAACAGAAGTGGTGCATCCTGTTGATAAACCGGTTCCACGATTGAGTGACAGCCTTGACGACGAGATACTCATAACACTTCGTGAAATAAGAGATGTACTGAGTCGAATCGATAAGAAATTCAATGAGGAGAGTAGGTAATTATGTCAAGTAGCGGAAAGGTCATCAAACCACCAATTGAGGAGATCGCTAGAGGCAAGGTCTTTAGACCATCAAAGAAATTCAGGAACAAACAGTGGTTTCTGGGGATATTTTCAGTGGTCATGCTCTGGATTCTCATAGTAGCCACAATGACATTCGTCTTCTGGCTGGTGGAGTTGGTACTACAAAGTCCTGGATACTTAGCAGTAACAGTAGGAATGTTCTGGTTCCCTCTCAATTTCTGGTATTGGTTGATTGCAGGTAGCATTCTGATACCCTATTTGATTGTGTATCCTATCTATTTGAGAGCCTTTGAGTACTCGGTGATGGGCGAAGAGGGAAGAACGTCCCCAGAGATTTACGTTCGAAAGGGCTTAATCAATATAACACAGAAACATGTCCCCTATCGTACCATAACGAACATCAGCTCTCGAGCAGGTGTTTTTGACAGACTCTTTGGGATTGGAAACATAGAGATTGAAACGGCTGGTCAGTCAGGACCTTCATATTCCTCTGCAGAGGAGAAACTGGAAGGTCTGACATTTTATGAAGAGCTGAGGGACTACATTCTGATGGAGTTAAGAAAGTTCAAGGAACCCTACGTCACTGGGACCGAGATAAGTAGGAAGTACGATGATGAGGTAATTACAGTCGGGGCTACTCCTATAGAGGACGAGATACTTTCAGTCTTGAGAGAGATTCGAAACTATTTGAGAGATGAGAGAGGATAGAAATGACTCAAGACGGACGGGTCATAAAGCCTCCATTGGAGGAACTGACAATAGGAAGGGTTTTCCGTCCAGTGAACGCTTTTCTCTTCAAGAAAATACTGAAAGTTTCAATCCTCCTTGTTTCGATATGGGCAGCTGCTGTCATTCTCTTCTTCAGTCATCCTACACTCACTTTCATTCTCACTGAACTGGCAGAGCCAACAATACTCATTGTGAATATGGGGTGGGCATTATTCACCCAGTATTACGCTGTGATTTCCATAGTCATCATCATAGTCGGTTCAGTCTACATCTATATTTACTTCAAATTGATTGAGTATTCTGTGGTGGGTTGGTCTGGTGAGGTCATGCCAGAGATTTACACAAAGAAGGGAATCATCAACATCACTAAGAAACATGTTCCTTTTCGTACTATCACCCATGTCAAAATGCGTCGAGGTCCATTTGACAGACTTCTTGGTATTGGAACCCTGGTGATTGAAACTGCTGGGAAGTCTGACACACCCCAGGGGGGTGGTGGACTCATTGCTTTGATAATTCAAAGACTGATTGGTTCCGATTCCTCAGAGGAACATATAGAGGGCATAAGATTCTATGAAGAGTTGAGAGATTTCGTGTTGCGAGAACTGCGTGGATTCCAGAGGACACCAATCTCTGTAAAACAACTAGATAGATCAGGAGGTAGGATTTTTACCCCGCAGACGCTCTTGGCATTCCAAGAAGTTCGTGATGCCCTGATTACAAGGCAGAAGAAGAGGTGAGTGTATTATGGATATGAGAACTGTAATCGGACTTGTTATTGGAATAATTCTATTCGTGGTGGCTCTTGTCCTCTATGTCCTTTTTTCCATGCAGATATAGTTAGGATTAGAGGTCCAACCTGAGAATCTCTAGAAGACGACCAATTTTCAATAGACTCTCTTGGGCTGCTTCCCTTGGTCGTACTTCAAATACATACTGAGGTTTGGTTGGAAGCTCACTAAGAAACTGAAGATATCTTTCGAAGTCAATCACTCCCTCCCCAACCACCTGATGAGAGCCGAATGTCGGGTCTATATCGTGGATGTGTACGACCTCGATGAACCCTCGGTGTTCTTGAATGAACCTCCAATCATCCTCCATGATTTTAAATCCAGGACCATAGAGCTTTGGAATGTCGAAACATATCCTCAGTCCTCTGGGGAGGAGCAGCCTCACGACATCTCGGATGAGGGGAGTCCACCCCGTGTTTTCGATTGCTATCTTGACATGAGGAAAGGCATGTTCGATGAGCTCAGTAAGGCTCTCTCGGAGTGTCTTGGCATAGGTTTCATGATGAATCTCAGTAAAATCTCCAGCCTGGTTTCGTGCCTTCCTGAACTTTGGAGGGACACCAGCATGAACGACTACATTGGTTGGTCCGACACTGATTTCTCTTGCAAGATTGATAGTCTGTTTGAAATACTGCAGAATCCCAGCTCTAATAGGTGGATATGTTGAAAAGAGGCTGACATTGTCACCTGCTGCGTGAAAACCCCAACCAATAGATAGGCTGCGTGACACCTCTCGGAGTTGCGAACGCTCTTCTGGAAGTACCTTTTCAGGTGAGAAGGCAGGGACTCCGATGTCAGGGACAATACTTGTCCAATTGTTCTCAGCGGCATATCTGACTGCATCAGCCAGGGAGTCATCATAGATGACATGATAGGCGCGGTTGTTAGGAAATCGCATACTACAGGAGTACGGACGGTGGCTTAAGAGGTTGACGAGATGGTGGTGAAATCGAGTCTTTTTCAGACTCGGTTTGTGGGATAGACGACATCTCCATTTCTGAAAACAATCAACTCACCTCTTTCAAACTCGGTCCATAGCTCCTTGGTCAGAATTCGGGTGGAGATGATGTAACCAGCCTGAGCGGACTCCTCGTGCATCGTCTGAATGTTGATACTCCCTAATTGCGAATCAGGAGTGTTTAGCTCGACAGTTCCAAAGGGATGTGTCTGCTTTACAAAACGGAGTCCATTATTGAAATCATTCTCATCTGAGTAGCAGAAGAGATACTCGCCATCAGAGAAGATGCAGTTTAGTGTATTCTGCCCGTCATTTATGTCCCGAAGTATTCTCTCAACGAATTGAAATGAGTCATTGTTCCATTCTTCAACTCCTCTCCCAGAGATGGATTCCAGAATGAAGCAGAAGGCATGTTCAGAGTCGGTTTCACCAATTGGTATGAATCGATTAATTGTGAATTTGTCCTCTTGTACGAGTGTCCCATTATGGGCAAAGGCAAACTCACGCTTGTGGTGTTCTGAAATGAGAAGGCGATAGAAAGGATGGGTGTTGAGATAACTACGCACGCCTCTGGTTGATCTCCTCACATGTGCAATGAGGGTCTGAGTCTGTGGATATTGCTCTACGAAGTCAAAGAGTTTGTTATCAACAGCAGGTTGAGTTTCCTTGATGACCTGAACCTGTTTGTCATGGTAGAACGCAACACCCCATCCATCGGGATTCGTTTCTCCTCGCTGTTGAAAGACATTGAGGGATATCTTAGCAGTTACAGGTATGTTGAATGACAGACCAAGAAGGTCACACATAAAGCCAGCCTCCAGAAGGTCTACTTAATTCGTCTATTAAAAACCTATCAAGGTTAACTGTCAACTGTGGACTTTGCTTCACCTTTAGCCTGCTCTTCCCACCAAGGAATTGGCTCAATCGCACCCTCCCAAGGAACAGTCGCTTCAGAAGCTGGAAACCTCCATAATAGGAGAAGACCTACAAACATCATTATTGGTAATGGGAAATTGAGTCCCCACGAACCATAGATTCCAACCGACACCAACCATGTAAACAGAACTGGAGCGTCACTAAGGATTGCTCCTGCAGTGGTCCTTCCTTTTGTCGTCTTTCCCTGATAATATCGCATTATCTGGTAAATAAAAGCAATCCGAAAAATCAAGAGAGGAAAGACAGCCATTACAGAATAAATGTCAGAAAAAGAGATACCAATGCCATAATCACTCAGGTGTATGGTATATAATGATGACACGATAAACAGTCTGAAAGAATAACCATACGAGCCCCCATAGGTATTGACTGGGGTAAGAAAAGCAATTGATGTAAGCATGACTGCAATCAGTCTTACCTTCTTTGATTTTGTAATTGCATTGGGATATACCTGCGACGTGTTCTCATATCTCCCACTAACTCAACGGTTATTATGTATATTAGAAGAGATATTATGAGCTTTATGTTGTGTACTACTTTGGAACTAATCTTGTTGACTTGAAATCCGTTCGGACCTCATTGAGTTGTGATGTTAGACGCAAGTATTGTTCATCATGATGAAGCGTTCGGATCTTATGGTGATAGTCTTCCTCGTTCTCATACTGCACCATGTAGAAACTGTCATTGGGGTGCTCTTCGCTTTTCCAATGACCTATTACATTAATCCTATATTTTTTGTAGATTGCTTTGAACCCATTCCTAAGCTCATCCATTGTTTCAACAGCATCGGGTTTTACCGTGGTCTGATAAAGCATCACGATGGTCATGATTCTCACAATGAACAATTGTTAACTTGTTACTAATTAATCTGTAGGTCGGTATATCTCTGATAAGTTGATTGGATGCTTGAATACATTGAAATGTACCATGTTTTCACCAAAATGTACATTGTCAAGGTAGGAAACTACAATGACCCCAATCGAGCTAATAATTGCAGGGGCTGGAGATCGAGGCTTTGTGTATGCCTCGTATGCAAAGGCACATCCGAAAAGAGCCAACATTGTCGGAGTTGCAGAGCCTAGGGACTACTATCGAGAGAAGATGGCAAAAGAACATAACATACCTGATGAGAATGTCTTCACAGACTGGAAAGACATGGCAAAGAGGAAGAAGTTTGCTGATGCGGTCATAATCACAACACAGGACCATATGCATCGAGACCCAGCCATAGCTTTTGCCAAAAGGGAGTATCAGATTCTCCTAGAGAAACCAATGGCAACTGATGAGAAGAGTTGCAGAGAAATCACAAAGACTGCTCTCTCAAAAAACATCATTTTTGCTGTGGGTCATGTGCTCCGATATACAAGATACACACAGAAGCTAAAGGCAATCCTTGATTCAGGACTAATAGGGAATGTTGTCTCAGTTCAACATCTTGAGCCAGTAGGATACTGGCATCAAGCGCACTCCTTTGTGAGGGGGAACTGGAGGAATGAAAAGGAATCATCATTCATGCTGCTTACGAAGTCCTGTCACGATCTCGATTGGATAAGATACATCATTGGAAAGAAGTGTACAGCCGTTTCTTCTTTCGGATCATTGTCACATTTTCGCGCTGAGAACAAGCCTGAAACTGCAGGAGACAATTGTTTGGAATGTATGTATGAACCAGAATGTCCCTATTCAGCGAAGAGATTCTATCTCAGACTCCTTGAGCGCGGAAAGACGGGATGGCCGCTAAGCACAATCACTTCAGAAATGACAAAGGGCGGAATAATCCATGAGCTTAGAACAGGTCCATATGGACGATGTGTATACGAGTGTGATAATGATGTTGTCGACCACCAAGTGGTCAATATGGAGTTTGAGGGTGGGGAAACTGCTTCATTCACAATGACAGGCTTCACCAAAGCTAGGGAGCGAGAAACGCGAATCTTCGGAACTCGAGGCGAGCTGTATGGGAATGGCAAGAAGATCCAAGTTCACCAATTTCTGAATGGGAAGACAGAGATCTTTGACACAACCATAGATGCCCCAAGTGTTCCCAAGACACTGGATGAACACGGAGGCGGAGACTATGCTCTGATTGATGCATTCGTGTCTGCAGTATCACACAGTGACTCAAGTCTGATTCTCTCAGGTCCTGAGGAAACTCTTGAAACCCATTTGATGGCCTTCGCCGCTGAGAGAAGTAGAAGAGAGGAGAAGGTAATCAGATTGTAGGTTGACCAAACCAGAGAATCAGTCCAACGATTAAGAGCCCAACAAATATCAGTAATTCTACAATAACTCTTGGATGTCTGATACCAATTCCTAGTTTTTCTAGATGGGATATTGAGTATAGGAGGAATACAAGGGGAATCATGCTAAGAGCTATCAACACAATACCGGTGTTTATGGTCTGAAGCATGTGATTGTTCGGTCATGGATACACTTCAATCAATCTAGTAAAATCATTCGCCTTATTGTGTCTTGGTTCAAATCATTTCACAGCTCGATGAATAGCTACTGCTCCAAATGTCATTGTGATATATTTCACTTTTAAAAATCCAGATTCATAGAGAATATCCGATAGAACATCTGCTTTGAAGAATCGAGGAATAGTATGTGCTAGGTATACATATCCTGTTTTTGAGCCAGAGATTATCTTGCCAACCAGCTTGACAACCTGTTTTGTGTATAGACGAAATGCAATTCGGATGGGTGTCGATGATGGTTGACTGGTTTCAAGATTTACAAAACGACCACCAGGTTTCAAAATACGATGGAATTCACGAAAAAACTCAGTCAATTTTTCTTGTGTTGGTGTGATATTTCGAGTTGCAAAGGATATCACTATCAGGTCAAAGATATTGTCAGGAAATGGTAGTTGTTGTGAGTCAGCAAGTGAAATGCTTGCCTCACGAAGTTCCACCTTTTTACTAGCTCTTGAAATCATGGGCATTGAGAAGTCAGACAGGATGATCCGTGTTTGAGGAGTTGCCAATTCCTTGAGATTCACAGCCATTTCTCCAGTCCCGCTGCAGACCTCTAGCCATAGAGACCCGCCACCTGAAGCAGCCACCCGGGCAGCCTTCTTTCTCCAGGGGATATCAAGACCAAAGGTGAGGATATGGTTAACCAATTCATACAAGTGAGCGACCTCTGAGAAGACTTTGAGTACTCCTTTACTCATTTTACCAGACCCTTCAGTTTCTATTGATGATAATTAGCATCACGAAATTTATTCAGTTGATAACATTCACTATATGCCTAAGGTACATTCATTCAATACTTTCTGGATGCTTGATAGGTAATATTTATCGATTAATCGTGTGCACTTTTGTGGAAAGTGAGGAGTTTGTCATGACCAGTTTTTGTGTGATTGGGATCTATGTCGATAATATGGACAAGGCATTAGAATTCTACTGCGAGAAGCTAGGATTCGAGGAGGCTGAAAGGTATGACAACGGGTGCATCGTGCGCTTAAAAAATGAGGGCCCGCCTGTAATCCTTGAAAAGGTAGAGAACAGGAGCAAAATCGAATATCCGGGGCACTCCCAAGTTGTACTCGGCGTTGAAACAGACAACATAGAACAAACGTCAAAAGAACTCAAAACAAAAGGAGTGGAGTTTCTCCATGACAGACCACAGGCATTTGTTGCAGGTCATGTGATGGCTATGCGTGATCCCTCTGGAAATGTTCTTGAATTGCTTCAGTTCAATAAGGATTGAATCCAGACCAAAGGATGTGACATATTGTCCAAGCAACGGAATGAAACCATCGCAAGACGATGGTACGAAGAGATGTGGAGTGAGCCCGACTTGGATGTGGCAGATGAAATAGTTGACAAGAATTATGATCCAGAATGGGTGCATATAGATGCTGTTGGTTCTGCTCAGATTAAACATGAGATCAGGTATTTCAGATCTATCTTTCCAGATCTCAAGTATGAGATTTTAGACCTCATTGGTGACGATGAAAAAGTGTGGATTCGTTTCAAAGGGAGAGGAAAACAGATGGGTAATGCTTGGGGATTTGAAGCCACGGGAAGGGAGGTCGAGTTCGAAGGAGTGACTATTCTGTACATCAATTCTAACGGGATGGTCAGTGATAGATGGGGGGCATTCTGTTTCTACGACATACTTACAGATCTGGGACTAGTACCACATCTTTGGAACTTGAGTGAGCGACTGGAGTGATTTGCTCATTTCGCTAGTTTCGTTCCAATTGAATATGCGTCTGCCACAATGTCACCAAGTGTCCAATACTGATTTGCAGGGTTGGTGAAAATTAGCAAGTTGAGTTTTTTCTGGTCCAAGACACCATTCGTCATGTATTGTTCTTCCGTATAGAGGTGTTTAACTTCACCAAGGAGCAAATAGTGTGTCGATATCTCGATTAGTTCAGTGAGAACGCACTCAGCTGTCACTGGACACTCCCTAATCATTGGAGCAGTATCTAGCTCACCATAGAAGATGTCGAAAAGTTGTGATTTGTCAGTATCTCTTCCAGAACGAATACCGCAGAAGTCTGTTTCTACAACCAAGTCAGCACTTGGAAAGTTAACGCTGAAGGTCTTATTCTCCTGTATCCCATGGAGTGTGTGTTTTGATTTTCCCACAGCAGCACCCCATATGTTGGGATTTCGGCTCATTCGATTAAACCATGCAACAGTGAAGAAGTTTGGTCGATTATTAACAAGAGCGCCTAGAAGTACAACTGGTTTTGGAAATGGAGACCCTCCTGAATCAATTTCTATTTTGGTCATTATCATTTCACGCTATTTGAGAGCAATGCAGGATTGACCTATAAATTGCTCATATAAGCAAAGAGGGGGTTTCATCCTAGAAAATAGACATGTGTGGTTGTAAGGAGTGCTACTGTATTATGGAGATTCTCTAGCCAATTTCATCAATTCCATATCTTTTATTTATCAAGTGGCATATTGAGAAAAAGACTTTGAGTAATGACCATTGGGTTTGATCATTACCCAGTCCATTAGAAGATAGCAATCAATGGGAGTGCTCTTATGTAGTCAATCCGAACTTCTTCCAATAGACATGTAGATCTTCATGAAGTCTGCTGAAGTTGCACTTCCGGGATGTCTTTTGGATTCGTTCTTCCAAACTAGTGAGTGGCCAGTATTTATTGATTAATGCAACCCAAAGGATTGAGATCATTGTGGACATAAGTCCAATATTGAAGAGGATATTTAGCAGAACATGAAGTTCTGGAGTAACGTATGGCAGATACATGAAGCAATTACTCAAACCATTCGCAGTCCAATGAAGTAACATGTTTGCATACAGATTTCCTGTCTTGAGAAACATATAGCCATAGAGAACACCTATGATTGTTGCCCATACAATTTGACCTGCAACAAAGACCAAACTTTCGTATGTGAGAGAGCCATTAAGCAGGTTGAGTATGTGAACGTATCCAAAGGCCATAGCTGATCCAGCGATTGCCTTTCGCTCGGAATATACCTGAAGTAGCATTGTTAGTACTACGCCACGCAAGACAATTTCCTCAAAGATACTTCCCACAGCTGTGATAGGAGCCAAACCAATCCAAGTTCGAATTCGTGAGGAATCAAAGAGGTGGTCCAAGAACAAGTTAAAGTCCCAATGGAGCATCAATTGGTTATAGACCAAAGAAGCTACTATCTGAGCTATGATTATACTAAGCAGGCAGGGAAGATAGATGAGGAGTGTTCTAGACACAGGTCTGATGCGGTCCACTCCAATATCATTCAGGTAGCGACGAAGCGTTGTCTTTCCGTTAGGCATTCGAAATACAAACGGGATAAACACAAAGCATACAACTATGCCGGCGAGAAACCCAATCGTGGTTGACAGAAGTTGGTTTGTTGATACGAAGGGGCCAAGAGCCTCGATTATACAATTTCCTAGTAGTGCACCCATAAGGAACACAAGAGGAAGGAATATGACAAACAAGATCTGACGCCTAGATAGTCTAGACGTTGGCTCGTGAGTCGTTTCTATTCCAGGTTTTTTGTAGGTTACTATACTTTCCATTTTCAATTCACCTTGAATAGGAGGGCTATTCATGTGAAATTGAGGTCGCCGCACTACGTAGTTCAGAAACGGCGGATTTGTTAGGAGGTCATTCAGATGCCCTTAGCAGTTCCTCAAGCTTCCGTCTTTGTAACCGGACGTTCTTCTTTGTCGGAAATGGAAAGATGGTCTTAACAGACTTGATTAATGGACCTTCACTAATTTTCACAGAGAGTGGCTCTGCATCACGCAAGTGATCCACAACAAACAGACTGAACATCATGGGTGCAGTAACCGATATGTGTGAGTCGAAGTATTTCCCAGTAAATTCCTTTTCAAGCCAGTACTCTACTTCACTGTGTGTCGCTTTTTCTTCATCCCAGATAATTTGTGCATAGTAGATGACTCCGGGTCCAGCATTTAGGTTCAGTCTTGCAACAAAGTTGAGGCCGCCCCCTTCAAGAAGCTGCTTGATGATTCGGCGTATTCTCCTTGGAGTAAGTCCTGCTTTCGCTGCAAGCTCTGTGGCAGGCATCCTTGGATCTTCAACTAGATTTTTCAAAACTCGCAATTGCAGGGGTTTGAAATCTACCTTTTTTCCTCGGGGTGAGAGGAGTTTGTGAATCTCCACTCCGGTGCTCCCATCTATTTCTTGAAGGAAATGCTCAAGACTAGATACGTTGTCAGAACCTTCGTATTCTGCAAAAACAATACAAGTTCCATCTGATAGACGCCCAGCTGAAAAAACATGGGGATCTTCAACTACAATATCAAGGACCTTCTCCTCGCTTTTCATCCCCTCTGTATTTATTATAGCAAGATAGATCTCTACATCAGCCATTTCTAGACTCATGTACACTACAAAACTGTGTATTGTGCCTGATTCAACGAGTTTGTTCACGCGCTTTTTCACAGCATTAGCAGTCATTCCTAGATTTCGACCCATCTCCTGATAGGATGCTCTACAGTTCTCACCAAGAGCTCTTAGAATTCCTATGTCAACCGAGTCCATGAGAACACCTAGTCCCTACATATAGAAGGTACATATCCTAGTGTGCGAACAAGTCCTCTCCAGACAAGCACTATTTAGGGATAACGAATCTGAAGATTTTGCTTTTGTGTTCAGCCGCAGTGTCCGGTGGTCGAGGCTTTTCACGTTTTGATTTATTTCAAACAAGCAAATTTGTCATCAAGTAGAAGATGAAGAAAATTCCCAGAAGAATGTAAATCGGACTTAGAATCAGTACCCTTCTATCAGTCAAGTGTGAATTTCTGAAAAACAAGACCCCTACAAGTATGTAGATGAAAATCAATGATTGAACTAATGGCTCGGGATATAGATTTGCTGACAGAATTAAAAGAGTAACAGCGATACCAAAAGAAAATGGAGCCTGTTTGAATGATTGCCCGATTGTCAGATATTCTTTGTATCCCCTGAAGATTATGACATAGAGAAGAGAAAATCCAACTGCAAATAGAACAGGGAATTCTATCATCTCTGAGCTAATTGTCCAAGGGAGGAAGATCTTCAAAACTTGCATGAGGAGAATTAGGAAAGGTCCGAGTATCGTTTGTTTTAGTCCTTCTACGTGTAGTCCTTCTTTACTCTGGTTTCTGAAACGTGCCAGGGGAAAGGAGTAGATGAAATTGATGAGAACTAATGAGCTGACAGTACAGAAGAAAAATGGGTTGAGGGGAATAGAGAGCAAAAGACCCAGAGTCAAAAAGCCCCAAAAAATCTTCATAGCCTCATTCCGTTTGATAGCTCCCTGAGCTAGTGGTTTTCTCAACACTTTCCTGTCGTCCTTCTTGTCGACCTCAGCGTCATAGATGTCGTTCAGAATATAAGTCGAGGAGTACGAAACCAAGAAGGAAACGAGTCCTAACAAGAGTTGTAATAGTCCAATTCGGACATGAAACAGAAATAGGAGTATAACGCCCACTGAGTAGAGTCCAACGTTCTTTGGAATATTATCGATTAAGTTCCGGAATAGCAGAACTTTCCGAAACATTGTGGTATTCTCAGTCTTGGTTTATTCAACAAATAATAACGAAACTGACGAAAAAATCTATGCTTGCTGCTTAATAGTAATAAAACTCGATAACAAAGAGTGGAGATTGCGAGATAAACGATATTCGAGGTGTTATGTAAACCATGTATATTATGTTCATCTTGTGTAGGGGCCAGTCTTCAAAATCCAGATTCCATCTTGAGATAGGCCCTCAGGCAATACAATAGCCAACAATCCACTAATCACAAATAACATGCCAAAAACAAGAATGGGACGTGCTATTACATCATAGATGTGAGCTAGTTCTGTTGAACCATCATTCGCAGAAACCACAGATACGAATAGCCCTAGAATAATCACGAAAACAATGAGAAGGATTCCTATGGCTAAACCAATCTTGCCAATTAGTCGCCGCTGCTGGATGTTTCTCTGTCCCTCTGCTTGTGTTTCTGTCATAACCTTACAGTATATGATACTCTAGAATAAACTTAAACATTGAGCTAAGAAAATGACATCTATGCTTGATCTGGAAAAGTCGTACTTTCTATTTTCATATTCCTTAGCAAATTGAAATCCATGATGAATGGAACTCATGGCTCTAGACCAATCCTAGATAACTTGGACCATTTGGGGCCTGTATCAACCATAACCTATTCGGGTCCACCGGTTACTACTATCTTTGAACAAATATCCAAAGCTGATAACGGCTAGACCAAGACCTGTAGGCAACAAACAGGTAACATTTGGTTCACACACTAAACTTACTAAATCAGGACGAGGGAGGAATAAATCGAGGGATAATGAGGGGATATGAAGTTGTGCGATAAGTGAAGACAGAAAGACCAACCATGCTACTATTAGAGGAATCTTTCTACGAGAAAGTGCGAATAGGTTCAATGCTTGAAGTGATGCAACGAATATCCACAATATGAAAATAAATTCGATTCCAGGAAACGAGCGGCATAGGGAATTCAATCCAAAAATTGACAAATCAATAAGACCTGAAAAGTATACACCACTATGGCCAAAGTAAGCTACTACCTCCACAATCGTACCCATCGGTAGCAGCAATGCTGACACAATTGTTAGTAATGCCAGGATTATTACAAAAGAAAATCTCATCCCATACTCCACTAATGGAAAATACAGCAAGTTTCCTAATCAAATCTACCATCAAGGTATACTGAATAAAAACCACTTTCTAAGGATATGAAAAAAAAGACATCAAAGGATGGAGGTCGCTGTTTCTACAATACACTCCTAATCAATTTCGACAATATAGACTTTGATTAGCCATAGCCTATTCTGGACCATTGTTTATCACGACCTTTTCTCCTTAGAATAGTGAATATGGCTACTAGCGCGATGCCACCGACACCCATAATCATGGCAGCAGTAACTGATGACCAACTGTATGGAGTAGTTGGACTATTCGGTCCGATGCAATAAAGCCACGTTCCATACATTTCTGAAGTAGACTCATGACCGAGAGTATCATTTGCCCAGAAATAGTAGTGCCGGATAAAATCTAAGGAATATAGAGGACCTGAGAAAGTGTGGGAGTATCTATACAGATTGCCTGGAGCTGGTTGCTGTTCTAAATCAATAAAGTTCCAAGGTCCGTTAGACGTATTACTATAATAAAGTAATACTTTGTCTACTCCAGACTGGTCGTATACTGATAGATAGTAAGAAACAGAGTAAAATGGACATGTTGGTGGTGCTGCAGTCACTCTGTAGTCAACGATATTATAGAGTATTGGTCCAGCAAGGTCAAAGTTTGCAACACTTGGATAACGATCAACACTACCTGCAGAACCCGGTATCGTATACACTCCAGTACCAGAGTAATCACCCCATTCATTACCGATAGATACGTTATCATCCCAGAGGTTATTGTGCCCATCATCCTGAGCGTTTACATCTTCGTGGATTGACTCCTTTTGATTGAAGGCAATCCTGTTGTTAAAGATGTGATTTTCACTGCATCCAAACGAGAGGGACACACCAATCACTGTATTGTATGCAATCAAATTGGAAGTGAAATTACATTCAGAAGTCGTTTGCAGGTGAATTCCAATTTCATTGAAAAGAACTGTGTTATCAGCCACTACGGAGAGGCTAACAGAATCAAGTTGGAAGCCATCGTAACAGTGCATGAAAGAGCTGTTAACAATAATCCATTCGCTGGAGAATCTCAAATTGATACCAACACGCGAGAATGTGTATGTGCAATTTTCAGCAGTACACCTGCTAGAATCATATGTGTAGATTCCATACTCTAAGAAGTTGAATGTGCAATTGACAATTCGCCCATTCATGGTTTCAATTAATGTAACACCGCTCCCACGCTGCCTTTGCTCAGACTCAATCTTGTCATCATATGAGAAACTGCAGTTTTGAATCACAAAATATGAAGACACATTTTGAATCGTAATGCATGATTGACTAGTTTCAAATATCACAATCTGTAAGTCTTCAAAAAGGTAAGGATTGTTTATGGATCCATTGCCTGACCAACCTTGAGTTTCAAAATCAGAATTCGATTCAATTGTGATTGGGGCATGTTCGGATAGGATTGTTCTCTCAAAAGTCGTTATCTGATACTTATCGATTATCTCATAGCGGGGACCTGGAATAGTAATACATAGGAATAGTGACACCAAGATTGTGATGATGATTCTTGATTGCAGAAATCCTCCCTCAATATTCTATTTGTTATTCCATCTAATCAATCCTGTTGTGTCTAAACCAGCTTATTCTATTTGTTCCCATTTGTGGGTTGATAGAGTTTTAAAAAAGACATCAAAGGAAGGAGATACTTTCTTCTTTACTACAGCACCCCCTAACAACTTCAGGTACTGTGAGAAGCAAATAGGCACAAAATGTCAGAACAACAATCTTGCTATATTTGAGTCCCTATCTTCGGGAGTCAGGTCCTCATCAAAAACATACTGAGCTGCTCCTTCCAGTCCGATCATATAGGAGTCGGATACGAAAGCTGTCAGTGGAAAGAAGATTCTAAGTGTCGCATTCTCTACCTCTACATCAAACCCATACTGACTCACGACTCCATTTTGATATGCACAGGAATAGATGTGTGGACCTAGGTTAATCCCCCTAGCTACAACATTTATTCGGTATATGAATTCAGAATAGGTTGGCTCGGTATCTGGTGTCTGAATAATACCCGCGACAGTCAGCTCAAGTACAATATATTGGAACTGGGAATATGACCTGATTTCAATGATATCAAAATCTGAATCTGATACATCTCCTTGAGGATCTGAATATTGGATGTTGGTTCTATGAATTGGTAAGTGTCCGATAGTTGGAACACCAATTAGGAGAATAAGCAATAAAGACACAAGAACTGCAGATTGTTTTTTCCTTACGAATTGGATTGCTCTGAACCGAGCCAAATAGAACAATCACTCTCCTACGATGACATACAACGAAACAAATCCTTATTGAGTTATTGTTCGAAATGCACTAAATTACTACTCTTGGTGAAATCATTTTGATTCCCCTTAAGGAATGTATTGAAAAATATCGACAGCAGTGGATGGAGGTACTTGTTTCGTTACTACAACAGCCCTTAGACAACTCTAGGTACTGTGCGAAGCACACTTTTGATCTGCACGCCTCGGACATTAGTAGCGGTGAGCTGAATACCTCGCCGGAGCTCGGTACTTACACCCCCGCCCTATTTACCTCGTCTTCTACGAGAGTCCTCGTTCCTAGACTTCGACGTTACTGTCACCAGTCCCGTCGTCTGTTACAGATCGTCTAGCAAGTGGATGTCTATTTTTAAGTTTGGCTTCACGCTTAGATGCATTCAGCGTTTATCCAGTACGGCTTAGCTACTCCACAGTGCCCTCTCGGACAATGGATACACCATAGGCCGCGACAATGCGTTCCTCTCGTACCGGCATCATCTTGCTCGCAGACATCCAACAGTACCAATAGATAGAAACCAACCTGTCTCGCAACGGTCTAAACCCAGCTCACGTTCGGTTTTAATCGGTGAGCACCCGCACCCTTCGGGCCTTATGCAACCCGAGGATACCAAGAGCCGACATCGAGGAAGCAAGCCGCGTGGTCGATATGAACTCTTGCACGCGACAACTCTGTTACCCCTGGGGTAAGTTTTCTGTCATCTCAATCACTTACAATTGGCTATATTGAGGTTCGCTAGGCCAGTGTTTCCACCCAGGATCCGTTGCTTTTCGGGATCCTATCAACCGGACTTATGCCCTTAATCTCAACGAGACGTTTCCGTCGCCTCTGAGTCCAGTATTGGTCACGGCTGATCTCTTGTCAGCCGTGTGCCGCCCCAGCCCAACTGCCTACCTGCCAGTGTCCCTAGGCTCACTTGGCTTAGGTTAGCCATCTCCAATGACATAGTCAGTGTTACAAGTTTGCATTCCCACTCCCCGGAGAGAGTGGTTCGTCGCTCCTGACTACGCTCTGTATGGCACCAGAAATGGCAATGACAGGCTGCGTAGTAAACCTCCGCAGGGACTTCTCTTCCCATTGGTACTACGTACACTGTTCGGTACGGTGTAGGTTCACCCGGGCCCTCCTGGGGACAGTGGGGACCTCATTGCTCCCTTCATGCACGTCGGCATTTAACCGACAAGGCATTTGGCTACCTTAAGAGACTCATAGTTAGTCCCGGCGTTAACCTGTGCTTAGACCCGTTCCCGAGCTTTGACAGACAGGCACAGACCAGGATTCACTGACTGTACTAACGCTTTCGCGCTCGCAGTCAGCTATGTTTGTATTAAACAGTTGGGACCCCTTAGTCACTAAGACCTGGAAAAGCGTGAACTAATCCAGGCACAGCACATCCCGAAGTTACGCTGCTAATTGGCCGATTTCCCTCAGGCAGGGTTGACCCGGATACACCTTGGCCTTCTCAGCCAGGGAACCTGTGTCAGTTCTGGGTACGGACCCGGAAGATCCTTCCGAACTCGTTTTTCAAGGTCACCAGGAATGGGCCAAACGGGTGTCCGACCACCCGCTATTCCACCTTTCGCCTGCTTCTCACTATTACAGTACTCAGCAGACTTATAGTGTTAAACACAGCGAGAGCTGTGCAAGGCTTGTCCAGATGAGTCACAAGTTCGGCTTTGCGTTGCCGCGAATCGTACTTCCGAGGTTCAGGAATATTGACCTGATTCCCTTTCGTGACGCTCGAGTTACGACGCCACTTAGGACCGACTAAACTTCGGCTGATGACGCATCGCCGAAGAACCCTTTCCCTTTCGGTGACATGGATTCTCACCATGCTTCGCTGTTACTACTGCCAGGATCATCAAATCCGGCCGGTCCACGGGACCTCACGGCCCCACTTCTACCCAACCGGATCGCTCCGCTACCGGATCACGCAGAGTTACCTGCGTGCCGTATGGTCTCGGTGGCCAGATTTAGCCCCGTCCATTTTCAAGGCCGAGAGCCTCGGTCTGTGAGCTGTTACGCTTTCGTTCGGGGATAGCTGCCTCTAAGCTCACCCCCAGACTGTCTTGGGCTCTCGACGCCCTTCTTCACCGCACTTATCTGGCACTTAGGGACCTTAACCATACTCTCGGTTCTCCCCATCTCGGCCTGCCGAGCTTACCCCGGGCACCCGTCTCCCGCCATCTACAGTTCATGCAGCTTCGGAGTTTTCAGGATGGTGAAGGACTTGACGTCCCCCGATCCGATCCGAAAGTGCTCTACACCACATGATACCTCCAGCAGGGCTTGGCTGCGACCAACTTCGCGGAGAACGAGCAATCACCAGTCTAGATAAGCCTTTTACCCCTTCGCGCAGGTCAACGGAAAGAGTTGCACGTCATAACCCTATCGGGCCTCCACCGAGCTTTCGCCCGGCTTCACCCTGCCCACGCCAAGATCGACTGGTTTCTCGTGTCATGGGAGTGACTTCACGCACTTTCACACGTCGCCCCTCACTGCAAGCAGCTGCGGGCCTGTCGCTTTCGCTCCGTTTACGGTTTTGTACCTTATCCTCGCCACGCCCATGAACTCCCTGGCCCGTGTTTCAAGACGGATGAAGCTGACTCGATCCGCTCAAGTCCTACAACGCAATCACTCGCGCTTCGTTCCCCGAGCATCTACTCTTGTAATCAGCTTCCTTTGAGTAGACCAGTGGTTTCAGGTGCTTTTCACCCCGCTTCCGCGGCACTTTTCAACTTTCGCTCGCGCTACATAGTTTACTATCGGTTTGGTTGAGTATTTAGGCTTCGCAGATTGTAACTGCGATCTTCACGCGAGAAGACCAACCCGCGCTAGTCTGGATCCTTAGACATGCCTGCACTTTACGCCTACGGGGGTGTCACCCTCTTTGCCACGTCGTTCCAGACGACTTCGGCTTCGCTTGCATAGGCACTTGTCTAGGCCCTCACACCACATCTCCCTATACTCATCGCATAGGGATTCAGTTTGGCCTATTCCCCTTTCGCTCGCTGTTACTCAGGGAATCACTTTTGTTTTCTCTTCCTGCTCGTACTAAGATGCTTCAGTTCCGAGCGTTCCCATTCGAGATTTGACCCTCGAACAGTATGGGGTATTAATCCATACTCGGAAGTCCTATTCGGGAACCCTGGGATTACGGACTTCATGCGTCTACCCCAGGCATTTCGCTGCTTGTCACGCCCTTCATCGGCTAACCAACCCAGTCATCCACCACTGGCCGTTTAGCGAATCGCAAATCTACTCATGTGTTGACACAGTATTACCTGTTGTCCACTCATTGTGAACATGATTATCACTAATCATGCCAAGGAGTTATTGTAGTAACATATCCCTACAATTATTTTGAATCAGTGTACCTCCATCCTCTGCAGTCCACGTTTCCAACTCTCCATGACACACTTCACCGAGTCTTCAACGTTGACGGTCCTCCATCGAGAATGATACCTTTCTCATGATCTGGTCCCGATGGACCCTTGTTCAGTGTTCAAGAACTCTGAACTCCGGACCTAACGCTAGCACATCGCTCTTACGGCGAGCGCTCCGCCAGCCTGATTAGGCTGCGATTTAAAGCTTGCTATCCGTCGAGGGTATTTCCGTCACCGGTACTACCAGAACAGCCTCACGACGTTTACGTCGCATAAGACCTTCTCTTCGACGAGAGCAGAATTGCTACTCAGGCTTTACGTATAAAGCTTTTGTCAGAGGCGATTTTTCTGAGCTCTATTTCATTGAAAGGACCTTATTCTGGATTTCAATGAGCTCGGAAATACCCTTTGTAGCAAAATCTAACATCTTATTCATCCCTTCTCGATCAAATGTTGCACCCTCTGCTGTTCCTTGCACCTCTACAAAGTGAAATCCACGCATCACTATGTTCATATCAACATCTGCTTGGGAGTCCTCAGCATAGCACAGATCAAGAAGAGTTTCTCCTTTGATCATTCCAACACTTACAGCGGCAACATTTTCTATAATGGGATTCTCAGTAATTAGGTCCATGTCAATCATGTATTGGACTGCATCACTGAGAGCAACATATGCCCCAGTGACTGATGCAGTACGAGTGCCTCCATCAGCCTGAATAACATCACAGTCTATTCTGATGGTACTCTCTCCCATCCGAGATGTGTCCACTGCCGCTCTGAGAGACCTCCCGATAAGCCGCTGTATCTCCTGAGCTCTCCCACTCATTTTGTATCGGTTTATCCTGTCATCGGTGGACCGCGGCAACATCCCATACTCTGCCGTTACCCAACCCTGTCCCTTGCCATTGAGCCAGCCAGGGACAGCTTCCTCAACTGTCGCCGTACATATCACTTTAGTTTCCCCTGTTGAGATTAGGACTGATCCCTCGGGGTGTTTGAGAAAGTTACGTGTGATCTCAACAGGTCTGAGCTCGTCATTGGCTCTACCATCTACTCGGGACATAATCAAACAGACGATATTCGACTATTAATTAATGTCGGGACTCGTATCAGATAGTTTTATTGACGTTTAACCCTCTGAGAAACAGTGACCGAGAACATTGGAGGCGAAGGAGAGGATGTCCGAAATTCGGAAACGTTTCACAGATGCACTGAAGGACACAGTGAATGAATGGAAGACCCACAAGAATGTCAAGGGCATCTTTGTGTATGGATCGTATGTCAAAGGCACGATCACAGCTAATTCAGACCTGGACATATGTATTATTTGGGATGC
>Ga0180438_10002461_pt1 | contig 30142 bp, 26 predicted proteins | sample SS_ome_12_FD_132455 | JGI IMG/M metagenome (GOLD analysis project Ga0180438, IMG submission 132455) | Hypersaline lake sediment archaeal communities from the Salton Sea, California, USA - SS_3_D_2 metaG | ecosystem: Environmental > Aquatic > Non-marine Saline and Alkaline > Hypersaline >...
AAACTCACGCCCTCAACCTGGCTTTGGAGGCTGGGTTGATCAAAATTGGAAGCAATTCACCTCAATTCGTTTTGATTCGTCGTTTACAAAGCCACCCCACTTACGCTCTACGGTTGAAGCGCCCACCTCTAGCCAACGTACAGACCTCCCACCTGTGCCAACCCCGAAGGACTAAAATCTAAAATTTAACTGCACGCACGATTTTTTACTTTACATCTAACTTTCCACAAGGTATAATACCTGTCTAACTAATGGACTACGATCGCAGTAAATTGTGAATCATCAATCATAAATCCGGAGGGGTTCCCAATGGCTACCCAGGCCCAGAATTTATCCCGTGAGCTGATCTTGCCTGCCTATAAGGCACTACACTTGTCGAGAACGTTCTACAAATCAGCTCTTTTTATGCAAAACAAACCCAATTTCCCGAACACTCGAATAAGCGTAAGCTCATGCATAACAAATGATTATGAAAACAACCAACTCCGCACACGCCACAAAACCAAACCCAATCAAACACAATCTCAAACCCGCCGAACCCTCCGTGAATTCTTTTTCTTTCTCGCTTTTCTTTCCTCCTGTTCAATGCAACTTGTGATAATATACGTTCCTCATAATCGCTATACTTGCCCCATCCTGACACCCCGCCCGCCCCACGCACCGGCTCACAAAAAGCGCACCATTTTTCCCTCGTTTGCCAAGCTTTTTCACCAATTCTTCACAATTCTTCGACCATTTTCTAAAGAATTCGCGAGTTGTTCGCATTTTTCACACGTTTTTTACTCGCCCAAATATCCCCGTCCCGAACCCCACCATGCGACACCGCATCGAAACACCCCGCCTCTCCCCCCGCCCCAATCCGCCAAAGGCCCGCCAAATTCATTGCCAGCCGGCGTGTTGCAGGCTATTATATCAGCCGATTTCGCCGATTTACCGCAAAAAACGAAGGGGCAACCGATGTCGAACGACAGAATAACCCTGAAATACAAACCCGATTTCGAACGCGCACAGAAATACTGGGACGCCTTCTGGGCCCACGAAATCATCGACCGACCCCCAGCCATCATACGCGTCGACCCACAGATGCGCGACGGCTACATCAGCAGCGTCCAGCCGGTAACCGCCGAATTCGGCAAATCCATCCGGAAAATCGACCGCTACCTCGAAGAAACCCTTTTCCTCGGCGAAGCAATGCCCGGTTTTCGCCCGGGTTTCGGACCCGACCAGATGGCTGCATTCTGCGGAGCGCCCCTCACCGTCAGCCCCGACAGCGAAAACACGAGCTGGTCGAAAAAAATCGTCGACGACTGGGTGGCGGCTCTACCGCTGACCATCGAAGAAGACAACCCCACTTGGCGGCGAATGAAAAAATACCACAAACTCGCCGAGCAGCACACAAGGGGCAAATGCCTGCTCTACAACATCGACATGCACTCAAATATTGACCTCCTTGAAGGTCTCCGCGGCGCCCAGCGGCTGCTCTTCGACATAATCGACACACCCGAACTTGTCCGAAAGGCATTGGCCGACGCCCAAAAGCTCTTTTTCAAGGTCTACAACGAATTCTGGCAGTACGGCGACAAAGGCAGATTAGGCTCGAGTTCATGGCTCAACCTCTACAGCCGCAGGAAATACAACCCTATACAAGCCGATTTCATCTGCATGTTAAACCCCGAAATGGTCCGCAGCTTCATCCTGCCCGCGCTCGAGGCTGAAGCCGCGTTCCTCGATAACGCTTGCTTCCACCTCGACGGCCCCGACGCCCTCAGACACCTCAACGACATCCTCGCCATCGATGGCATCGAAGCCTTCCAGTGGGTCCCCGGCGCGGGCAGCAGACCACAGATCGAATGGCCGGAAGTCCTCCAAAAAATACACTCTGCCGGCAAAGCAACAATAATCTACGCTACACCCGACCAGATCAAGGCAATCCACAAGCAATTCCCCCCGAACCTCATTGTCTATGACACCACTGTAAGAACCGAGAAGCAGGCGCGCGACCTTCTCGACTGGCTCAGGAAAAACACGTGATACGACCTCTTTGGCAGGATTTTCCCGGGATATTCTGTGACATTTCCGCTTTTCGCACAGCTATGCCTGCTAAAATGGTTAGTGCCATAGTAAAGGTTAATTCTGATACGGAAGATACACATCTGCTGCTGAGGGTCCCTAATGATCCGGAAGGCTTGGCGGAGCTTTATGAGCGCCGCTGCGACCGAATCTTCCGCTTCGGCGTTCGCAATAGTCGCCCTGCGGCACTTCATCTCGCCAGGCTTGAATTGGAAATCCGATGTGTCCGCTTGATTGCAACGACGCCCGAAAAGAAAAACTACAAATCTCCCAACAAAAGAGATGCTCGTAACCGCTGTTTAATAAAGGAGTTATGCTTGGCAAGGAACGTCCGAACAAAAAAAACAAAAAAAGGCCTTGACATTTGGCGGCGATTGCTGTATTATTGTAGATTGTACGCGGGGCAACCCTTCGTGGGTTTTAGTGGCTCCGTCGCTGCTGTTTACGCGGCGTTCAGTAAGAGATAAAGAGAAGAGAAACCGAGAAAAGGGATAGGGTATCTTTGTCCTTGCTGGGCGCAAGACATTTCTTTATTCCCCAATTTCGGTAAGCTCTGGAGATTTTTATTCGCAGGCACCGCATTTTGCACTGCGGCCGGTAAGGAAAGGGAGGAAGAAGGCTGAGAAAAGGGAAAAGCCGACCCTTGCCGGGCGCGGCCACGCCAAGCTTCCCTGTCTCGGCAAACTTTGACAAGTGAGTTATTTCCGGGCTTCATAGAATAAGCCCAGCAGTTTACATAGCGACCGGTAAGGAAAGAGAAGAAGAAGGCTGAGAAAAGGGAAAAAGGGACGATCAGCCGACCCCTTACCGGGCGGTTTCATTTCTCAAACACCTTTCTCAGTATGAAAGAAGCGCGACGGTATGAGTTCAAAGGCCAAAAGCGCCTGTGTGAAAAGTTAAAACAGTCCCGCCAAAGCGGGACGGATTGACATGACAACTTCTGAACAGGGTCCTCAAAGCGGAAGAAAGGAGGTCATAACGGGCCTTGGAATGAATTCTTCAGGGAAAGCGGTGAGGATAAAGGATTGTTGAGGCCGGCATAAGAGCAATATTTGATGCCTGTTGAAAACAACGCTTATCGTTTCGGCGCGCTGCCGAAACGAGGAGAGAAGAAAAAGAGAATTTAGGAACTTACCCTGGAGAACGGAGATAAAAATGAGAAAGGTATTAATCCTGGTCGTCGTTCTTGGACTGACCCCTGTCGCGGCTGCTACCATGGCATGGTTTTCCGCTGGCGACGGTATTACCTACAACGTCTCTTTGGATCAGTATGAAATATATCAATTCACGGCAGGAACCGTCAACATCACGGCTGATTTCTCGGTCGAATCCATGGATGTCGGGGCCGTTACTGCGGACAACACCGACGCTTCCGTTACCAACCATGGTGTTACTGCTGTCGGTTCGCTTAACACGAAGCTGACCTACCGTGATCCGAACAGCCCCGGCGTAAACATGGCTGACGGCAACGCACAGAATATAGTCATTTACCAAATTGCCAGCGGTGTTAATCTGGACAATCCTGATACGCCTGACATCGATGAGAGCGTGCCGGCAGCGCCGTATGAAGTTCTTTACAGCTTCGATGTCACGGCGGGCGCGGCGGGTACAACCATTACAATCGACGATCTTATTGGGCCCGGCGACGGCGCCGGTGATGTGAATCCTTATGGTACTTTTCCTCTCGCCACCGCCTTCTCGTCAAGCGGGGAGATTATCCCTCTCGACATTGAGCCGCTGGAACTGGTGGTAATAATTCCGGAGCCGGCGACGGTCGCGCTGCTCGGTCTGGGAATGGTGGTGTTTTTACGTAGGAGATAGTCGGCCTTAAAATCTGACCAGGCTCTGTAAAACTGTTGGACAAGAACGGTCGCTGACCGTCGAAAAGAGATACTAACTATTTTTTGGAGAAAAGAAAAATGAAAAATGTTGTGATGATTAGTACAATGATAATGATTATGGCGGCGTCTGCCCCGGCTGTGCCTGTGACCATCGAGTTCGTCAATACTACCGGCGACTGGCACATTAACCAGCCCGGCGACCCTGCTGACACTATCTATTTTGACCAGGACATCCGAGTGTTCAGGGCTATGGGTGATAGTACCGACCCCTTGACGGGCGCTTATGTACATATCTCTTCTATGGCCGTAGGCGGAATCCCGGGCGGACCGTATACACTTGCCGGTGGGACGTTGTCGATTACCGACTCAGGCACGCCGGGCGGCGAAACGGTTACCTATCTGAGCGGAATCGTCAGCGACGGCGATCTTGTGCCGGTCGGCACGATGAGCGTCGGATACACGCTTTTCTCGGCCGACATCAGCAACGTGACGATCGATAACACTATCGGCTCGGCTGCACTGGCTGTTCTCGAAAACGTGTTGCCGGATTTCCACGTTGCGTTCACCGGTGCTATTGCAGGCTTCAAGAACGTGCTCGACAACACTTTGCCCGCAGAGGGGAGTTTCAGTGGTGCGATAACCGCCCCCGAACCGGCCACCGTCGCGATACTGGCAGCAGGCGGGTTATTACTGTATCGTCCAAGAAAGTAAAGGATAAATGGTATTTCCTTCTCTGAGAAGGCCGTGCAGTTACCTTGACGCCTTGAGCAAGGGACGGACCTGAATCGTGCCCGTCCCAGGTACTCCGGGCGCCTCGGTGTCCTCGGCCCTCGAATAACTTGAGAGTTGTAAACCTCTACGACCAGGTACTGTTGTGCGGGGCCATGACCGGTCATTAGCAGTTCCAAAAAGAATGTTTGGCCTGCGCCGGATCGTTATCATCCGCTCATCCCTCCACGGGCATCGATTATCTCAAGGCGCAGAATTTTCCGCGTCCCGTCTGAGACCTTCGCACGCTCACTCATCCGGACAGGCCAGACCCAGATTATTTTCTCAGTATCAGATACAACGAGCACTTGCTTTCTTATCTTCTGCGGTACTCTCTGGGCGCTCAGGAACTTACCAACCTTCTTTTCATCATGCAATCCCAGGGGAACAAACCGTTCACCGACACCACGAGACCGAACCTCCAGCGGCAACGCCAACTTGTCAAAATCAAAGCATTCCACATACTTGATTCCCGACTTCCTGGACTCGCCTTCTTGTCCTGCTTCTACAGCAAGAATCGCCGACTCGATAAGATACCTTCCAAACCGCGTCTGCCCCGGCACCGTAACTATCACACGTCCTCTAAGTTCGTGGGCACCCTTTAAAGCGCGTGTGCTGCGGGCGAAAATCATCTTCCCGTACTCATAGACGACCGAGAACCCTCCCGGCAGCACCACTTTTCTGCCACCGACCGTCTCGGCCGCGAATTGCTGAAGTTTTTCGAAATGTCCCGCCGCCAGGTCCCTTTCCCCGCTGCCAAGGTACACAAGACCCCGCCGAATCAACTCGACCCTCACAGCCGCCGGCTCGGCGCAAAAACCTTTAGTATCCAGAACGACCCTCTCCTGTGCACAATCGGCAAGTTTGGGCCATACATCCTCGATGCGATTGCAAACCAGCTTGTGAAACCTCTGTGCGGACCGGGACAACCCGAACAACTGCTCTGCCACAGGACAACTGCTCTCGCTTTCCAGCGCCGGTAACACGCGATGGCGTACAAAATTGCGCCGATAACCGCAATCCAAATTTGTGAGGTCCTCACGCCATCGCAGATTTCGCCCTTTCAAGTACTCAACAATTTCATCTCGCTTTACGCAAAGCAGCGGTCTGACAAAATCCACGCCGCCTCCAAACGTACGCCTGGGCCAAATCCCGCAAAGCCCGCGAAAGCCCGTCCCACGCGCCAGCCGCTGCACAACCGTCTCGGCGTTGTCGTCCATCTGGTGGCCCGTCAGCACCAGGTCGCAACCGCCCGCCTCGGCAATCTCCAACAGGCTTTCGAGCCTCAATTTCCGCGCCGCTGTTTCAATCGACAACCTTCTCTCACGAGAAAACCTCCGGACGTCAACGCGCCTGGTTGTTACTGCAAAACCCAAATCCTTTGCCAGTTCAACAACAAAACGCTCGTCCTGGTCACTCTCAGAGCCTCTCAGTTGGTGATTGATATGAGCACAAACCACCTCACAAGTAAGCACCCTCTCCGCCTGTAACGCCGATATCACGTACATAAGAGCCGTAGAATCCGCACCCCCTGAGACAGCCAGTAAGGCTCTGCCCTCAGACTCAAAAAGCCCGTTCTCGCCCGCAAAAAAAACAACCTTGCGCTCTAAGTCACACAACATCTGTTAAATCAGCAAGAATCAAACCCGCCCTGGTTTAACATTACCTTATCCAAAAAAACGGGCCTGACACCGCATCAGGCCCGAATCCTTCCCGTTTGGATCTTCGAAAACGGTATGCAAATTACACCGCCGACGTCATTTCTTTCCCGTCAACACCCGTACACGCTCTTCGACAAACTCCTTGCGCTTCGGAAGAAGACCACCCTTTTCCAGAACCTGCTGATAAAGCTCCAGCGCCTCATCGCGACGGTACAGATGCTCATCCAGAATATAAGCCGCACGGTACTTGGCAGGATAAGGGGTCTGTGGGTCCCACTGATAAGTCCGCTGGTAGTAAAGAAGGGCTATTGAATAATCCTTAAAATGCTCGTAAATCCGCCCCGCCCTGTACGCCGCGTCGTCAATCTTATCGCTCGTCGGATACTTCCTTATCACGTGGTTGTAACGCCCCAGAGCCGTGCGAAGAAGGTTGTCATCCTGAATAATGAGCAGTGCCTTGGCTTTATCTTCCGCCCGAACCCCGTCTTGGTAAATATAATCAGCCAACGTTATCGTATCACTGGCCTTCAGTTCCGGACCTGCAACGTTCGCTTCGATAATGTACTGATACTGAACCATCGTGTTCAATGCCTTCAGCTCTCTGTTGGCCCAACTCAACTTCAGGCTGTTGCCCGTCCTTTTGTAGTACTCCGAAAGCGCCTCCAGACCCTGCTTGTACGCCAGCCGGTTCGTGACCACCTGCTCCACGATATCCGTCTCGCGGTCGGTGACTATCTTGATCACCGCCGTCTTCGGCGTATTCTCGCGCGTCGCCAGAACCTGCCCTTCGCCTCTGTCGACACCATTACAGCCGACAATCACATTCAAAAGAACCACCAGTGATAGCGTCAAAATTCTCTTTGCCATAAAGGCCTCCTTTCCGACTCGAGCCTTGCTATTCAACGACAACCAGACAAATGATAAATCCCACAACACCACCGTCAAGAACAATCATTGAAAAAATATTCATGCCCCTCCCCGATGCTCTATTCTCCCCCCGGTGCCTATCGAAGCACCCTTCACCCCTCACAAAACTGCCCGCTTGCCCCTCGCACCTTTCAATTCAGGGTCAAAGCTGGGTTGCGATCCATCGCAGGCGCGCACAGAAGAAACCTGTCAAATCGCCCAGCGATGCGGCTGCTTTATGTTTCGTGCTTCAATGCCACCTGGTTCCGGTTTTTGGGGCTCGGTGGCCGACTCCTTCCGCTGCTTATCTGCCGGTTGTTGTCACATCGGATTCTTGGTATATCAGGCCCCCTCCTCACAGAACGAGCGGCTGTTCACAAAGCGTCACAGCCTGCGGACACTGCGGCTATTTCGCCGGGCCTACAAGCCAACACTCGGCAACCGCGGCAACGTCTGAAAAATCGATCTTGCCATCGGTTCCGACAATGTCCACTGAGGGCTCGGTTTCCAGCCAGTAAGAGGCTAATCGGGCAAAATCCTTGAAATCAACCCTGCAATCGCCATCAAGGTCCGCCGCCACCGAACCGGTTGTGAAAGACCACACTGGGCCGGCACCCCGATTGCAGGGCCCTTTCGAGACAACCTGCCAGAAATAGGTCGTACAAGGCTGGAGCGTGCCCAGCTTCTCAGCCGGTTCACAAGTCGGATCAGCTATCGACTCGTATACAAGTTCCGATGGTGGATCCGTCCTGCCCATGTATACATCGTACTTCGGATTGCCCAGAAGCGGGGCAAATTCGGTCGAACGTGTTACATATATCAGAACGGGACAGCCCGTATCAGGACAGCTTAAAGAACGGTCACACCGCCCGTCTGGAACAAAACTCCAAGCCGGGCCCGCATAAAGAATGCCTTCAACCTCCAGCGTACGGGCGTTGAAAACCGGCGAGCCCGAGTTGCCCCCGTATGAATCAAGATTTGTTAGGAAGTAAGCCGAGGCCGTGTTCTCGCGCACGGTCGCGCCGCCTGCGTATTTTCTCAGCAGCCCAAGCGGGTGACCAATCACGAACAACCGTTCGTCGTCGTTGATGACGCCGTCGGTGCGAAATCTAAGCGGCTTATGTCCGGTCACTTCTCTGTCAAGACGAATAATCGCCCAGTCCGGCATGCCCATATCACGTGCGATAATCTCACTACAGTAATATACCTCCGAGCGTTGGACCCTCAAGACCGGCATATCGGCGCTACGCATCACCAGCCCGAACACATACGCCGTATCCGTACAGTCCGTATCGCAGGCGAGATGGCCCGCTGTTGCTATGATGTCGGGCGCAATCAGAAAACCCGAGCCGATGGCCGGATTCGGTTGATTTCGAAACCGCTCACTATTGCAGAGTTCACTGCCGGTGGATATGGGGTCCTCCTCCTTGTACCATTCAGCCAGCGTCTTGGCCGGCAGCGAGAACGTGCCGTCACCATTGTCGCTCAAGTCCGACCGCAGGACCACCGCAAACGTCGAGTCGCCTACTGCCAGAAGGGCGGGATCGGTCACCTCGTATTCATCCTTACGGTCGTCTTGCCCGTAAAGTGATGTTACAGTGAAGTTCTCGGGGTCGACCAAAGCAGACCGTGTCCCGACGTCGTCGGTCCTCTTTCCGTTCCATGACAATGGAGAATCGACCGCCACGTCGGTTTCGCCGTCCACAGGAGCCGGATTTGTCGGTACGGGAGACAGAACACAGTTCATCTTGGTCGCGGTAATCTCATAATCGCCCGTTTTCCCCTGATAGCCAGCCACGCGTACAAAGTAAGTTGTCCCCTCCAACATGTTCATCATTATCTCCGACGTGTAGATCTTCGTCTCTGAATCAGGCTCATCGCAGACATCATCGCTGCAAACCAGCTCCGTTCCACCGCAGGCGTCGTACACGGCCAGCGTGGTGTCAAATGATTCGCTGATGAGGTTTATTTTGACCAGTTCCGGACCAGAGGGTGTGTACGAGTACCACACGTCCGCCGTATCCCCCAAGGCACAACTGCTCTCCAGAGAGCCGCTCGCTCCCTTTGTAGAGCCGGAAAATAACTCACCTTCGGTCAATTCCGTCGCGTCGCCGCAGCCGTCATTCTCAGGCTGGTCCTTACTGTCCTCGTAATAGACCTTTATCCACCAAGAGTCGATAAAACCTTCGTCGGAAAAAGCTGCTGTGTCATTTACCCGTAGAAGCCAGACCCTGTTTACGATTTCTTCGTTGAACACCGTAATTCCCGTTTCTGTTTCGTCGATACTATCGGCGCCCTTGCCTTCGTTGTCCCAGAGGCGATACTCGGCGCCGACATCTTCGTTGGCCAACTCCACAACCAAATCGCCCACGTAAGGATGGATGATCTCGTAATGAACCTCAACGCATCTTACCCTTGACCCTTGTGGTGCGCCCTGGATAAGAATTTCGCTGACCGCCCATCCACTTCCGTCATCCGGAATCCAGATATCGCTTTCGCTGGCGCCTTCGACATAAGGACCCGAACAATCGTCCGCCGCTGAAAAGCAGGCCGCTGTCATGCCCATCACGGTCACCCCCGCTGTCAGCAGCAGCCGCACGAAAGCGGTAATACAGCCCGATGCCCGACCGCCCTTGCTCACCACCATTTCAAACATAACTCTCACCTCCATTAGACCGGAAATTATAAAAAAACCAGCCGCATGCTTTCATGTTACATTACTTGGTGCCAAAAGTCAAGACAAAACGGATTTTTTAGCAGTTTTTTTAGGCATGGTTCAAGGTAAGAGTTTTGTAAACCTTGTCAATGGCCATATGCTCCGTAACTACTGCTCTGACAGGTGGTTACAGCTATTTCGGACAATTGAGCTGCTTTGAGAGGTGTTACCCGTGTGCGTAGTCGGCTGGAACCAGGCCGTTTCTTTTTGCCATTACGTCGACCCGCCACTTAATAATGTCGTACCTTGATCCCTATCTTTGTCCGGAAATCGCCCAGGATCGCCCTTAGAACCGCATCGCAACGTAATTCGCTTTCTTTTTTCAAATACTCTTATAAAATCGACGCATGCTTTATTTTTGGCTAATCCTGTTGATTGCTATCAACAGTATCTGGCTGGTGATGGTCCCGTTCGCGCTGCCTGGAAACTGGCTCATCGTGATAACAACTGCTCTATTCGCATGGTGGCGGGCCGATGACCAGGTCTTTTCAAACTACACCATAGGTGCAATTACAGCCCTGGCGTTTATTGGTGAACTCGTGGAGTTTTTCGGCGGAATGGGCGGCGCGCGAAAAGCCGGCGCACGCTTTCTCGGTTCCCTGGGAGCCATACTCGGCGCCGTCACCGGCGCCTTGCTCGGAACATTCGCGATTCCTGTGCCCTTCTTCGGCACACTTCTCGGCTCGTGCATCGGCGCAGCAGCCGGCGCTGCCGGGCTCGAACTGCTCGGCGGACGACGAATACAGGATTCTGCTCAAACGGGCCTTGGAGCCGGCATAGGCCAGTTGATCGGAAGTACGGCCAAGATTGGCATCGGTATTCTAATCTGGATTACAGTGACAATCGCAGCCTTCTGGCCGTAAAGACCGGCTCGTTCCGTAAAATCGGATACTTCCTCGCCTTGTCTTACGAGCGTGACACAGGCTGGGCCCACAGCGCCTTATGAGCCGCGTCGGCATCAGCGGCATCTACAACCACGAGCATCTGGTATTGGTCCTCGAAGACCATGGCCGCGCCTGCAAGACCGTTGATGTTGGCCTCGGCGAGACCCTTCAGCGCTTCCGCTGCCGCCCCCACTTTGTCCTCCCCGCTGATCATAAAACCAGCGGCTGTGGTCGTGTCGATTCCCGCCTGATGTGCAAACGCCGCGAAGCTCTCCGAATCCTTGGCGCTCAAGCACACCTTTCCATAGGGCCCGCCGATGGAATATGCGGCTATGCACTGAAAGTCAACATTTGCCGCTGAAGCCTTGCTCAGCAACTCCTGCAGACTTCCGGGTCTGTCTTCAATTTCCACGCAATGAATGGTGATCTCTTTAACAGCCATTGTTTTTCCCTCTCGTTCTGAAGTCTTAGCTCTGATTATTTCGCACTTACGCCAAATACTCTTAATCCCAGTGGCTAAATGAATCTCAGCCCCCTTTATGAGCCGGTCGTATTATCAGACCGGCCAATCCCGACTATCTGTAAATATCGGCAATTTCAGCCGCTCACTTCTCCACCATGTATCGTAAATCTTCTAATTTCAAGAATTAACGAGCACTTTGCGGAAAAAACGATTGACCGACCTGTCTTCGTACGATATGCTGGTAGTTGTGCAGTTGATAAGGTTTCTCATTGGTTTCTTGACGTCTAAACACGCGAAAGGACGAAGTAATGAAGAATTTTTCGAAGACCGTGGTTTTCTTTATGCTATTGCCTGGCGTCGGGCTTTTTGGACTTGCCCCCTCCTTAGCGGCCCAAACCGGCGAAGCTCCTGGTACGGCATCAGGCGATGTCGCCGTTAGCGTTAACGGCAACCCGGTTACAGAAGCCGAGATCGAGCGCGAGATAAAACCTCAGCTTGACCAGATAGCCACAAGGGCTGGAGGGAACAACGCTCCCCCTGAAATGATAAACCGATACAAGACAAGACTGCGGCAGCAGGCGCTTGAAAGGATTATTGTTGAGAGACTGCTCGACGAAAAAGTCGAACAAGCGAATATAGAAATCACCGACCCGGACGTCGACAACGAGCTAAAGAAGATGGCGGTCAGGGAGACACCCCCTTTGTCTATGGAGGACTTCAAAGCACTCGTAGAGGCGCACGGCCGAAGTTTTGATGAACTAAAACAGCGCATAAGAAAAGGTCTCGCTTATCAGAAGGTCTTTGAAAGCCACTTCGCCGGAAAAATGAACTTCACCGACGAAGACGTGAAGAAGCACTATCAGGATAACAAAAGACGCTTCGACAAGCCCGAACAGGTCCGGGCAAGCCATATTCTCATCAAACCCGCCGACATCGACAAGAATGCTGCCGATCCCAACCAGGCCAGGGCGACAGCCGACGCCCAGGCCAGGGCTACAGCCGAAGATCTGCTCAAACAGATTAAGGCCGGCGCCGACCTGGCTGCGCTGGCAAAAGAAAAGTCCGATTGTCCCTCGGGCAAGAGCGGAGGCGACCTCGGTTTCTTCGGAAAAGGAAGAATGGTGCCTGCCTTTGAGAAAGCCGCGTTTGGTTTGAAGGTCGGACAGATCAGTGACGTCGTCAAGACCAGATTCGGATATCACATAATAAAGGTCACCGATCGCAAAGCTGCCGTCGCCGCGTTTGACCAGGTCAAAAATGAAGTGATGAATGATCTTAAGATCGCCAGGCAGCGCGAGTTGGGCATGAAATATGTTGAATCGCTAAAGGGCGCCGCTAAAATCGTTTATCCGCCCGGTAAAGAGCCTAAAACGGATAAACCGGCGCCGATTATCAAAACTCCCCCGGCTTCCAAACGCCCCCCTGCAGATTAGGGATAAGCACACAAACAGCACCGCCTTGGCCGCGAATCCGAGCAAACAGTCGAATCACGACAAAATGCCGGACTGCCTGTGGAAGAACCGGCTGTCTAAGGTTACTAAACGCGGGGATTTTCCACGCGGCAATTCAGCTATTCTGTTTCCTGTAGCGCGACAGCCATATCCTTCAGGTCCTGCGCTTCAGTTTCGAATTTCAACTGATTCATGAAGGATTCAGCCGCTGCAAGTCGTAATTCCGCAATCCTTCGGACCTCTTCGAATCGGAACCCCTCTTTCAGGCGCGCCTGCCAGTACCGATAATCCACCTTGTTCTTCCAACTCTGCAACGCGTCCGAAGGCCCTTTGCCGTCAAATACGTATCGTCTCGACTCGTTGAAGATTCCTATCACGCCCATATCATCGAGGTTGCGGGCGTCGGAAAGCACCATGGCCTCGGTCATTCTCGTGAAACGGTCGCCGCTCTCGGTAATAATCACAGCTATCTTGTCTATTCTCGACGACTCAACGACGCCCTTGAGCTTTTCGACCGCGGTCTGTGCCGACAACTCCAGCAAATCTTTGTTCTCGGCTTCGCGAGCGACAAATCTGACAGCCCCTTTTGCCTGTTCGATTCGACGGGCAAGTCCCGCCTCGCAGAAATAAGCGCCGCCTTTCAGGCAGAATCTGTCCACCTGCAGTGCCGTCCCCGCAAACTCCGGCAGCCGACAAATATATTCGGTGTTGCGAACCAGCCGCTCAGCGCGGTCCCAAAGGGAATTGTCGAATTCGCCTCCGACAGTTGCTACTGTCAGTGTCTGCCTGGCGAGGTCGCGCACAATTTCGAGCTCAGACATAAATCTTCATCCATTGAAAATTCAACAGCCGTATTGTTGCTAACTCCTTGGGCCCGGTCAAGCCTTTTGTGATTTCTATCAAAGCCAGGAAACGTCCGAATAAACGCTAAGCAGTGAAATCGTAAATTTTTTGGTCATAAGGTTCCGTAAAATTTGGAGCAACTCGTTGACCTGTGCCGATGTTTCCTGTAGTAAGATGGATACACCCTTCTCGGGTAGATCAACCGTTGCGATCGCGAGTTTTTCAAGGATGGAGCTATGTCGAACCAGCCAAGGGTGGTGAAGGTATTAACGGCGCTGCTGATTTCGATGACAACCGGGGCGATTCTTTTGATGGCCCTTGGCAACAACCCCCCTTCGGCGGGGGCGTTCTCTCTTTCTGTATATTCCAGGCTGGACCCTGTGGAGCAAAACATCCGTTCCCCCAAACCCCAGTCATCGGGCAGGTGGGATTGCGTGGAGGTCTACTACAGCGGCACCAGAGGAGGTAATATAGAACAACTGGCGTCGATAGACCGGTTGAACGGGCCCGAAGACATGAACTGTCACTTCGTCATTTGCAACGGCCGGGGAGGAGAGGACGGCCAGATACAGTCAACTGAAAGGTGGCAGAGGCAGTGGTCGGCTACCCCGGAGAGAACTTGGTACGGAAGCCGACAGACCGTTCGCATTTGTGTCGTAGCCGACGGCAAAACAGCCCGACCCACGGATTTTCAAAGAAAAAGACTTGAGGCGCTGGTAGACGGGCTCTGCAGGAAGTTCAATATTGTGCGCGAACGCGTTTATTACCCCAACGATTAACGATTAGTAATTAGTTTCTCAGTGGGCAATCCCTGGGCGCAAGGAGCCGAATTTTGCCGATCGGGTCCCGAGCGATTTTTCTCGTAGTCTCTCCCGCCGCACGTCGTGACAAACCTCGGGACCAGAACAAAATGTTTGAACTTTACCGTTGTGGTATGGTATTATTCAGCAGAGCATGGGATGTTTTGATTTTGAAGGAAGTAAGTATGCGGGTGTTAAAAAGAATATGTTTGCTACTGGTTCTGACGGTTCTGGTCTTCAGGCTGACGGGCTGCAATACGGTCCAGGGTCTGGGTGAAGACATCGAAGTCGGCGGCAAAGCATTACAGGAAGCTGCTGATTAGCCTGTGGGCGGAGGCGGCACGGCGCCGTCACACATAAAAAACCCGATTAAAACGGCAGGGGCCTCCGATGATAGTCGGCGTCATGAAAGCTCACCTGCATATGCAGGGGATAACGTCGCTCAAGCAGAAAAGAAGTATCGTCAAGAGCCTGATCGGCCGGTTGAAAAGCCGTTTCAACATTTCCATCTCGGAGGTCGACCGCCAGGAACAGAAATCGCTCGCGGTCATCGGAGTTGCAATAATCTCGAACGATACCACCTTCATCGACCGCCAGTTAGACACGATCGTCGATTTCATGCGCAAAGACGGCAGATTCTACCTCGGCCAGATTGAACGAGAGACCTTTTAGCCCAGCATCTCAACCTAAGAAGACCGGTGCGCTTGGTCCCAAACTAAGTGTACGCGTCGTCCCTCGGGTGAAAGCGCAGACCTTCAGCCAACCTTGAATATGCGGTCGATTATGAATCGTGCGCCCAGGAATATGTCGACTGCCATTGCCAGGGCCAGCAGGACAAGGCGGACTGCCGCGAGACGCAGATTTGAGCGGACTGAAAAGAATATTATCGCGGCCGTTACTGCGCCGACTATGTACATCGTGGCCGATTCGAGAAAGACCCTTGCGTAGCCGTCGGCCAGGCTGGCGAATACCTGGAAGTATTTGGTCGCCAAAAGCAGCGTCACTATTGCAAGGACACCCAAAGTCACCGCAGATGTCAGGACCCATCCCTTGTCGGCAGAGCCGGCGCTGATAAGCCCCTGCATGCCCGCCCCGATAATCACCGAGCAGCATAGAACAGGAATCGTTAACCACATAACCGGACTGACTTGAAGAAAAGGCCTGGACAGCGCAAGCACCACCCCCGACGCTAAGACAATCATCACGCCCAGCCGGCGCGCCGCAAACAGCATCGAAAAACCCATCACCAGCGACGCAACGGGAACGTGATAAAAACCAATCAGCATCTCACCCCGCTTGGCCATAGCAAGCGGCGCTATCAGACCACCCAGATCCGACAATTGCAGCCGACTCTCGACCGGGACCGCAAAGAGCCGAAAATGCGCCGAGACTGTAAAAAACAGGACTATCGCCAAGAACGGCAGCAGCGCAAGAATCCACCTGAGCCACCTGAATCTACCTCGCGGCCCGTAAGCAGCCGGACAAAACAGCCAAGGCACAGTCGCCGCCAGAAGACCCGCCGATGGATGAAACTTTCCAAGCCATAACACAAAAGGACTGAAACCATACACCGCCCCGGCAAACAAAGACTCCCAGAACCCGGCCAGCCACCTCCGGCTGAGCACAAAGCACCCCAGTGAAGCGGCGCAGACATTGAAGACGAAAAGGTCCTCGATCCGAACCGCTTCAGGCCCGCGAAAATAAGGGCAATAAAGATAAACGGCAAACGCCCCGTAAATCACACCCGCCGCAATCAATTTACCGAGCCTGGCGCCCACCTTACTCCAAACCTCCTGTCAAGAAATTACTGTTGGCTTGGGGGATTCGAAGACCTCGTCATTGCCTTGAGAGGGGGAAATCGGTTTCCCATAACCAGTCCTTTATTTGAGAACCACTTTACCGGTTCCGCTTGTTATTCTGCCTATCCTGTACACTTTCTCGCCATAGCGCGTCAGTTTCCTCTGCACCGAATCGGCAAAGTCCTCCGCAACTATCAGGACAAAACCTATCCCCATGTTGAAGACCCGGAACATTTCCCCTTCCTCTACCGGGCCGGCATCCTGCAGAAACGTAAATATCTTCGGCGCCGGCCAGTTTGATTTCTGTATGGCTGCGTTGCAGTGTTTCGGCAGCACCCGCGGAATGTTGCCCACCATGCCGCCGCCGGTGATGTGGGCCATGCCATGAACTATTCGCTTGACCTTATACCCGCCCAGGAGCTTGACAATCGACCGAACGTAAATCCGTGTCGGCTCCAGCAGGACATCTCCCAGAACCGCACCGTCGAGCCCGTCGAGCCTGTCGTCCATTTTCAGGCCCAATTTCTTGAAGCATATACTTCGAACCAGCGAATAGCCGTTGCTGTGCAGCCCGCTCGAGGCCAGGCCCAGAATCACGTCACCTTTGCGAATGACGCTGCCGTCGATAATCCTTTTTCGCTCGGCCACCCCCACCGCAAACCCTGCCATATCGAAATCACCTTCACTGTAAGTATCCGGCATCTCCGCGGTCTCACCGCCGATTAAGGCGCAGTCGGCCTGTCGACAACCGGCTGCAACGCCCTTGACAAGCTCAGCTATTACTGCGGGCTCGAGCTTGTGGACCGCGAGATAATCCAGAAAGAAAAGCGGCTCGGCGCCCTGAACGAGCATGTCGTTGACGCTCATAGCGACCAGGTCGATCCCAACGGTATCAAATCTCCGTATTTCACCAGCCAGCTTTACCTTGCTGCCCACCCCATCCGTGCAGGCCACGAGCACTGCGTTCTTGTAATTCTTCTTGAACAGTCTCTCGTCGTAGTCCAGCCGAAACATCCCGGCGAAGCTGTTGCCGCTCTGGATAACGCGGGGCCCGAATGTGCTCGAAACGTACGACTGAATCCGCCTCACCATCTCCTCGTTCGAGTCGATATCAACGCCCGATTCGGCATATGTGACGTATTTGTTCATATGTTCTCGATACTCTCATCGAGCATCAAACATCGAACTCCTCGAATAAGCTCATCTGGTAGCGTTCCATGACAAACTTATTCACCGCGATGTCTATCGGAATCCTGTACTTACCGTCCCAGCAGGCTGTACAGTAATGTTCCGGATCCTGCGAAGTGCAGGACAAAAGCCCCGGCAGCGACATATACCCAATACTGTCGACCTCAAGGAACTCTCGAATCTGCTCCATGTCCAGATTGTTCGCGAGCAACTCTTGGCGGGTTGGAAAATCAACACCGTAAAAACACGGATACCTGATCGGCGGACAGCTCACCCGCATATGTATCTCCTTGATGCCGGCCTGACGCAGAGCGCGTATCTTTCCCCGCGTGGTGGTGCCGCGAACTATCGAATCGTCCACGACGACCACCCGCTTGCCGCGGACGACTTCCTTGACAATGGCCAGCTTGAGCCTGACCTGCAACTCGCGCAGTGACTGGTCCGGCGAGATAAACGTTCTGCCGATGTAGTGACTTCTGATAAATCCCATGTCAAAGGGGATTTGGCTCAGCTCCGAGTAACCTATCGCCGCCGATGTTCCTGAATCGGGGACCGGTATGACAACATCGGCCTCGACGGGATGTTCCTGGGCGAGGCGCCTTCCGAGTTTCTTCCTGAACTCATGAACGTTATCACCGGCGATAGTGCTGCTTTGCTTGGCGAAATAGATGTGCTCAAAGACACAATAGGCCGGTGTCGTCGTGCCCGGCGTAACAAAAAATCGGCTGCTCAGCCCGTTCTTGTCAAGCCGGACGATTTCTCCAGGTTCTACCTCTCGGATAAATTCGGCGCCTATAGCATCGAGTGCGCAGCTTTCACTTGCAACAACGTAAGCGCCTTTTTCCGCCCGTCCGACACACAAAGGTCGTATCCCATACGGGTCCCTCGCCGCCTCGATCCGGTCGGCAAACAAGAACAGCAGGCAATATGCACCCTGAAGGTGGTTCAAAACGTGTGCAAGCGGGTCCGGCTTGCCTACATGCGTGGGTTTGGCCAGCAGATGCGTGATTATTTCCGTATCGCTCGTCGACTTGAAGATGCTGCCGTATGCCTCGTACTCATCCCTAAGCAGCGATGCGTTTATCAAGTTGCCGTTGTGGGCCACCGCGACCTGGCCGCGCGAGTACTCGCTCATCAGCGGTTGGCTGTTCACCGATTTGCTTGAGCCGGTCGTCGAATAGCGCACATGCCCGATGGCTATCGGGTTGGCCAGCTTCCTGAGGACGTCACTTCCGCTGCGAAAGACCCTGCTGACCTGGCCCATTCCTTTGTAGCACTGGACGTATTCGCCATCGCTCGATGCTATCCCCGCCGATTCCTGACCTCGGTGCTGAAGACTGTGCAGGCCGAAATACGTTGTCTGCACCGCATCAGCGTCCCCGAAAATCCCGAAAAGACCGCAACTCTCTTTTTTATCCGGACTCATGGACTCGACATCCCATTCTCAGAAACGCAAACGTATTACGAACCAACGAGCGTCTTAGTTTATTGAATTGAAAAACCAAAGTCAAATCAAACACGATTTTCCAAAAGACTAATTATAAGCGTCCGAAGGTTATTGCTGATCTTGACAAATCGAAGCGCCGGCAGAGGCATTGAGACCAGATTCGGTTTGCCGAGCGGCGAAACTCCGGGCGGGAGGCTGTTTGGGCCTGTGCTGATTCGTTCGGGGCCGGCGCGGGTGGTCTTTCGAAGATCAACCGCCTTTTCGACCATGTTGTTTGCGGTATTACAGCGGCGTCATGCCTTTTTGCTGCTTGAAATAGCGTGCCAGGTGTTCCGGGCCGCCGTATCCGAAGTCCGATGCTATTCGGGAAACTGAGAGCTTGGTCTCGAGCAGTGAAATGCATATCTGCTCAACACGGGTGCGTCGGATTTCTTCCTGGACCGACCGATTCAAGAGCGTTTGAAACCGCTTGTAGAGGCCGTGGCGGGAAAGCGCGACCGCTCTTGCCACGTCCTCGACCTGAATTGCCTCCCTTGCGTGTTTGCGAATGAAGTGCAAAGCCGCAGCGACATCGGCATCTTCTACAGCGCAGATATCAGTCGACAATCTTTTGACAACACGTGATGGTTTGACCGGTATCGAATGGTCGCCCATCTTTTCTTCGCCGGTCATCATCCTGTGCAGCAGTTCAGCGGCTTCGTATCCGGCCTTTTCGGCGTTCAGTTCCACGCTTGAAAGCGGCGGATAGGACAAATCGCAGATCAACTCATCATTGTCACATCCCACAACGGCAATGTCTTCGGGTATACGCAGACCAACCAGCTTGGCAACTTCAGCGATGTCCTGGGCCCGCTCGTCTATGCAGGCCATCATACCGACGGGTCTTGGCAATGATTTTATCCAGTCGGCCAGCAAGGATTGCTCGTTTTCCCACGAGCGCCGACGTCCTGACCTGGGTCGACCATACGCAATCACATCGAAACCGGCCCGGGCAATGCGGTCTGTAAAGCCTTGCCGCCGCTGGTTGGACCAGAAGAACTCGTCCATTCCGCAAAAAGCGAAGTCTTCGAATCCTCGCTCAAGGAGGTGCTCGGCGGCCATTTCGCCTATAGCGACATTGTCAACGTATAAATCCGGAATTTCGGGGATTTTCTCATGCCGCCATGTTGAGATGACCGTAGGCAGATTCAACGAGAGTATTTGCTCGTTTCTCCTTAATTCGCGCATAATGACCCCGGTAGGGTTCCGTTTCCTTATCTTACTTAACCGGGTTTCCTTCAACTTGTTGGTCGGGTCCACGTAGAAAGGAGGGATTCTGAAGAAACTCCACGGTCCGTGGGCCCGGACGTATCTGGCAATCCCACGCAGCAGCTTGCGACCGTAGGCTGTTGCCTTCGAGGCGATGTGGTTTCGGCCGGAAAGGAGCGTGGGAAATCAGGCCGGCGAACCGCAAGCGGTCATGTTTTGCGCGAAGAGCGGCTTGTTAATGAGTCAGCTTGTTTTTCGGGTTGTCTGTTTTTCTCAGGTCCTGCTGTGCCCAGACTGAAAGGGCTGAGCCCGTCAGGAGTATCATTCCACCCGCCCACTGCCATGCGTTGAGCCTCTCGGCGAAGAACGCCATCGACAACAAAAGGGTCGCAAACGGCGACAGTTGCAGCATCAGGGCTGGTATGGTCGCACCGATGCGCAGAATGGACGTGTAGTAGAGAGTGTGCGCCAGAGAGATGCTGAGGATTCCGCTGATGACGACGAATGTAACGGGCCTTGCGCCGAGGCTGAGTAGTTGAGCGGGCCTCCCAAAAAGGGCCGCCAGGATTGCAAGGCCCGCGACGGTGTAGATGCTGACAACGGAAAAGCCTGTGCGCGGGTCGATGTCCTTGAAGGCGACGCGGGCCAGGATAGTGTAGAGGGCCCAGCCTGCGGCGGCTGATAACATTATGATTATTCCGGTGACACTTGCCGTTGCGGTAAAGTCGTGCTTTTTTACGATTATTGTGACCAGTCCGGTGACAGAAAACAACATTCCGAGCCAAAACCGTGAGCTTCGGACAAGCCCGCGCTCATCGGGAAAATAGACAAGGCAGAAACCTGCGGTCCAGATCAGGCTCGAGCGGGACAGCAAAACCGCAAAACCGGGCTTGATGAAGTAGTAGCTCCAGGCCCATAGTGACTGCATCACGATATTCGCCAGTGTCGGGGGGATGGCGCGCTTCCAGACATTCGGTCCTGCGCGGCCCCGGCGCATTGCCACAAGCAGATAGGGCAGCCAGAAAAGCATCGCCACCGTGTAGCGCCACAGGTTCTGGCTCCATGCGTCGAGATGGCCGCTGAGGTACCTAATGAACAGCGGTCCTGTCGTCCAGCAAATCATCGCCGCCAGCATCGCGGCCGTGCCCACCGGATCAATTCGGCCTTTTGTCTCACGTCGCTTCAAATACCTGCACCTTTCGTAAACGGACGCTTCGGATCAAGCTATTATGATAATCATTTGCGGGCACGAGGCTGGATTATAAAAGGGCGGATGAAAATAATTTTTTCACAAACTTGCCCAGGTTGTGCCTCCTGTGATAGAATCGGCCACTGAACAGACAATTGGGTAAGTGCGACACCAAAAGGCCATGGTCAAGATTTTGAAAAAAGACACTGCGGTTTCTCTGTTCGTACGCGTGGTTATTGTCCTGGCGTATGGGTTGGCCGGGATAGTGGCCTCGCTGAATCACAGCTGCGGTATTGCCGGCAACAGTCGGTGTCGAGTGTGTTCCGGATATTCGGAGGTTGAGGGTCGCAAGTTAAGCCGGCAAACGCCGTATAATCAAAACAATTCCGATACTAATGACCATTCAGACAATCCGTGCTGCGCGGGGTGCATGCACTTGGTCATTTCCAAGTCGGTGGAATCACCGTCCCCGTCTTTTCCGGTGTCGATAGACTCGGCGGTGAGCCTTTATGTTCGGCCACAGAATTACTTTGCTCAGAAGCTCGTGTGGGTATCTTCGGCCCCGCTGAGAGCACCTCCAATTCTCACCTCTTGAGACTGTCGTAGGGCGTGAACGACCCTTTTGAACCGACAGCATCTTTTCTGCGAAAAAGCCCAAACAAACAAGAAGTCGGACAAGCAACGCAGCTTTGCGCTATCACCGCTCATGTTCGTTTTTTGGTCTAATAAATAGCTTGAAATGATTGAAGGAGTTTCGAGATGTATGGAGGTCCTATCGTTCAAATACTGCTGTTCTCGATAACGTTGACAAACATTGCAGTGGCGGAGGACAGAAACAGTGACATTGAGCGGCTAAATGCCAGGATACTGGAGTTGCACCAGCAAATAATTGAAATGCAAAAAAGGCATGACGCGGAAATCAACGACTTGAGACAGCAGATAAAAGAGCTTGCGGCTGGGGCCGGCGGTCAAAAGCCGAAGGACGAACTCGGGGCGCTGCGTGAGTTGGCCAGGGCCAAGGCGGCCGAGCAGGCGGTCGCCCAAGAAGAAACCAGGGAGGTCACTTTTGAATCGGGCGGTTTGAATCTTCAGGCCCTGAATCCCGAGATCAGCGTCGTTGGAGACTTTCTTTTTTCAGCCGGCGATGATGCCGAAAGAGAGGGGGATGCTGATTTTAATTTTCGCAATCTGGGCATTCATATCGAATCGTGGCTTGACCCGTATTCCCGGCTCAAGAGCGCCATAGAATTTAATGAAGATGAAGTCGAATTAGGCGAGGCATATCTGAACATATACAATATCCGCGATGACCTGAACCTCACATTGGGTAAATTTCGCCAGCAGTTTGGCGTCGTGAACCGATGGCACAAGCACGGACTTGATCAGGTCGACTTTCCGGTGGCGCTTCGGAAAATTTTCGGCGAGGGAGGTCTGAATCAAAGCGGCGCGTCCTTGGACTGGATCATGCCGCCTTTGGGTGAATCGGCACAGCAACTGACTTTCCAGGTCACCGACGGTTCGAATGACCGTCTTTTCGGTGAAAATGCAAATAACAGGCCGAGTATTCTCGCACGCTACAAAAACTATCGCGACCTTTCAAAGGACACCTATCTGGAATGGGGTCTTTCGAGTCTTGTCGGCTGGAACAACGAATGGGATATTGCGGGCGGCGCCACACAAGACCGCAGCGAAGGGACTTACGTGTTTGGGGCGGACCTGTCCGTTCTTTGGGAGCCGACCGAGAGGATGCGGCACCGCAACGTAGTCTGGCGAAGCGAAGCCTATCAGTTGAATAAGAGGATTCTGACCCCTGACGGGTCGGGCCCCGACACTATAAATGCGTGGGGCTTGTACAGTTATCTCCAATCGAAGATTTCACGCACTGTTGACATCGGCGTAAGGGGTGATTACTACGCACCTGACACCAAGAGCTATGCGGATATTTCACATCCATTGTCGCTGTCACCTCTGGCGGTCACCGGCAGCAACCCATATATCTGGCAGGTAAGCCCTTATATCACGTGGTGGCAGAGCCCGTTTGTCAAATTCCGTGTGGAGTATGATTACGGCAGGGGCAAGGGTATAGAGCATCCGGAACATGTGGTTTGGCTGCAGGTCATATTCTCCGCCGGACCACACAAACACGAACGTTATTAGCGCAAAGGAGCACAACATCCATGAAGAAATTAATTCTTGTGATAACAGCCGTCCTGGCTGTTGCATTGACAGAAACGCATGGAAGAGAGGAATTATCGAAAAAGCACGAGCCAAAACTGCACGTTGTGACGACGCTTCCCGATTACGCTTTTTTCACCCGATATATAGGAGGCGAGCGGGTATCTGTCAAGGCCATCGTCCGGGGCGACCAGGATGCTCATTTTATCCGTCCCAAGCCGTCGTTCGCCACGGCCCTGCGAAACGCCGATGTTCTGGTCGCGACGGGACTGGACCTCGAGCTTTGGGTACAAACCGTTATAGACAACAGCGGCAACGCAAAGATAAGGAGCGGACAGCCGGGATATGTGTCGGCGGCTGCCGGTATGAAGCTTCTGGAAAAGCCCAAGACGATATCGAGAGCCGAAGGAGGCGTCCACATCTACGGAAATCCGCACGTTACCTGCAGCCCTATACAGATGAAGAAAGCCGCCCGCAATATAGCGACGGGTCTGATTAATAACGACCCGGAAGGCAAGGAAGTATACTTGCGGAGCCTCAAAAAGCTGCATGAGGAGATCGACAGGCGTTTGTTCGGGGCCGCCCTCGTCGAAATGTTAGGGGGCCAGACCCTGTGCAGCCTCGCAGAACAGGGCAAACTAATACCGTTTCTGAAGGACCAGACGTTCGAAGGGAAACCGCTTATCGAATATCTTGGCGGGTGGCTCAAAAAGATGCTTCCCCTGAGGGAAACGGCCATAGTCACCTACCACAAGAATTGGGTTTACTTTGTCGGAATCTTCGGCCTTGAGGAAGCGGGCACAGTTGAACCCAAACCGGGAATACCGCCCTCTCCCAGGCATGTAACGAGTCTGATTAACCTCATGCGTGAAAAGAAAATAGGTATCATTCTGTCGGCCAACTATTTTGACGAGCAGAAAATAAGGACGGTTGCGACAAGGACGAACGCCGAAGCGGTGATTGTTCCTCTATATGTCGGTGGGGCGCCAGGCGCGAACGACTATTTCCAGCTTGTGGACTGCTGGGTCGATGGGCTTTTGAGAGCGGCGGAAAAGAAGGCAATGGTGAAAACACCTTAAGGGAGCGAAGCAGCGATGCAAGCGGAGACAATACGCTTTTTTTCAGTTCAGATGACGCTTCTGGCGGTAGTGCTGGTTCTGCACACTTACATAGGGCTTCACATAATCAGGCGCACCTTGATATTTTCGGACCTTGTGCTCGACCAGTTAGCGGCCTTTGGCGCCCTGGCGGGCATAGGATTGGGCATAGAGTACGGTACATTTCAATCTTATCTTTCCTCGCTGGCGGTGGTGCTTTTCGGTGCGCTGCTGCTGGCGATTATAAAGCCGAGAAGCCGGGCGATACCGCGCGAGGCCGTCATTGGGATCATGTATGCGATGGCCCTTGTAGCCTCGCTTCTGATGGGCGACAAGCTCCGGGGAGGAGGTGCTTACGTGACCAAGACGCTTGCCGGTTCCATGCTCTGGGTTACCTGGCCTCTGGTTTGCGTAACAACCATCGCGTATGTCCTGCTGCTCATATTCCACTACAAGTTTCACGACAAGTTCATTGGGTTGGTGGAAAAGAATCCTGATATAAGCAACGAAAGACTGTGGGATTTTCTGCTGTTTACCACCCAGGGAATAATCACAGTGTTAATTGTTCCAATTGCCGGCGTATTGCTGGCTTACGCATTTTTAATGATTCCGGCTGCCATTGCCGCGATGTTTACCAATAGCTGGGCCGGGGGTGTGATAGCCGGATGGGCCGTCGGATTTGTCGCATGTCTGACCGGGCTTTGCGCATCCTACTTTCTTGACCTGCCTTACGGCCCGAGTCTGGTGCTGGGTCTGGGTGTTTTCTTCATCGCCGCAATAGTAGTCAGATGTTTGTTTTCCGTTGGTAAGATGTCTGCATGAAAGGACGTTGATGACACCGCCTATAATTCAAATCCTGGGCCTGCCCTTTTTGGCGTGTGTTTTGATGAGCACGATACTCGGCTATCTCGGGATTCACGTTCTCAAGAGGGAGGTCATATTCATCGATATTGCATTGGCTCAAATTGCAGCAGTAGGCTCTATTGTTGCCCACCTGGCGTTTGAAGCTCACGGGGATTCGCCGATGGCCTATGGGTGTTCTGTCGGCCTTGTTTTGCTTGCGGCTGGCTTTTACGCGTTCGTACGCAGCAGGGTCCGGCAGATCTCGCTGGAGGCAATTATTGGTATCTCGTACGCGGTTGCAGCGGCTGCGGCGCTTTTCCTGGTTGGTATCGCGCCCGGCGGTCATGTCCACATTCAGCACATATTGTCCGGCAGCCTTCTCTGGACAAGCCGGTGGCAGGTAATTGTGAGCCTGTTGGTCTACTCGGGCGCCGGATTTTGTCTTTATTTTATGCGCACACCTTTCACTGAGATATCAAATGACTACCAAAGCACCGCGCAAAAGAGTACGAGCGTGGTAATCTACGACTTCGTTTTTTATTCACTGCTCGGCGTTGTCATTACGTTGGCGGTTCAAACCGGGGGAGTTGTTGTTGTGTTCGCATACCTTATAATACCGGCCACGATCTCGGCCATTTTTTCCAGCCGGCTCGGTGTGCGACTTGCCATAGTCTGGGTGACAGCAGCAGCCGGTTCACTCGGAGGGCTTTTATTTGCATACTTTCTCGATTTTTCGATCGGGCCCGCTATCGCGGCGTTTCTGGGCCTTCAACTTATAGTAGCCTCGCTTGCCGCGAGATTGCGTCGGACCGCGTTGTGACGGGCGACCCCGCGTGCCCGGGTTAAAAGTGAGCGCAGCGCTCGCCTCCACGGAGTATGTATTATCCGGTTGATGGGGAAACGGGAATATATTATGCTTGGCTGGGTTTTAGGGAGTCAGGCAGTTGAAGATCAAGACTCACTATCAGATTCTTGTTGCGATGGTTCTGGGTGTGGGGGCGGGCTGGCTTTTGGGGAAAAAGCCGAGCACATAAAAATTGTCGGGGATTTGTTTATCCGGCTGCTGAAGATGATTATTGTGCCGCTGATTATGGCCTCTATGGTTGCAGGGGTCGTCAGCATCGGCAACATCCGGAGCCTGGGGCGGATAGGTCTTCGCACGTTTGTATACTACGTGACGACGACGCTGCTGGCGGTGCTGGTGGGTCTTTTGTTGGTCAATGTTTTTCAACCCGGCAAAGCGGCTGTCTTTGAAACGGAGCCCGAACGCCAGGCTGAGGCCGTACCTTCACCGGGATCCGTCATTACTGATATTGTTCCCGAAAATCTTTTCAAGTCGATGGCTGAAGACAAGGTCCTATCGATAATATTCTTTTCTCTGCTTTTCGGGGTGGCTTTGAGCAGCGTCGGCGACAGGGCCAAACCGTTGGTGGGTTTCTTCGAGGCGCTTTATAGCGTTATGATGAAGATAACGGGCTGGATTATGGTGCTTGCGCCGATCGGGGTCTTTGCGCTGATGGCATATGCGGTGGGTACAATGGGGGTGGAAATAATGCGGTCCCTTGCGAAGTATATAGCGACGGTGATTCTTGGCCTCTGGATCCATGGTTGCGTGACACTTCCGATTCTGCTGGCGGTTTTTGGTCGCTACTCGCCGTTGAGATTCATAGTGCACATGTTGAGCGCAGTTGTGACGGCGTTCAGCACCGCCAGCAGCGCCGCTGCGCTTCCGATTACGATGGATTGTCTCCAGAAGAATGCCGGCGTCTCGAACAAGGTGGCCAGCTTTGTTTTGCCTCTTGGCGCAACGATAAATATGGACGGGACGGCGTTGTATGAGGCGGTGGCGGCGATGTTTATTGCACAGATTTACGGTATCGCCATGCCGCTCTGGCAACAGTTGATTGTCATGTTGACCGCATCACTTGCGTCGATAGGCGCAGCGGCGATTCCCGGAGCGGGGCTTGTGACGATGGTGATAGTGTTAAAGGCCGTGGGACTTCCGCTGGAAGGGATAGGGCTCATTCTGGCTGTCGATCGGCTTCTCGACATGTGTCGGACAGCGGTAAACGTATGGGGCGACGCCTGCGGGGCGATGGTGGTTGCACGGCTGGAAGGGGAAAAACTGAACGACACTTGATTTCATGTGGAAAAGTAGGCCTTCACGTTCCTAAGTTGTACTCCGGTGCTAATTTCTAAGAATAAATGCTTGAACATATGACGATAAACGGTAGTATGCTACTTTCTTGCAAACGGGCCGCCGTTGGTGTTTCAGCAGCGGTGATTCTAAGTATTGACCCAAGAACACGGTTTTGCAAACGATGATATCGAAAACACACGCGAAGTATCTCAAAGGAAAGGCCATTGGTAACCTCGGTTTTTGCATGTCCAGTGCGGTCGACCTCCATCCGCACGGCCGACAGTGGCTGGAAGTTGTCGAAATGAGTCTCAACCTGGGGAAGATATCCGAGCAGTTGGAGGGTCTCCGCATCGTACACGCCACCGACTTACATTACGGAAGAACCGTCAGCTCGAACTATCTTCGGCGATGCATACATAGAATAAACCAGCTCGAGGCCGATATTGTCGTACTGACCGGTGATTATATCACTTACGACACGCTCGGCCGATTCCGGCAGAAGCTCATTCACCTGGTCGCGGGCATAAAAAGCAGCCATGGTGTCTATGCCTGTCTCGGTAATCACGACTACGGTGTTGGGGCCGTCAGCGGTTCGTGGCGACACGATACTTTCGAACACATCAGTGAAGGAATGAAAGCCAGCGGTGTCAATCTTTTGCGAAACGAGTCTATGGTTCTCGAAATCGACAGACGGAGGCTGTGGCTTGTGGGACTCGGTGACATCTGGGCCGACGACTTTGACCCTGTAAAGGCCTTCGCGGGCATCTGCCCGAGCGATACTGTTATCGCACTCGCGCACAATCCCGAAACAATCGAACATCTTGACGATTTCGCCGTCGACGCTGTAATGAGCGGACATACCCACGGCTGTCGAATTGAATGGAAGGTCTCACGCGGAAGGCCTCTTGTAAGTCGCCGCTCGTACTATTCCGGGTTGTACCAGGTCGGCGGAAAAAAACTCTACGTCAATCGCGGTCTTGGAAGGGTCGGAAAAGCGTTCTTCAGCACGAGGCCCGAAATCGCCGTTTTCAACCTGGGCCGAATCGGCGCTGTGGTTTAGAAAAGACCCAGCCCCTTCAGATAGTGCAGGCTGCGGCGGGCCTGTTCGAGAGTATCGCATTCCACCGACAGGACGCCGTCGTAACCGGCATCTTTCAGGACGCCTACAATGCCCTTCAAATCGACCCGCCCTTCCCCTGCCGCCACGCCGACACGTGTGCCTGTCACCTTGCCGCGCTGGTCGAGCTGCGATTCGGGAATGTCCTTCACGTGTACGTGGACGATGCGTCCGGCCACATGTCTGAGGTACTCGACCGGGTCGTTGCCGGCCAGAAAAGAATTGCCTGTGTCGAAGTTCACTGCTAATTCGTCCGGCCCGAAGCGGTCCAGAAGCTTGAGAAGGTAATCCGGGCGGGCCGTCAGGGCATTGTGCGGCTCCGTCGCAAAAAGTATGCTGCGCCGCCGCGAATACTTCAGCACCTGCTCCAGTGTAAAACACATGATGTCGAAACTTTTTTCAAGGTTCATCCACTCCGACGACAGAGGTCCTTCATCCGACACAACGATTGGACACTCAACCTGAACCGCGAAATCGATGGCGTCTTTCAGATATGCCAGCCCAATCTGCGGCAGCAGGAGCGAACAGTGTGCATCGACCGCCGAAAAACAAAGGCCCAGTTTCTTGCGAAGACTGTTGACTTCGGTGACATCCGTGCTGCGCGCATGAAAGCTGTGGAAGTCTGTTTCAGTGTGGAGGGCGAGGTGGCTGTTGATCTTCAGGGCCACATCGCTGTAGACATAGGGCTCGACGTACCTGTATCCGGCCTCGGCGGCCAGCTTCATCGCCCGCGCAGCGGTTATGTCTTCGGTTCTGGCAAATTCGAGATTTACACCGATTTCCATCTTTGCTTTTCTCGGCTACAGGTGATAAGGGTGGCGCTGCGGTTTGGCGAGCAGGCGGTTGGCGTGTTCATCGCCGATGACCCGCTGAGTTTTCGCGTCCCACTGCAGCTTTCGACCGAGCAGATACGAGAGGTTGCCCAATATGCACATGGTCGCGGCGCCGTGGCCGGCTTCGACATCCATGCATGGTTTGGCGCCGGTTTTGATCGCGCCAAACCAGTCCAGCTTGTGGTTCATGTTGTAGTCTTCGTACTTGTCGGCGCGATAGACCTCGACGCCGCCCGAATGCACTTTGAAACTCTTGGCCTTTGGCGCGGCCTCGTAGCGGGTGCCGTCACGGTCCACTATCAGATTATCCTTGTCGCCCCGGAAGACGAGCCCGAAGTCATTGTTTTTGTCGGGGTAGTTGGTGTATCTGTCGCCCGGCTGTGCCCAGGTTACCTGCCAGTCGGGGTTCCTGAACGTGTAAACAACCTCCATCTCGACGGGGCAATCGTAAATCCCCCTCGTCGGCGGTGTTCCTTTGGCCTCTACTGTCACCGGAGCCTGGCTGTCAGCGTTGAGGCACCATCGAATAAGGCTGAAAACGTGTGCGCCGCGGTCGCGGATCATTCCGCCCCCAGAATCCATAATCTGGCGGAACTTGCCGTGATAGTAAGCCTTGTTGTGTGGCCGCCACCTCATGGGCCCCAGCCACATATCCCAGTCAAG
>Ga0180438_10002462_pt1 | contig 30140 bp, 24 predicted proteins | sample SS_ome_12_FD_132455 | JGI IMG/M metagenome (GOLD analysis project Ga0180438, IMG submission 132455) | Hypersaline lake sediment archaeal communities from the Salton Sea, California, USA - SS_3_D_2 metaG | ecosystem: Environmental > Aquatic > Non-marine Saline and Alkaline > Hypersaline >...
AAGGCGGTCCCAAGGGTTCGGCTGTTCGCCGATTAAAGTGGTACGCGAGCTGGGTTCAGACCGGCGTGAGCCAGGTCGGTCCCTATCTGCCGTGGGCGTAGGAATCTTGAAGGGATTCTTCATCAGTACGAGAGGACCTTGAAGGACCAACCTCTGGTGTACCAGTTGTCCCGCTAGGGGCACTGCTGGGTAGCTAAGTTGGGAAAGGATAACCGCTGAAGGCATCTAAGCGGGAAGCCCACCCTGAGATTAGGATTCCATGTCGCCTTTGAGCGACGAGAGCCCCCATCCAGACCAGGTGGTTGATAGGCCGGGTGTGTAAGGACCGAAATGTCCTCAGCTAACCGGTACTAACGGGCGATTGCTTGGCCGCATCCGTCGCTTGCCTTCGCAAGCACGGCTGCAACGCCGCCTTGACCAGGCGGTGAGCCTGCCGGACTGTCCCTATTTCGATACCCCGTCCGTCGGGGCCGACAGGCCCCGGCGGGCTGTGGCGGTGTAGATACGCTGCGGGCCACACCTGTTCCCATCCCGAACACAGAAGTTAAGCCGTAGCGGCCGATGGTACTGCTTTCGCGGGAGAGTAGGTGAACGCCGCCTTTATACGAGAGGCCCTCGGGTGAATGTCCGAGGGCCTCTCGCTTGCGCCGTTCCCCCCCGGGTTGCACTGGAGTTGGCCGATGACGCTACCTTTCTGCGACGCCGGTGGTGTCGTGCGGTCTGCCGTCGAGCCGCTTGTAGATGGGGTTCCTGCGGGAGCCCGGCTGGAAGCCGTCTCGCTCGCCCGGGTTCCACTTGCTGTTGACGCTCGGGGGCAGCTCCTTGGCGCCGACCCGCGCGCGGTGGAGCGTGATGTCGCAGGAGTCGTTCTCGGGGTCGATCGGGACGGCGTCGCCGACGAGCTTGCCGTCTTTCATCTTCAGGGAGACCGCCATCTTCATGCCCGTGCGGTGGACGAGCTCGAAGGCCACCTCGTCGTCCTCGGCGCGCAGCTTCGCGCTCTTCTGCGCGCTTTGCTTGCAGAACCGGCCGTACAGGGCGGCCTTCGCCTTGCTGCCCGTGCCGTGCAGGTCCATCACGATGACGTCGACGGAGCTGCCCTGGCCCGGCTTGTCGACGGCCAGCCCGTACCAAAGGCCCGGCAAGCCTTGTTGGGCGACGGGGCTGCGGCGGAGGATGACGTCGCAGCGGTCGTCCTGGTCGTTGCCCTCGGTCGCGAAGACGCCCCGCAGCGTCTTGCCGTCGAGGCGGAGCGTTCCGCCCACCCAATCGCCCGTACGGTGGCGGACAGTCATCTCGATCCGGTCGCCCTTGATGCGGAACTCGTCGACGGCCTGCCGCTTGCCGGATACGAATCGGCCGCTGGCGGTGCACTTCAGCTTCCCGTCCTCGCCGACGGCCAGCGCGATCGTCAGCAGATCGAGGGGGATCCCATCCTCGGGCTTGTCGACGACCACGCCCGTCCAGACGCCGAGCAGCCCCTTCGCCGCCTCGGCCGCCTTCGCCCGGCGGGTGTCCATCTCCGCCGGCGAGAGGACCGGCTCGTAGTACGCCTCGCCCTTGTCCCCCAGCTCGTGTCGGCCGACATAGCTGACGCCTGCCATCCCGAACCGTCTGCGAAGCCGACTGACGCGGGCGAGGGTCGTTCGTCGGCTCTTTTCGGTCCCTTCGGCCTCTTTGGTGAAGCCGACGGCGAAGATGGTCAGATCACGGTGGGAGAGCTTCTCCAGGGCGGCGGGCAACTGCTCCCACGTGACGTCCTTGCCCTGGAACGTCATCCGGTCGGCGCCGACGACCAGCATGGTCGAGTACTTCCGCAGGCAGGGGACCATCTCGGTCTTCTTGCGTCTCGCGGCGACAAAGCCCGGGGCGGGCCGACGGGCCTCGCCGCTGGCGGCGAATCCGGCCCCCTGCCCACGGGCCGTCAGGACCAGCGCCGTCGGGCCCGCCACGGCGGCTAGAAGCGCGCAGACGGCGATCGCGGCTCGGGTGGGCCTTCTGTGGAATCTCGTCTTCCGGTTCATGATCGTCCGTATCCTTTCTTCGATGTTCCGTGTCGGTCCGGCGACGGCCAGCGAAGGGGTGGCCCGGCCGGTTCCGTTCCTGGCCGCCAGGCAGTCGACAAGCGAGGCGCTGTACTGCTCGGGTGGGGCGGCGATGGCGGCGATGGCGGCTTCGTCACAGCACTTCTCGCGCTCGCGGCGGATCCGCCGATTGGCCCACCAGACCAGCGGATGGAAGAACATCGCCGCCTGGACGAACGTCTGGGTCACGTTGGCCGCCGCGTCCCACCGCGCCACGTGGGCCAACTCGTGGGCCAACACCGATCGCCGCTGGAGGGCCGTGGTCAGGTCGCCGTAGTCGCTCGGCAGGTAGACGCTGCCCCGAAGCAGCCCCCAGACGAACGGCTGCGGGACCCCGTCGGCGCACCGCACCGGCGGGGCGCGGCGCAGTCCAAGGCGCCCGGCCAACTCGTCGACCTCGCTCTGGAGATAGCGATCCGCCGGCCGAGACGCCTTGCGAAGCCGTCGATGCGTCCGCCACGCCTTCAGCAGGAATACCAGGATGAACGCCGCCGCGCCGACGATCCATCCTGCGCCGGCCCAATGGCGAACGGTCCACGGCACGGTCGCGACGGCAGCCGCCGCGGTCGACGGTGCGATCGCGACCGGAGCCCGCGCGCCCGGCCGGGCCGCCTCCACGGCCGGTACCTTTGGCGCCGAGGGTCGCGCCGGTTTGGGCGAGGCGGCCGGCCGCGCCGGTGTCGCCGCGGCGGCCTGCCTGCCAGCCGGCGGCCCCGCATTCGGCAGCACGGCGACGGGCACGGTCAGCAGCGGCGGCGTCACGCACTTGACGAGCACGACCATCCAGAGCAAGTACCGCCAGTGTGCGCTGGCCTTGCGAAGCGCGAGCGACAGAACCGCCACCACGGCAAAGACGGCGGCGATCTGCCAGCTTTGGCTCCAAAGGTAGTTCGCGATGTCGATCAGGGCGTGGTCCATCGGCCTACGGCCTCCCGGTCAGTGTTTGCCCTTGTCGATGAACTCCCGAAGTCGGCGAACGTCTTCGTCGCTGAGCTCGGCCCGGTCGGCCAGGTGCAGCAACAGCGGCACAGGGTCGCCGTCGAACAGGCGGTTGACGAAGTCCCCGACCGTCCGGCTGATGACCTCCTCTTGCCGCACGGCCGGGTGAAACACGTGTGCCTTGCCCTGCCTCTCGTGGCGGACGTAGCCCTTCGCCTCGAGGCGTCGAAGGAGCGTCTGCACGGTCGCGTAGGCGATCCGCCGCCCGGCCGGCAGGGCATCCAGAACTTGTTGAACCGTTCCCCGCCCGAGCTGCCAGACGATCCGGACGACCTCCGTCTCGGCCGGACTCAGCGCCGGTAGTGGCTTGCGTCCCATCCCGATCTCCTTGTACACATGTACAACCTCAATTTTCGTACATTTGTACAACTTGTCAAGGAGAAAACGTCCTTGATTTGCTAATTCACTTCTAGAAAGATAGATAGGTGTCGACTTTTTCTGCTGCCTCGGCGCGACAGATGGTGGTCGCAGCACCGGCGGCCGTCTGGCAGGCGAAGAGAATCGACGTCTTCGCGATCCACATGCCCAACGCCCGCCCGTACCACGAAGTTGTCCTCGCCCCCGCGCGCAAGGCTGCGACGTCCTGCCCGGCGACGCTTGAGTGATGGGGCATCGTTTGGCCGCATGAACACCAGACTCAGCACAGTGGCAGATGACAGCAGAGCCATGGAGCCGTCCATGATCATGGGAACTCGCTCTGGCCAACACGAGCAGACGGGCCTATGAGCCCATGCTGGCTCCCCTGCAAGCCAGCAGCAGGAACCCGCCCTCCTGGTCGCGGAGTTCGCGGCATTTCAGACCGGCCTCCGCCAAGAGGGGGTCCCACCGGTGGCCTTCGGGCAGGCGGTCGTCGGCGACGGGACCGCCCACGGAGGCATGGAAGGCGTTAACGTGGCGGCTGCCGCGAAGGTGCACGATGGCCAGGCGGCCGCCGGGCTTGAGGCCTCGTGCCAGGTTTCGCAGGGCGGCGGCTTGGTCACGGAAGTGCGGGAAGCTGTGGAAGCACAGCACGACGTCGTAAAGCCGCTGACCGAGGTCGTCGGCGCACACGTCCAGGCAGCGGAAGGAGGCGTCGATTCCCTTGGCCGCCGCCTGGGCGATCATCTTCGGCGCGAAGTCGGCTGCGGTGACATGCCCCGGCCGGACGGCCTCAACGAGCCACCTCGTCAGCGACCCCGTTCCGCAGCCGACCTCCAGGACGTCGCAACCGGACCCCAGGCCGATCAGGTCGCGCAGCTCCTCCATGCTCGCGATGGCGGCTGCGGGGTCCGGGCCGGTGGCGTCCCACGTCGCCGCGTGCGTGTCAAAAAAGGCGATGCGAGGGTCGGTCTGCTTGTCGTCGCCGGTGCCTTTGGCGGCCATGGAGGCGCCCTTTCCTGTCGGCCTGGCGTCAGGGGAAGTAGAGGTTGCTGCCGTCGCAGTAGTGGACGACGATACCGTCTCGGTCTCGCGGATACCAGCCGGCGGGGTCGTAGGCGTTGGACCGCATGACCTCCTCGAAGCTCGGCGGGACCCCGCGGGGCCCGACGCTCCAGACGATCCACTTCACCGGGGCGAGGTGGTTGCGGCAGTAGGTTCGCAGGTCCCCGCCCGGAAGCGGAAAACTCGCCGGCACGCGGCAGCGGATCAGCGCGGGCGTATCGTTGACGTAGCCGGGCCCACAGGCGGAGTAGCGGTATGTCAGGCCGGGGGCGAACGGGTCCTCCAGCGGCCTGTCGAGGTAGCGGCCTTCCCACAGCTCCGGCGGCAGGGCGTGGTAGAGGTCGCGCTTGGCGGTCACGCAGTACTGCCGGTCCGGCGGGTACTCGCCGTGGCAGGTGGCGTAGTTCTCGATCGCGATGCCGATGTGCTTCAGGTCGTCCCGCACCCGGGCGATGCGGGTCAGGACGATAGCCCGACCGACCGAGGGCAGCAGCAGGGACCCCAGCAGGCCGATGATGGCGACGACGGTCAGCAGTTCGACGAGCGTGAAGCCCCCGGCGGACGGCCCGCCTTCCGCCGCGCGGGCGCAGGCGCGGCGGCAGGCGTGGGCAGCTCGGTCCGTCTCGGCTCGGTCGTCGTCGTCGCGTCTCATCGTCCCAGCCCGCTCACTCCGCGCGCCGGCGGCGCCGGCGCCTCAGGACCGCCGCGGCAGCCGGCACCAGCAGCGCCAGACCGGTCGGCTCCGGCACGACGGTGGTGATCTGCCCGCTGCCGAACTCGCCCTCGTAGGTCAGCATCAACTCGCCGCAAGCCAAGCCCGTCAAGGCCACGTTGCCGATGCTCTGGTCGGTGAACGTCTGCGGGTTGTTCATGGCCCAGAAGCCGGTGAAGCTGTCGCTGTCGTCGTCGAGATACGCCCCCTTGAGGAAGCTCCAATCCGGCGCCTCGCCGACCAGCAGCCCGGGCGCATCGATCCGCAGGTACTGCACGCCGGAGGCGCTGACGACGATCTCGCCGGTGGCGGGGTCGTAGGTCGCGTCGGCCCACGCGCTGGACGGGGGCACCGGTGCGTCGGCCTCGGACGTGACCGTCCAGGCGTCCCTCGAACCCGTCCAGTTCTGCGACATGTTGCCGACGTCGACGAGGTCCACGTCCTGGTCGCCGTCGAAGTCGCCCTGGGGCCAGCCCCTGCCCTGCGCGGAGCTCGCGCCGGTCCAGTTGGCGCCCGCCGTGCCCACGTCCATCAGGTCCACGTCGCTGTCGAGGTTCGTGTCGCCCCACATCTCGATCTGGTCGAACGCCAGCGGCCACATCCGGTACCCGCCGTCCCACGGCTGGGCGGAGGCGTCTTCCTGGTCGAAGATGGCCGTGACGTTGAACTTGCCGGCCGGTGCGGTGTAGACGTCAAAGTCGCCCATATAGCCGCAGAAGATCGTCAGCGACTGGCCGGAGTCGTCGGTGACGGTCACGCCGCCGCCGTTGCCCCACCCCGCGGGGCCGGCGAGGCGAACGCCCTCCAGGCGGCACCACTGCCCCTGGTACAGCTCGCCGCCAGCCGTGCGGTCGGGCTTCCCGTCGCCGTTGGTGTCGGTGGTGTCGAAGGAGTTGCACGCCGCGATGTCGGGGATCAGCCGCGGCGCCGGGACGCTGCCGACCGACAGCTTCGTGATCGTGAAGACGTTCTCCGGCCAGTGCCGCTCGTTCAGGTTCGTCTTGCCGTTGTAGCTCATCATCAGGCCGTGAACTTCCACCACGTCGCCGGGGGCGAAGTCCGTCGAGTACCGCGGCCAGACGTTCACGTCCCCGCCGTACCACGTGTTGGCGTACAGTGCGATGCCGCCGCGCTCGTACGGGGCGGGGTTGCCCGGCAGGGCCTGGACGTACATCTGCCATTGCGTCGCCGTGTCCAGCATGTCGCCCGGGGCGTTCAAGACGACCCCGCGAAACGTCACCCAGGCCTGCGGCTGATCGTCGTAGTAGCCCAGCGACGGGTGCGTCCCGGCCCCGGCCATGTCCACCGCCTCGAGGTCCCAGATCTCGTCGAGCCCCTGCGTCGTCCCGGGCAGGGCGAGCAGGAACAGCACCGCAAGGGCCCTCCCCCTCCCGCCGGCAGGGCCCTCGCGGACCAAGCGATCAAGGCACATGTCTTCTCCTCCATTCGTGCGGCCTGGGCCGCGTTGTCCGAGGCGGTCAGTTCGGCCCGGCCGCCCTGTTCGACAGCCGCCGACCTGCCGCCCGATGAGCAAGGGCCACCCAAAGGCCCTAGACGTACGTGAGCTTGCGTCGTCGTTCGTAGTACAAAACACGAGAATCGTAATACTGGGCCGCCCGTTTGTCAAGGCGAATTCGAACGGAGTTTTGGTGCGTTTCTCGCCGCCCCGGGGCGGAGTTTTCGTGAGGTCGATCGGCCCGGCAGATGCTATACTCCGATTCGTAGTACGATGTTGGCAGTTCGTAATACTACGGAATAGGGAGTGAGGGCATGTGGGTCCGTGCCACGACGGCGGCGTTGATCGGCCTGGCCGCCCTCGCGGTCGGCTGCCGCGACGAGCTGCCCCGGCGGCCGGCCGAGGTGGCGGCGTCGAATTCCTACCTCGAGTGCGTCGCGCGGGACCTTCTGGGCCCGGAGGCGCAGGTGTCCTCGCTGGCTGGGCCCGGCATGTGCCCGGGGCACTTCGACATCCGCCCGAGCCAGGTGGCGGAGCTTCGGCAATGCCGCATTCTGCTGCGGCTGGACTTCCAGAAGGGCCTGGACGCGAAGCTCACCGGCGCGACGGACGAGGGCCTGCGGATCGTCGAGGTCCGCGTGCCCGGCGGGCTGTGCGAGCCGGCCGGCTACGTGGCCGCGTGCCGCCAGGCGGCCGACAGCCTCGTGCAGGCCGGCCTGCTTGAGCGCCGCGCCGCCGACCGGCGGATCGGCGAGATCGCCGCCCGCGCCGACGCGACGGCCGCTCGCGTCCGCCGGGAGGTGGCCGGGCTGGCCAACACCCCCGTCCTCGCCAGCGTCCACCAGCAGCGGTTCTGCACGTGGCTGGGGCTGAAGGTCGTGGGGACCTTCACCGGGGCGGACACGGCCGGCGTCGGTCAGGTGAACGAGGCGGTGCGAAAGGGTGAGCAGGCGGGGGTGAAGCTGATCGTCGCCAACCTGCCGGAGGGCCGGCGCGTCGCCGACGCCCTGGCCCGACGACTGGGGGCGAAGGTCGTCGTCTTCGGCAACTTCCCCGCGGCCGGCGGGCGGAGCCCGTTCGACGACTTGGTTGTCGGCAACGTCCGCCGCCTGCTGGAGGCCGCCCGGCCATGACCGACCAGGCCGTCCTCCTCTCCGGCGTGTCCGTCTCCGCCGGCCGCAAGACCCTCCTCGCGGTCGAGCGGCTGTCCGTCCGTCCGGGAGAGCTGCTCGGCCTGCTGGGGCCCAACGGGGCGGGCAAGAGCACGCTGCTGCGTTGTCTGCTGGGCCTTCAGGCCCGCGCCCGGGGCCACACCGTCGTCCTCGGCAGGGAGGTCGGCCGCCTCGGCTCGGGGCAGCTTGCGGCCCTCCGTCGGCGGATCGGCTACGTGCCGCAGCTGTTGCCCGCCAGCAGCGAGATGCCGCTGACGGTCCGCGAGGTGGTCGCCATCGGGCGAACCGGCATCGCCGGGCTGCTGCGCCCGCTGCGACGGGAGGACTGGCGGATCGTGGACGAGTGGATCGACCGCCTGGGCCTGGCCGCCCTTGCCGGGCGGGGGTTCGCGGAGATCAGCGGCGGCGAACGGCGCAAGACGCTCATCGCCCGCGCGATGGCCCAACGGCCCGAGCTGCTGCTGCTGGACGAGCCGACGGCCAACCTCGATCTCGGCTGGCGCGAGCGGATCGTCGAGATCGTCGACGGGTTGTACCGCTCGCAGAGCCTGACGGTCCTGCTGGTCTGCCACGAGTTGGAGGTACTTCCCGCCTGCTGCGGGCGGATCGTCGTGCTCGACGCCGGGCGGGCGATCGCCGACGGCCCGCCGGAGCAGGTGCTCTCGAACGACCGGATCGCCTCGCTGTACGGCGGCGGGCTGGACGTCCATCACCGCGCGGGGCGCTGGGCCGTGGTGCCTTCCGGCGGGCCGCTCCCCTCGGCCGGGGAGGGCGAACATGCTTGACCTCGCCTTCTGGGCGCCGGTGATGGCCGGCGGGCTGGTGGCCGGAGGCTCCAGTGGACTGCTGAGCGTCTACATCGTCGGCATGCGGATCCCGTTTCTGGGCATCTGCGTGGCCCACGCGGCCCTGGCGGGCGCCGTCTACGGCAGCCTGGCCGGCTTGAGCGGGCCGATGCTCCTGCTGCCGGCCCTCGCCGGGGCGGTGGTGACGGCCCTGGCGCTGGGCCTGGCCGATCCCCGGAAGATCCACATGGACGCCAACGTCGTGATGGGGCTGCTGTTCTCCGTCACGATGGGCCTGGCGTTTTTGGGCTTCGGCCTGTTCGGCGTGCTCGGACGAAGCGACAACGACGTCCGCAGCCTGCTGTGGGGCAGCCTGACCTACTGCCGCTGGGCGGACGTCTGGCTGATGCTCGCCGCGTCGGCGGCGCTTGGGCTGTTCGTGCTGGCCTTCGGCAAGGAAATGCGGGCGATCCTGTTCTCCCGCACGGACGCCCAGGCCGCCGGAATCCGCGCCACCGGCGTCTGGACGGGCTTTCTCGTCCTGACGGCCGTGCTGATGACCGTCAACTTCCAGACCGTCGGGGGGCTGATGATCTACAGCCTCATCACCAACCCCGCCGCCGCGGCGTTCCAGTTGGTCCGCGGCGCCCGGCGGGCGATGGCGCTGGCCGTCGTCTTCGGCGCCGTCAGCGGGTTGGGGGGCTTCCTGCTGTCGGCCGTCACCGACCTGCCCAGCGGCGCGGTGATCGTGCTGGTCTCCGCGATGCTGGTCGCCGTGGCCGCCGGAGTCCGTCGATGTGCTCCCGCCTGATCCCGCCAGGCCCGCCCGCAGGCAGCGCCCGCCGGTGCCTGCACGGCGCCGGCCGCGTGCCTGCCTCCACTGTCTGCCTTTCATCTTCGTTGGCGGGTCCGCGCTCGGAAACAGCTACCCGTCCCTGCTCTTGGCGTTTCTCTCCTGGCTCGGGTCACCCGGGTGTGTGGTCCATCAACGCCGCCACGTGTGCCGAGACGGCCGAGGCGAGCCCGTCGAGACTATAGCCGCCCTCGAGCACGCTGACGATGCGCCCGCCGACCAGGCTCATTACCAGCCGCGTCAGCTCCGCGAAGCACTCGTCGGTCACGCCGAACGTCCCCAGCGGGTCGCCGACGCGCGAGTCGAAGCCGGCCGAGATGATCGCCAGGTCCGCCCCGAACGCCTCGCCCGCCGGCAGCAGGCGGTCGTGAAAGGCGGCCAGGAACTCCTCGTCGCCGCTGCCGGGCGGCAGGGGGACGTTGATGTTCGTGCCCTCCGCGCCGGGTCCGCCGGTCTGCTCGGCCGTGCCCTGGCCGGTCAGCGGCATCGGATAGGCCCACGCCTGGTGCGTGGAGAAGTACAGCACGTTCGGATCGCCGTAGAAGGCGTCCTGCGTTCCGTTGCCGTGGTGGTAGTCCCAGTCGGCGATCAGCACGCGGCGGGCGGCCCCGCCGGCCAGCGCGTACCGGGCGGCGATGGCGGCGTTGTTGAACAGGCAGAAGCCCATCCCCGCCGTGGGCGTGGCGTGATGGCCCGGCGGGCGGACGGCACAGAAGGCGTTGGCCAACTCCCCGGCCAGCACCGCCTCCGTCGCCGCCACCACGCCGCCGACGGCGACCAGCGCCACGTCGTAGCTGTCGCGGCAGACGTTCGTGTCGCCCGTCGAGAGGCACGCCCGACCGCTTTCCACGTCCTGCCGCGCCGTGGCGATGTACGCCGGATCGTGAACGGCCTCGACCCACTCCATCCGCACGTCGGCCGGCTCGACCCGCACCAGCCGCTCGTCCAGCCCGTCGATCACCAGCCGCTCGCCGATCGCCTCCAGCCGCTCCGGCCGCTCCGGATGCCCCAGCCCGGGCTGATGAAGCAGGTACCGCTCGTCGTAGACCAACCCAGTCTTCGTCATGGCAGCGCTCCTCGCACGTCGTGGGCGCTCGGCGTTATCGGCGTTTGATCTCGAACTTGCGTTTGATCACGAGTTGGTCCTCGGCGTAGAGCTTGACCTCGTACTCGTCGGTGTCGCCGGACTCGATGAGCTGTTCGGGGCTGAAGGGGAATCCCCGGCTGCCGTCCCGGGCGGACCACTCGAACTGCGTCTCGGCGAGCACGTCGTCGTCCTTCTTCCGCGTGACGGCCAGCCGGAACACGTTCCTTGCCGCCGCACGGGGCAGGCGAATGACGGCGAGCATCTTCTGCTCGCCGGCGCGGAAGCGATCGGTGAATTCCAGCCTGTCGGCCGCGCCCGGCCGGGCCGTGCGCAGCAGCTTGTCGCTTTCGACCTTGATCCGCTTGGGCACGATGGCGAAGGCCTCGACGATCCGCGCGGCGACGGCGTCGGCGGCGGCGGTGAGGACCTCGTCGGCCGTCGTGGCCGGATCCTCCGAGCGCAGGCGGGCCGACAGGGCGATCGGCGTCTCGTGGAGCGTGGCGGCGTCGGCCGTGCGGACCAGCGCCGCCGACGCGGCCACGTGGGCTCGCGTCACGTCGTAGGTCCAGTACCTCGGATGCCCGTATCCCCACCCGTAGCCGTGCCCGTATCTGTGGCCGTACCAGCCGTATCCGCCCCACCCGTGCGGATAGCTGCGGTACGGCCAGCCGTACGCGCCGTACCCGCCGTGGTAGCCGAAGTAGTCGACCTCGATCTGGGTGGACCGGTCGGCGGTGAAGCCGCTGACCGTTCCGGTGATGAAGGCGTCGATGCCGTCGAGTCCGCGAAGGGCGCCCGCCACGTCGTCCGGCCCGGCCCCCTGGGGGATCGACGCGCCGGCGGCGGCCAGCTTGCCCTTCAGCTCCGCCGGGCCGATCACCCTGTACGTGCCGTTGGCCTTCAGCGCGTCGGCGAGGCGGCGGGAGAGGAACGTCCCCGCCGGGCCCCGCAGCGTGCTGTTGGCGAAATCCACCACGGCCACCGTCCGGATGCTCGGGTCGTAGAAGCTCGGGTACTGCCGAACCGGCAGCATGGTCTTGCATCCCCCCGCCGTCAGCAGGGCGGCGCCGAGCAGCCAGGGGAAGCAACTGCGGATTGCGGATTGCGGATTGCGGATTCTCCGCCGGACCGGGCGAGGGCCGGGAACGGACACATCCTCCTGCCGCCTGTTCGTCATCGGGGCATCCATCATGTCAGGCCCTTTCACGCGAGCGCCACCAGCTTGCCTTCCTAACACATTTTACACGAGCGGGGCGGGGAGGCTATGGTTGCGTCAACGTGCAAAATCCGCCCCATCGCCGCCGGCTGAGATCTCGGCGGGGCGTTGGCCGCGGTGTTGCCGACAGGAAGGAGCAGCCACCCCATGAGTCGTACACGCACAGGGCAGTTCGGTATCGGGTTCCGACGAGGCGGCGGCGATTGGCAGCAGGACATCACCTCGCTGCTCCAGTGGGCGAAGGAAAGCGGCTTCGAGTGCCTTGACGTCCGCGGCAACCCGGACGACGTGCGGGCCGTCATCGACGCCGGCCTGGCCGTCGGGTCGGCGGACCTGCCCGACGGGCGGGGCATGATGGCGCCCGACGCCGGCCTCCGCGACCAGGCCGTCGAGGCCAACGCCGAGTTCGTCCGCGCCTGCAAAGGGTTGGTTCGCAACTTCTTCGTCGTCATGCTGCCGAAGGACCCCGCCCGCCCGCGGCCGGAGAACTTTGGGTACATGGTCGACAGCTACGGCCGACTCGCGCCGACGCTCGAGGAGTGCGGCGGGCGGATCGTGATCGAAGGCTGGCCCGGGCCCGGCGCGCTGTGCTGCACGCCCGAGACGATCCGCGCGCTGCTGAAGGAGATCGACTCGCCGGCGATGGGGATCAACTACGACCCGTCGCACCTGATTCGGATGGGCATCGATCCGCTGCGAGTGCTGCGGGAGTTCGCCGGGCGCGTCGGGCACGTCCACGGCAAGGACACGGAGATCCTCACCGAGCGGCTGTACGAGTTGGGCACGGAGCAGCCGCCGACGTTCGCCGAGCGGATCGGCTTCGGCGGCGGGCACTGGCGGTACACGATCCCCGGCCACGGGCAGATGCGATGGACGAAGGCCTTCGACATCCTCGCCGGCGCCGGCTACGAGGGGAGGGTCTCCATCGAGCTGGAGGACGCCAGCTTCAACGGCTCCGAAGCCGGCGAGAAGCAGGGGCTCCTGCTGGCCAAGCAGGTCCTGGAGGGCTGTTGAGCGGGCCGGAGACGATGGGGAGGCGCGAGGACCGGGCCGCATGAGGCCCGCCCGCCACGTGTCCGCTGTTCGTTGGGCAGGTTAGCGGGCAATGCCCATCTGCTCGCATTTCAGCCACGCGAGGTTGAAGCGGTAGTGCAGGGCGCTGCTGATCAGGTGGATGACGCCGTCGGGCGTCTGCGTGGCGGCGAAGTAGCCCTTCGGCTCGGCGTGGGTAGCGTCCATGGTGAACTTGCGCGTCCACGCGCCGCCATCGAGCGTCCTTGCCGACCCGCCCGTCGCCAGAATCCGCCGAACGGGCCAGCTCCCGCCCTCATCGAAGGACAGGGCGGCGAAAGCGCCGAAGCAGCGGCTTCGCTTCCCACTGCCGTCTCCCATCACCATGCCGGTGGGCTTCTTGAGGTTGCGGCTGGAGTCGGTGAAGCTGACGAGAAGCAGCGGACCCTCGCGCAGGCGCATCAGCACCAGCCGCTGCCCGCCGTCGATCGGCGGGAACTCGCTGGCGGCGTAGGACCAGCTCTTGCCCATGTCGCGCGAGCGGCTGACGGGCATGCGTTGGCCGATGTTGTCGTTGCTGCCCAGCCGGTTGTCGCCGCGCCCGTAGGCCAGCAGGCTGCCGTCTTTCAACTGCACCACGCCGGCGTGGATGCCCGCGATCGTGGCGCCTTCCTTGCTCGACTGGAAGTCCGGCTTGGGCGTGCCGGCGCCGGGATCGGCCCACGTCTTTCCGCCGTCTCGGCTGACGTGGATGGCCGTCCCGCCCCGGCCGCCGTGGACCGCGTCGCACGGCTGGATCAGCCAGCCTTCCTTCGTCACGCTCGCGCCGCTGATGACCTGGTTGCGGGGCTGGTGCTCGGCGTTGATCAGCCGTGGGATCGACCACGTCGCGCCGCAGTCGGTGCTGGTCCGCATCACGAGGGCGAGGTTGGCCCAGCAGCCGGCGGCCTCCAGGCCGTTGAGGTGCAGCAGCCGACCGGCCCCGTCGTTCAGCAGCGACGAGCCGGTCATGTTCCGGTCGGGCGCCTTGAAGAACTCCGAGGGCCAGTCCCACTGCTTCGCGGCGGCACGCAGGCGGCTGGCGAGGATCGTCATCTCCCGCCCTCGCTCGTGCCGCGTGGAGAACCAGATCGCCAGCAGGTCGCCGTTGTCGCACCACGCGATCGACGGGCAGTGGTTGTGGGGGTACATCGGCACGTGGCTGACCCGCCGCGGGCGGCGGACGTAGCGGACGGGCTCGGCAAACAGGGGCCGATCCGACGCCGGGCCGCTCGACCAGTCGAACCGTCCTGCCGTCACGTCGCGGGCCCACGGCTTCGGCGCCGGCGGCGCCGACGGTTTCGTCTGTGGCGGCGGCGCCTGCACGACGCGGAAGCCGATCAGCCAGTGGCGGTCTTCCGGCAGCGTGCCCAGCCGGTTGGCGGAACGAAGGTGCGCCGGATCCGTGTTGTGGCTGCCGCCGCGGGTGACCTTGAAGACCCCCTCGGCCGGGCCGACCGGATCGACCTGCTCACCGGTCTCGTACGGCGCGTACCAGTCGGCGCACCACTCCTCCACCCCGCCGTGCATCTCATGGAGGCCCCACGCGTTGGCCCGCGTCGCGCCGACGATCAGCGAGACCGCGTGCGGATGCCAGTCCGCCTTCTGGTGCCGGTGATGCGCCTTCGGCAGCCGCTCGCCGGTGTGGTACTTCGTCGTCGTGCCCGCCCGGCAGGCGTATTCCCACTCGGCCTCCGTCGGCAATCGGTAGGGACGGCCCTCCTTCTTCGTCAGCCACTGGCAGAACCGCACTGCATCGTGCCAGGTGACGTAGGCGACCGGCTCGTCGTCGGCTTTCGACAGCCCGCGCCGTCCCCGCAGGGCCCGGTGCTTCGGGTCGAACCGCTCGTACTGCGCGTTGGTCACCTCGGTCGCGCCCATCCAGAGCGCCCGGCCGATGCGCACGCGACGGGTCGGCCGCTCGTCATGATCGCCCCCGCTCGCCGACCCCATCACGAACGCCCCGCGCGGTATCCGAACCAGCTCCATGCCGATGGAGTTGACCGTCGTCCGACCCATCGCCTCAACCTCCGCGCCTGCCGCCCCGACCACCCACCTAAGGCTCACCGCCACCCCCAGCGCCAGCGCAGCCGCTTGCGGCTTCGCGAGGCCCGACCCAAACCGCTCCCCCCTCACTTCACCACCGCCTTAACACTCACCGCGCCCGCCCGATCCAGCCGAAACGTGCCCTTCCCCGCCGCCGACTCGACCGCGTAATCGCCCAGGAACCCCCGCAGCTTCACCTGCCCCGACGAGTCGGTCTTCAGCTTCTTCTCGCCCGTCCACCACTTCTTCTTCACCAGCGAGATCAGCCGCTCGTAGGCCGGCTTCGGCGACATGTCCTTGCGGATCAGACCCGACGGGGCGCCCAGCCAGGCGGAGTGATCGGAGAAGTCCCACCACGTGATCGCCTCGACGGCCGGGTGGGAGAACAGCACGGTGTAGAACTCCGCGACCTGCTCGGCCTGACGCTTCTCGCCCTCGGGCGTGGTGGACCAGTCGTCGTATCTCGGCCCGTGCCAGCGGATGGACTTCTTCATCGGGCCGCTGATGAGCGTCAGTTCGGTGAAGTGCAGGGGCCTGTTGAACCGCGCGAACCGCTCGCAGACCTCCCACGCCCGCTTCGCGCCCCAGTATCCGCCGTGCATGTGCGACTGAATGCCGATCGTGTCGATCTTCACGCCCGCGGCCAGGCATTGCTCGATCAGCCGCTCGTACTTCGGCGACGTGTCGTAATCGTTCAGCAGCAGCGTGGCCTTGCCGTTGGCCTTGCCGGCCGCGGCGAACGTCTGCTTGATCAGCTCGACCGTCCCGAGCTTGCGGCACAGCGGGGTGATCGGGTTCTTGTCGCCGCGGAAGTCGGGCATGATGACGGCTTCGTTGACCACGTCCCACGTGTCGATCAGCCCGGCGAAGCCCTTGACCTCTCGCGTGATGCGATTCAGTTGGAGGCGGTGGACCTCGTCGACGGTCAGCTCGCCCGCCCACCGCGGCGAGACGGTGTGCCAGCATAGGGGATGCCCCTTCGTGCGTATGTTGTTGTCTCGGCACCACTGGGCCATCGTGCGGATGCGCCTCGCGGCCGTCTGCCCCCGCCGCCGCTCGTAGCTGCCCCAGTAGAACGGCAGCGTTCCGAAGTTCAGCAGCTCGGAGAACCGCTTCTGGTAGCCCCGCTGAAGCGGCCCCTTGTCCATCGGGTCGATCCGGAACGCGTTCGAGCCGAACAGGAACTTGTGGCGCGTCTGGCGAACGGTGACGGCTTGGTTCGTCACCGGCCGGCCGGACCTGCTCGCCAGCGTCAACGTCACCTCCGCCGTGCGGTGCTTCCGGATCCGCGCGGCGATGCTCTGCGGGCTCAGCAACATGTCGGCCTTCTCCTTCGGCTTCGCGGTGGCCGGTTCGGCGGCGGCTGCGATCGGCGGCAAAGCCGTCAGGCATACGATCAACGGCAACAGGAGTCCGGCTCCTCCCGGCGACACGTGCTGCGAGGGAAGGGCGGACGAGCCGCAAAAAAGGGGACGGGAGTCTTTTTCCAAAAAGACTCCCGTCCCCTTTTCTCGGGCTGCGGCCGGTGGACGGCGTCGATCTTCCCCGGTCACGGCGGGCCGGGCCTCCACCCACGGATTCTCTTGCGGAGCCAAGAACCTGGTCATCGAATGTCCTCTCGTTACGTTATGCACCTTCGGCCAGATCGGCTTCGTGGACGATTCGCACGCCGGCGGCCTTCATCTCGCCTAAGGCCCGTTCGACGTCTCCGGGAGCGAGATTGACGCCGCGAACGCCCTCGGCGACCACGCGTGTGGCGAAGCCCTGTTCGGCGGCGTCGAGGGCGGTGAACTTCACGCAGTAGTCCGTCGCGAGGCCCACGATGCAGACCTCGTCGACTTCGCGGGCGCGGAGGAAGCCGGCCAGGCCGGTCGACTTCCGTCTGCCGTTGTCGAAGAAGCCGCTGTAGCTGTCAACTCCGGCGTCCGTGCCCTTGGGGAAGACCCGCTCGATCGCGTCGGTGTTCAGGCCCGGCGCGGAGGCGGCCCCCTCCGTGCCTTGAACGCAGTGATCCGGCCAGAGGATCTGCCGAAGCCCGTTCAGGTCGATCACGTCGCCGACGGCCTTGCCGGCGTGTTGGCTGGCGAACGAGCCGTGGTCCGGCGGGTGCCGGTCCTGCGTGGCCACGACCAGGCCGAATCGCTCGATCAGCCGGTTGGCCACCGGGATGACCCGATCCCCCTCGGGTACGGGCAGGGCGCCGCCGGGGAGAAAGTCGTTCTGGACGTCCACGAGGATCAGGGCGTGCATGGGGGCGCCTCCCTGTGGCCTTCCCGTTCGGTGTCGGCCGCCGGGCGGTATCTGCGGCGGGCGGCGAGGATGAGCTCGGTCTTCAGCTCGTGCAGGTTCTCCGCCAGCCCGGCGGGGTACTCGTGCGGATTCAGCAGGCGGCGGACGCCGGGGTGCAGTGCGGCGAGCTGCTCGCCGGTGCGCCGCCGGACGGCCTCCAGCGGCGGCGGATCGTACACGCGCCGCCCGCCGCGGAAAACGGGCACGAGCAGGTCCTCGAACGGCGCGCCGGCGGCCACCGATTTCCGACGCGTCGGGTCCACCGGGTCGACGATCACGGCCGCCCCGACCGGCGGGCCGAGGCCCTCTTCGTACGTCATGTCCGCAACGAACCGCCCGCCCTCGCGGAACCGACGCACCTGGAGCGTCCCCGGCGTGTTCACCTTGATCGTCTGCTCCGACAGCTTGATGCGGTACTGCCACTGGCCCGGCGGGGTGCGAACGGCCGACAGCTTGTAGACCCCGCCAAGGGCCGGCTGATCGTGCCCCGTCGCCAGCCGAGTGCCCACCCCCCACACGCCGATCGCCGCGCCCTGCTCCTTCAGGTCGCGGATGATGTGTTCGTCGAGGTCGTTGCTCGCCACGATCGCCGCCTTCTCGAAACCCGCCTCGTCCAGCAGCCTCCGCGCCTCGATGCTCAGATACGCCAGGTCGCCGCTGTCCAGGCGGACGCCGATCATCTCGAGGCCCCGCTCCCGCAGATCGCGCCCGACCTCGATCGCCGCGCGCACGCCCTCGAGCGTGTCGTACGTGTCGACGAGGAAGACGCAGTTGTTGCCCATCGCGCGGGCGTAGGCGTCGAAGGCTTCGCGCTCGGTGTCGAAGCTCATCACCCAACTGTGGGCGTGCGTGCCCTTGACGGGGATGCCGAAGAGCTTGCCGGCGAGCACGTTGCTGGTCGCGGCGCACCCGCCGGCGAACGCGGCCCGGCTGGCGGCAAGGGCCCCGTCGACGCCCTGGGCCCGCCGCAGCCCGAACTCGAGGACCGGCTCGCCGCGGGCCGACTCGCAGATCCGGGCGGCCTTGGTGGCGATCAGCGTCTGGAAGTTGACCATGTTCAGCAGCGGTGTCTCGAGCAGTTGGCACTGGAGGATCGGCCCGCGGACGCGCAGCAGCGGCTGATGCGGGAAGACGACGGTCCCTTCCTCCACGGCGTCGACGTCGACGGACCACTGAAGCCCCCGCAGCGCCTCGAGGAACGCCGGCTCCAGCAGCGCCTTGCCGTCCGAGCCCGTCAGACCCGCGAGGTATGCCACGTCCGATTCGTCGAACCGCAGATCGGCGAGGAACTCCACCACGTAGCCGAGCCCGCACGCGACGGTGTAGCCGCCCCTGAACGGGTGCTCGCGGAAGAACAGATGAAAGACCGCCTCCTCGCCCGTCCGCCCGAGCTTCCAGTACCCCTGCGCCATCGTCAACTGGTACAGGTCCGTCAGCAGCGCCAGCGACTGACCGTAGATTCTGCCCATCGTGCTGATCGTCCGTTCCCTGTGACTGTCGGCTGGGGCCGCCCTGCCTTTACACCAAAGCGATTGAGATCGCCGAGCGGATCTCGTCCAGCGGCACGGTGCGGCCGGTGAGGCACACCACTGCTCCCTCGGCCGGGCGTTGCGATAGATGGTCCGCCACGGCCAATTGCCGGGCCCACTGCCGCCTCGGGGTGGCCGACTTCCTGACCTCCAGCGGATGGAGTAGCTGGTCGCGGGCGAAGAGGAAGTCGATCTCCTTTCCGTCGCGGTCGCGGTAGTAGTACAGCCTTGGCGTCTTGCCGCGGTGCCACCAGCTCTTGAGGATCTCCGCCAGCACGTGCGTCTCGAGGGCGGCCCCGGACATCGCGCCGGCCTCCAGGGTCTGTGGCGAGGTCCACTCGGTCAAGTACGCGCACAGGCCCGTGTCGAGGAAGTACAGCTTCGGCCGCTTCGTCAGCCGCTTCGTGACGTTCGTGTGATAGGGCGGCAGCAGGAACACCTGAAAGCTCGCCTGTAGGATCGACAGCCAGCTCTTGGCCGTGTTGACGCTGACGTCCGCATCGCGGGCGAGGTCCGACTGATTGAGTAACTGCCCCGTCCTCGCCGCGCATGCCTTCAGGAAACGCAGGAACGCCGCCTCGCTGCCCACCTGCGACAGGTCCTTCACGTCGCGTTGGAGGTACGTCTGGAGGTACGAGCTGTAGAACAGGTCGCGGTCCCTGGTTGGTCCGGCGATCAGGGCGGGGAAGCTGCCCGTCCAGATCTCGCGATAGACCCGTCGCAGCCCGGCCGGCTTCGCGGTGGACTGCCGCGCGGCGAGCTGGTCGCGCGTCGGCAGGAAGGGCGGCACGTCCAGGGGCAGCTTGCGCCGCTCGCGGCCGGAAAAGCCCAGCAGGTTGAGGATGGCCACTCGCCCGGCCAGCGTCTCGGAGACGCCTCTCATCATCTGGAACTGTTGCGAGCCGGTCAGCCAGAAGCCGCCGGGCACGCGATCGGCGTCCACGGCCAGCTTGATGTACGGCAGCAGTTGCGGGGCGTACTGGATCTCGTCGATCAGCACGGGCGCAGGGGTCCGCTGAAGCAACAAGGCCGGGTCCTCTCGGGCCAGGGCCCGCAGGGACGGGTCGTCCAAGGACACGTAGCTCCGCCCGGGCTCACAGAGCTTCTGTAGTGTCGTCGTCTTGCCGACCTGCCTCGGACCGGTCAGCAACAGGACCGGAAACTGCCCCGACGCTTCCAGCCAACACTCCTCGATGGCGCGCGAGTGGTACACGTCCATCTCCTCGGCTATTTTGCAGTGCAACTGCAGAATAGCCGACGCCCTGCCGCCAGGTCAAGCCGCTTCTTCCTGCGCTGCTTCACCCGTTGTCCCGCAATCGCAAGGCCGGCGCGTACCCCAGCGGCAGGGCGACGCGGACGGTCTTGGTGCGGCAGCAGTGCTGGCCGAACAGCGTCTGGGCGGCCAGGCCCAGCAGCTTCATCGCGTTGAACTCGTCGAGCACGCCGGCACGCTCGAGCAGCTTCATCATCGCCACCGACGCGTCGCGGACGGCGTCCTCGATCCGTTCGGCGGCGGCGACGGTCATGATCCGGTCGTCGCGATAGATCAGGACGTGGTCGCTGATCGGCTTGGGCTCGACGCCGACGCGCATCGTGACCGTCGCGGCCACCTCGAGCCCCTGCCCGCCGATCTCGCCGTCGCCCATCACCGCGTGGACGTCGCCGACGACGAACCGCCCGCCCGGCTGGTAGACCGGCACGACCACCGTCGCGCCGGGCGCCACGTCGCGGATGTCCATGTTGCCCCCGAACGGCCCGGCGTCCATCGTGCTCCACGCCCCCGAGACCGGCGCGACCCCCAGCACGCCGATCATCGGCGCCGCGGGGATCTCGATCCCGTGAAATCTCACCTTTCCGCCGACGATCTCCACGGCCTGCTGCCCGCCGTCGAAACTCGCCGACACGTGCCCCGGCGACTCGCACGCCACGTCGACGATGTCGAACCGAATCGCCTGCCCCGCCCGTGCGCCGGCCACCGCAATCGGCCCGGTCGCCGGATTGGGGCCCTCCGCCCGAACGGGCCCGGGCCCGACGAGCCGATCGGCCGCGCTGCGGCAGTGGATCTCCACCATCGACCCCGCAGGCACTTCCACCGCCGCCGGCGCATCCGCCGCCAACTCGCAAACAAACGCGTCGCTGTCGATCCGGATCGCGTCGGCCATCTGCGCCTCAGATGTCGATGCTCTTGAACTGCGGCAGGTGTTTCTTGTTGCGCTTGAGCATCTCGACGGTCATCTTCTTCGCTTCGGCCAGCGAGAGCTTGGCGGCGGTCAGGGGGTCGTGGGCGACGGCCTGGTAGACGAGCGTCGGGTCGCCGGTCAGCGAGGCCTCGACGGTCATCATCTCGATCTGGGCGCTCAGGCCGGGCAGGATCGCGCATTGGGGCGGCAGGGCACCGACGTGGATCGGGTTAAAGCCCTTGCGGTCCGCGATCACGGGCACCTCGACGCAGCAGCCTCGAGGCAGGTTGGTGATGATGCCCGTGTTTTCCACGTTGCCGTGGAACCGGTACAACTCGCCGCCCCTGTACGCGTTGATGATCGACGCGGCGTACTCGTGGCCGCGCTCGAGGCTCATCGGCGCGTCCTGCGCCAGCCACTTGCGGACGCTGTCCTTCCACGTCTTCTCGCGCTTGCGGTACTCCTTGAGGATGTAGGCGTACTTGCCCGGGTTCCAGCCCGTGCCGGTCGTGCAGTACTTGCGGATCAGGTCCGGCCGCTTGCGGAACCACCAGTTGTACTCGCTGTTGTGCCCGCTCGACTCGGTCACGTAGTAGCCCAGCGCCAGGAACATCTCGTTGCGGACCTGCTCGTGGTTGTAGATGTCCTTGTCGGCGAGCACGGCCTTTCGCAGCTTCGGGTACAGGTCCCGGCCGTTGCGCTCGAACTTCGTGATGAACGACATGTGGTTGATCCCCGCGCTGACGTAGTCGACCTGTTCGGGCTTGAGCCCGACCCATCGGGCCATCATCGCCGCCGTGCCCTGCACGCTGTGGCACAGGCCGGACGTCTTGACGAAGCTCTGACGCTGCATCGCGTGGCAGAGCATGGCCATCGGGTTGGTGTAGTTGAGCATGATGGCGTTGGGGCAGAGCTGTTCCATGTCTCGGCAGATGTCGAGCATGGTGGGGATCGTCCGCAGCGCCCGGAAGATGCCGCTGGGCCCGCGCGTGTCGCCGACGTTGGTGTCCACGCCGTACTTCTTCGGGATCAGGATGTCGTGCTGCCAGATGTTCGTGTTGCCGCACAGGATCGTCACCAGCACGGCGTCGGCGCCCTTGAGCACCTCGCGCCGGTCGGTGGTGGCCGTCACCTTCGCCGGGTAGCTGCCCATCGCGATGATCTTCTCGCAGGCCCGCCGGGCGAAGCTCAGCCGCTGCTTGTTGATGTCGACCAGCGCCAGCTCGCTGTTTTTCAGCAGCGGGAACGTGAGGATGTCGCGCACCAGCCCTCGCGTGAAACCCAACGACCCGGCCCCGATGAAGACGATCTTTGCCATGGAATGTCCTTTCAGCACCACGCTACAAAAACGCCGCCGCACGGCGGACCGAAGGTATTCAAACCAGACGCGGCGAGAAATACAAGCGCCCTGGTGTGCGAGAGCTCCGGAAAGGGGGACAGGCACGTGCGCTTCGTTCCGGAGCCAGCCCCCGTTTCCGGTACGGACTCCGCACGTCCCGATGTAGAATCGTCCCTGACGCGAAACGGCTCGCACGCGACGGACCGACGATGGACGTGGATGCATTCCTCGATGAGATCCGCACGGCACCGGGCTACCGGGGGCAGATCGTGCACGTTCACGAAGTGGCGGCACGGGCGGCGACGTTTGCGCAGGATGAGCCCGACCTGTCCGACGGGACGCGGCGGATGCTGGCGGCGACAGGGGTCGAGCGGCTCTACAGCCACCAGGGCGAGGCCGTCGCCGCCGCGACGGCGGGGCGCGACGTGCTCGTCGTCACCCCCGCGGCCAGCGGCAAGAGCCTCTGCTACGTCGTGCCGATCGCCGAGATGCTCCAGCGGCGTCCGGACGCCGGCGCGCTGATGCTGTTTCCGACGAAGGCGCTCTGCCAGGATCAGTACCGTCAGCTTGGCCGCTGCCTGACAGCCGGCGGGCTGGAGACGTTCGCGGGCGTCTACGACGGGGACACGCCGCCGGCGACTCGCCGCAAGCTCCGCGACAACGCGTCGGTGATCTTCTCCAACCCCGACATGCTGCACGCCGCGATCATGCCCCAGCACGCGCGATGGGCGGAGTTCCTCGCGTCCCTGCGGTACCTCGTCCTGGACGAGCTGCACGTCTACAACGGCATCTTCGGGTCGAACATGGCCAACCTGCTGCGTCGGTTCGAGCGGCTGTGTGCGCACTACGGCAGCCGGCCCCGGATCGTCGCGTGCTCGGCGACGATCGGCAACCCGGCCGAACTGGCCGAGCGGCTGACGGGGCGGCATATGGTGCTGATCGACCGGGACGGCGCGCCGCGGGGTCGGCGGGTGTACGTCTTCTGGAACCCGCCGCGGGTCCGGCAGGGGACGTGGCGGTCGCGGCGCAGCGCGAACGTCGAGGCCCACGAGCTGATGGCCGAGCTGGTCCGCCGCGGCATCCCCACGATCACGTTCTCGAAGGCCAAGATGACCGCGGAGATGATCCATCGCTACGTCTGCGAGGCGCTCGAGCGGACCGCGCCGCAACTGGTGGGGAAAGTCGCGCCGTACCGCGGCGGGTATCGGCCCCAGGAGCGGCGCGAGATCGAGCGAAGGCTGTTCGCCGGCGAGCTGCTCGGCGTCAGTTGCACGCGGGCGCTGGAGTTGGGCATCGACGTGGGCGCCCTCGACGCGTGCGTGGTGGTCGGCTACCCGGGGACGCTGGCGAGTTTTCGGCAGCAGTCCGGCCGCGCGGGGCGGGGCGACCGCGACACGCTCGTCGTGCTGGTCGGGCTCGACACGGCCGTCAATCAGTACGTGATGGGCCACCCGGAGTACGTGTTCGGCCGCCCGGTCGAGCAGGCGGTCGTCGACGCGGACAACCCATTCGTCGTCACCGGCCACCTGCGGTGCGCGACGCACGAGATGCCCTTGGCGCCGCAGGAGGCCGGCCGGTTCGGGCCGCACGCGGGGACCGTGCTCAAGATCCTCGAGGAGAACCGGAAGGTCCGCCACATCAAGGGCCGGTGGTACCACGCCGCCAGCGAGACGCCGCAGCACGAGATGTCGCTGCGAGACACGGCCGATCGGTCCGTGACGATCGAGGACGTCGACACCGGCGAGGTGATCGGGCAGGTGAACAAGTTCGACGCCTCGCCGATCCTGCACCCGGAGGCGATCTACCTCCACCGCGGCCAGACCTATCGCGTGCTGGAGCTGGACATCACCGACAAGTACGTCGCGCGGGTCAAGCGGGTGGAGGTGGACTACTACACGCAGCCGCTGGGGGGGACGGACATCCACCACGTGGACGCGCAGCTCCGCGAGAAGCCCTTCGGACGCGGCCGGGCCTGCTGGGGGGAGGTGACCGCCTACTTCCACAACGCCGCCTACGAGAAGGTCCGCTTCTACGAACTCGACGCGATCTCCATTCACGAGCTGGACATGCCCACCTTCCAGCTCGAGACGATGGCCGTCTGGCTGATTCCACCCGAGGAGCTGACCGATCAGGTTCGCCGGGCCGGGCTCGACGCACACGCGGGCCTGCGCGGCATCGGCTATGCCACGCGGATGCTCCTGCCGCTGTTCATCGCCTGCGACACGCTGTCGTTTTCTCACACCGTCGGGGCGGTCAACTCGCCGTGGCAGACCGTGTTCGTCTACGAGCGTCACCCGCTGGGGCTGGGTTTCACGCACAAGGCCTACGAGCACCTTCACCGCATCATGCCCGCCGTGCTGGACAACCTCCGCGCGTGCCCGTGCGACGACGGCTGCCCGTGCTGCACCGGCAAGCCGCTGCGGCAGTACGCCACGTGGAGCGTCGATCGCGGCGAGGCGTCGATCCCTTCGAAGGCCGCCGCCCGCATGATCCTCGAAGGGCTCATCGGCGAGGGCACGAACCTCGACTGCCCCGATACGCTCGCGCTGTCCGACAGCGAGCAGGCCGAGGCCGTCCGTCTCGAGCAGGCCCTTCGCCGACGCCTCGAACGCATGCGCGAGCCGGAGCTGTTTCACCCGATCCACCCCCACGTCGAGACCGGCTACCCCGAACCGGAGGACCCGGCCGCGCTCGAGATGCCCGACGTCGACCGCCGCACGACGCGCCGGATCGACTTCCACAAGAACCTCCGCAAACGCCTCGCGAAGAAGCTCGGCGCCAAACAGCAGGTTGTCGGGGGCAAGGGCCCCGCATCCGAGCCCTCAGCGCAGCCGCCTGCGGCTTCGCGATCCTCCTCTTCCATGCCCGATCCCACCGCTCCGCGCGCGACGATCCGTCTGGGCGACTCCCTCGCCGCTCGTGCCAGGAAACGCAAAAAGAAGCAAGACCGCGGCGGCGAGCCGCACGATGCGATGTAGAATAGCCGACACACGCCGCCGCCCCCGTGGCGGCGGACCGAGGAGAGCCGACATGTCATCCGACGCAGAACAAGCCGCCGGCCGGCCCGCAGATGCCCCGGCGGGCGACACCGGCCGCAGGGAGTTCTTGAAGAAGGCCGTCGTCGCTTCGGCGGCGATCGCGGCGGCAGGTACCGGGAAGGAGGCGGAGGGCGCGAAGCCGCAAGCGGCCCTGCTGCCCCGGGTCCGGCTGGGGGAGCACTCGATCTCTCGGCTGATCTGCGGGGCGAACCCGTTCGGCGCGGGCAGCCACCTGTCGGTATTCGTCAACCACCAGATGCGGAGCTACTACACGCCGGAGCAGATTCTCAAGACGCTGGCCCGCTGCGAGGAGGTGGGGATCAACTGCTGGCAGGGCGGGACAGGCCACTGCGACCTGTACCGCCGCCACCGCGAGGCCGGCGGGAAGATGCACTTCATCGCCATCGCCGCCGGGGACCAGTCGTCGGTCGACGCCCTGAAGGCGGCCGGGACGGTTGCGGTGGCCCATCACGGCGAGGTGACCGACCGGATGTTCAAGTCGGGCAAGCTCGGCGACATGCGGGAGTACCTCAAGCGGGTCCGCGACGCGGGGATGCTGGTGGGCGTCTCGACGCACATGCCCGACGTCGTCGACGCCGTGGAGTCGGCCGGGTGGGACGTGGACTACTACATGACCTGCGTCTACGAACGCCACCGCTCCGCCGCCGCGCTGAAGAAGCTGCTCGGCCAGGCGCCGATACCCGTCGGGGAGGTCTACCTGCCCAACGACCCGCCGCGGATGTTCAAGGCGATACGGCAGACGAAGCGGCCCTGTCTGGCGTTCAAGATCCTCGCCGCCGGGCGGCTGTCGGAGCGGCCGAAGTGGGTCGAGCAGGCCTTTCGACAGACGTTCCAGTCGATCAAGCCCAGCGATGCGGCCATCGTCGGCATCTACGACCAATACACCGACCAACCCGCCGAATGCGCCCGTCTCGTCCGGCGCTATGGTGTGGTCAAGTAGCGGGGATGAACGCAGATGCCCTACATCCCTGCATGGGCTACGGCGCCGCGACGCGCCCGGCCTCGAGGGGGCGGCGGATCGTCTCCCAGCCGAGCTTGCGCGGGATCCGGAACACGCTCGCCGGGACGGCCTTGTTCGTCTGAATGTTCTTGAACGTCACCGTCGTGTCGTTGCGGCTCTTGTCGCGGCTCTTGAGCTTCACCGGCAGGTGCGTCGTCCGGTCGATCCACATGTCCAGGCGCTGGACGGACATTTCCTTGGCGCGCTCCGGCCGAACGGTCAGGCGGATGCCCGTGCTGTTCTTCGGGTCCGTGCCGAACGAGCGGCGCCGGGTGGCGGTGAAGTACTTCAGCACGTCGTCGGCCTTCTGCCCGAACGGCAGGGGGAAAGGCCCCTTACCGATCCGAAGCGGCTCGATCCGCTGGCCCTCGGCGGCGAGCTGGTAGAGCGTCATCGTCTTGATGCGGTGCTTGGCGACGGTCAGCCACTGGCCGTCGAAGGCGTAGTCGACCACGTCGCGGAGCTTCTTGCCCGCCCCCTGCTTGAGCGTCTCGAAGGTCACGCGGAAGTGCGCCGGCGTCTTCTCGTCGCTCTTGCGATAGGCCACCCAACCCGTGCGGTCCTCGCTGTCGCCCAGCGTCCGCATCCTCACGTTGTAGTCGATGTCCGCCCGGATCGTCCCGTACTTCTGCCCGGCCTTCTCGAGGTCCCGGAGGATCTTCACCACCGCCGGGTCCGTCGCCGCTTGTGGCTTCGCGGGGGCCGTCGTCTGAGTCCTGGCAGCGCCCGCCGCTTGCGGCTTCGCGTTCTTCTCTCTGACCGCTTCCCCCCCGCGCGCGCCGCCGGCCCACACCAACGCCACCCCCACAAGCCCCACCCACGCCGTCCATGCCGCCTTGCCCGTCATCTCCAGACTCCTGCCGTCTCCCGGCTCACCTGCATCGCGCAACCTCGAGCCTACCACAAACCGCCTGCCCGTACGAGCCGAACCGCCCGGCCGTCTGGTGGACACCTCACCGCCTCAATCGTTTGCCCGCCGGCCGCGGATTCTCCGGACGCCGGGCGGGACGAGCTTCGCCGCCGCCAGCGCCGCCGCCAACCCCAACAGCGCCGCCACCGCCCACTTGCCCTCGCCGCCCAGCGAGTACGTCACGAACGCGATCACGCCGTAGCGGACCAGCCGACCGACGAAGTTCGCGGCGGCAAACGGCAGCCGGGGGTAACGGTAGGTCGTGGCCAGCATCCGAACCACGTCCACCGGGATCGGGATGATGTTGAACAGCACCAGGAGGAAGAACGGCGAGGCGGCGAACCACCGCGCCGCCGCCCGGTACAGCCGCGTTTGACGCACCTTGCCGATCCGGCGGCTGCGAAGCAGCCACGTGAACAGGTGGTAGTCGTTCAGGTTCGCCACCGTCGAAGCGGCGGCCCCGATCGTGCCGACCAGCACGGCCGTGCCCCACACGTTGCCCGCCACGGCCGTCGCCTGCATCGCCACCGCCGCGACGATCCAGTTCGCGGGCAAGGGCAGGAAGGTGCAGCACAGGGAGATGTAGATCCCGAAGGCCAGCAGCTTGGCCGCCGCCGCCGTGCCGGGCAGCAGCTCGGCCGGGCGGTCCAGCCAGTCGCCCCACGCCCACGGCTCGCGGGCCAGCAACAGCACGAGCAGCCCGCCCGTGGCGGCCAGCAACAGGCCGTAGAAGGCGAACCATCGCCCGACGGAGATTCCGTCGGGGGCGGGCGCGGCTTCGCCGGCGAACTCAGCGGGGCCCGTCAACGATCTGCCCGTCCTTCATCCGGACGACGCGGTCGGCCGTGCCCGCCGCCTCGGCCGAGTGCGTGATCATCACGATCGTCTGCCTCTCCTCGACGTTGATCCGCCGGAAGTGCTCCAGCAGCGCCTCGCTGTTGGCCGAGTCGAGGTTGCCCGTCGGCTCGTCGGCCAGCAGCAGCGCCGGGCGGTGCGCCAGCGCCCGCGCGACGGCCACCCGCTGCTGCTCGCCGATGGACATCTGACCCGGCTTGCGCCCCGCCACGTGGGTGATGCCCAGCATCTCGAACAGCTCGCCAACGTGCCCGTCGCGCCGCCGGCCCCGAACGCGAAGCGAGATCGCCACGTTGTCCATCGCCGTCAACTCGCCCAGCAGGTTGAACCGCTGGAAGACGAAGCCGATCCGCTCGCGGCGCAGCGCGTTGAGCTCGGCGGCTCGGCGCCCGACGGGCCGGCCGGCCAGCACGACCCGCCCCTCGTCCGGCGGGGTCATCAGCCCCAGCACGTGCAGCAGCGTGCTCTTGCCGCACCCGCTGGGCCCCATCACGGCCACGAACTCCCCGCGCCCGACCGTCAGCGAGATCCCGCGAAGCACGTGCACCCGCGCCGGACCGGTCCCGAAGCTCTTGTGCAGCTCGTCGGCGACCAGGATGTCTTCGCTGTCGATCATGTCACTCCAGCGTCAGCGCCTCGACGACGTCGATCTTCACCGCCCGCCAGGCGGGCCAGAGCCCGCTGAGCAGAGCCCCGGCGGCGGCGGCGGCGATCGCCAGCGCGATCCACTGCCACGTGATCGCCACGGTCAGCAGCGGCCTGGCCGCGCGGATCGCCCACGCGGCCGGGAAGCTCAGGCCGATCCCGATCGCCGTGCCCAGCCCGGTCAGCAGGACCGACTCGGCCAGCACCTGCCGCAGGATGAACAGCCCGGTCGCGCCGCAGCTTCGCAGGATGGCGATCTCCCGCGTCCGCTGGAGGACCATCGTGTAGAGCGTGACCATGATGAACAGGAACGCGATCACCAGGGCGATGACGTTGACCATGTCGACGTAGACGAACAGGATGCCGAACTTCTCCACGAGCATGCCGCGATACCGGCTGAGGGGGACGACGTCCTGGCGGATGGTGTTCTGAATGGCCCGGGCGGCCGGTCCGACGTCCACGCCGCGGCGGAGCTTCACGAACATCAGCGTGCTCTTGCGGATGTCGCCGCTGCCGAAGAGGAACTGGGCGGCCCGGCGGGGCAGGAAGACGCGTGTCATCGCCCCGGCCGGGACGATGCCGACGATCTCCCAATCGTGATTGGCCGCCCGCACTCTCTGCCCGACGGCGAGCCCGCCCGCCTCGGCCAGCCGGCTGTCGATGACGAGTTCGAGCCCGCTTCGGCCCGCCTCGGCCAACTGCTCGGGGGAGATCTCCACGATCTCCTCCTCGTCCTCCTCGCCGGTTGACGGGGCCAGGAGCTTCCGCTCGATCCACCTTGCGAACGCCCCGTTCGGGTCGAACAGCCGCCCCTCGCTCAGCGCCCGCCCGCCCGTCAGCGTGGGCCAGTCGTTCGGGTCGACCCCCGCGGCCATGTGGTCCTGGCCGGCCAGCTTCATCTGCCACGTGAACACCGGAACGACACGGGCGACCATCTCGCCGTGATCGGCGCGGATCTTCCGCGCATAGCCGTCGGCCAGCCCGCTGCCGGACTTGTCCGAGGCGTTGTCCCCCCAGCCTCGGGGCAGGACGATCAGGTCGGCGTCGACCGATTCCCACCGATCGGCGACCTCGTGCAGGCTGCCTCGGGCCAGCCCGCTCAACGTGATCAGCATGCAGATGCCGATGCCGATGCCCAGCGCACTGAGCAGGCTCCGCAGCTTGTGGTGCAGCAGGTTGGCGAGAGGAAGATACGCCATGCGTCTGGGGCTCATCGATGCTGATGTGTCGTTTCTTGTGGGTCTTCTGTCGCCCCTACGGGGCTCGTTTTCATGAAGGGCTCGTTACCGGGGGCTTGCGCCCTTGTCGTTGCCCACATCTTGGCAAGTGGCGGTTGGCGGGGCTGGCAGCCGAGCGGCAGCCTACGGTCGCCCCTGACGGGGCTTGTTGGGAAACCGAACCGCAGACCCAGGGCTCGCCGCCTTCGGTGTCTCGCCCTGGGCTAAGCACGGT